>JGI20166J26741_11694585_pt1 | contig 10881 bp, 5 predicted proteins | sample TergutCu122P5_FD_26741 | JGI IMG/M metagenome (IMG submission 26741) | reverse complement strand
TGTGTGTGTGTGTGTGTGTGTGTGTGTGTGTGTGTGTGTGTGTGTGTGTCACATACCCTGTCCATCATATCCTCCTTGATTTTATCACCCTAATAGCATCGGATGAAGACTGAAAATTATGGAAGCTCCTAAGTATGCATTTTTCTCCATCACTCTGCCATTTCAACTTGTTCAAATCCAAATATTCTGCCACCACCGATATATTTAAAGTCCTACAGTGCAATTACTGCTACATATTACTGTTCTTATTTTTATGTTACTATTGTAAAAAATGTATCATAAATTAAAAATTATGAATATATGGTGGTCCTCAACATCATATGTTCATATCAAGTTTCACGAAAATCAGTCATTGGTTTGAATGTGAGTGGAGGCAAACACACAAACCTAGACAATGGCCATCTAACAATCCTGCTTATTGCATTCTTTCTTTTGGGTGATTCCCCATCGTCTGAATTTTATGTACCAACGTTTTGGAACACTCTGTCTCTTCCATCTTCATAGGCGGTGTAAGCTTGCACTGCCTATGAAAATGGGACAGAGTGTACCGAAACTTCAGCACATAAAATTCAGACGAAGCGAATCACCCAAAAGAAATAAGACAACATTCAGAACACAGCGAAAGCTTGAAATCAAGAATCCTGCTCATCCTTAAAAGGCAGATTAAGCTAAGAATGGAGCAACTTTACAAGCAGAAGTATTAAATATTTTTGACGGAGCATTTGTGCAACTTGAACACCTGCAACAAAATCACATACGGAATGGAAACTGACTGTATTTGACTGCTTCGCAGACCAACATTTTTCACATTACCAAGACACGTTTGATTATTCCAGGGCTGCACACAGGATAGAAATGAATATTAATTGTCAAATTATAGGTATGAACTACCCAAAAATCTAGTGTGAGTTACCCCAAACTTTGTATTTCAATATTTCTTTCATAAATTTTGTAGTTGAAAATGAACACCTAATCCTATCCTCAAAATTATTGGCTAATGAAACAGAATGGCTTCCGTAGAACAAATACAGCTACTTACTCAGATAATTAAATTTTTGGTGGAATATCCAGGACCAGTAATATTAAAGTCTGCCATGATTTCAGGCTAGGTCCATCTGTACCCACCCTTACAATCTGTTTCCCTAACATCCACATTAATATTATCCTCCCATCCAACAATATGTACTTTTATTTAATGCTGACCCTAATGGTTTAAGAGTCCTAACACTAGAATACAAGAGCAGAGAGTGAAATTTTGTGACTCTACAAACCGAACAGTAAGAACACACAGCTATTGATTAATTACACCCTCTGGTTTTACCTTCACCATCCTAACAATTGTGTAGTGAGATGCACTTAATTCATAAAGTGATAGCCCTGTTCTGAAACATGTCCCAAAAGCAACAGATATTTTCAGTTTCCAGATTCATAGTTAATTCATACTATTGCATAGCATTTGTGGCAGGACAGCAACATGTACATACAGTAACTCATTCAAAATATATTACAAATCCTTTTCATAATTATCCAGGGAATTATAAATCGGATTAAATGACAAGGTAACAACAGCACAGAGAAGGATTTATATCACAACACAATCCCAAGTCAACTGATCACACGAGGCACAACTTCACCTGTACATAAACCAACACTCTCTGCTCTGCAGCACCTATAACTTGAGAAAATTTCCTATGTCTGTTTCATGGAGGGAGGCAGAAGACCCCCCTGCCATCTCCACCTCAATTCCCATCATTGTCATTAATTGCTTCCTTCCACTGTTGGATGTTCCACATACTGTCCTACAATGGTAGTAACAATAAATCAGTCTAAAATTGGGACACAAAAAGACATAAAATTACAGCAAGTTCTGACCATTAAAAAAGACTAAGCAAAAATATGGACTGACAGTTTTAAAATGATAAATTAAAGCAGTCAGATGTATATTATATTACAACTGTCAAACGTGGTATACTGAAGAATCTCATTAATACCACATGTGATTCAACAATAAGGACACACATCATGCTAAAACTCTGTAACTGAATGTGAACAACAATTCTAATTTTGATGCAGAAATAAGATTACATTTCATGCCAAAACTGGGTACTGCACAACCAAAATAATTCTAAATTTGGTGCATAAGATTACACCTTATTCCACAACTATGCCCAGAACCAAACTTATGTTAAAACATCATCAAATAGACTTCTGAAGGTTCAGTACAATGCTGTATATGAAGCACATATGCTAACACTGAATCACTAATTTATTCTTAATCCATTTAATAGAATGATGGTGATGGTGATGATGATGATGATGATGAGGAGGAGGAGGAGGAGGAGAAGGAGGAGGAGAAGAAGGAGGAGGAGGAGAAGGAGGAGGAGGAGAAGGAGGAGGATGACAGAAAAGAAAATGACGACGATGACCATAACAACAACAACAACAACAACAACAAATGAATTCCACCCTGCATACCAGACAGTCATCCACACTGTGACAAATACCAAGTATCACATAGATACAGTTATTTCTCCTGATGATGGGCACATAGTCGCCCGAAACATGTAGAGAAAAGAAATAAACATACTAAGAAAAATTTTGCACCAAGTTGGCTTTATTTACAAAATTATACAGGGATGCATGGTCAACAAAACATAAAATTTGGCATGAATATGTTTGAATGACTGGAAGTAAAGTTCCAAGCCTTATAAACCTCAATTTCAATACTTGCTGGAGGAAGAGCTCAGGTTCTTATTCTTACCACTGTACTTCTGGGGACAGAAAATGTGTGTAAACTGTATAAAACACAGGATACACACTGTGCATAAATCCAGCTCAGTCATAATGAAGCACCAGTGGTAAAGGTAGTGGCAGTGACTACAGTGACAATGACAGTAATGTGTGTATCATAATGTCTCATGTACAAGTCTTATGGATTATTGTGGGTTTATGTCATTGATTCCTGTACAGAACATAATTACTTCTCTTGTTGTCACTCATCCTGTCCACTCAAAAACTTCAAAAAACACTTAACATTATCAGCCTAAATTGCTATTGGCCTGACACCCTTCAAATGTATACATTCTATACACCAACTAATGCTGCTGTGTGTCTCACCTTGTTGAATTCACATTTTAATTCATTTAAAGTAAATCTGAGTTTTCCTGTTCCCATTTGAATGTTTCACTGCCACACTCATTTTCCCTGGGTGAAAGAGGATGAAGTTTGACACTAGAAAACTTGAAGTGTGGCTTTTAACATTGAATACAATGGCAGAGACTCCAGCACAATTATCATAGTTCTCACAGAAACCAGATCACTGCTCTCTACAGTCCCATTCCCAAGGCCATGTCAAAGAAAGTTCAGCACATTCATACACTGCATAACATCCACACATGAACATTACAACGCAATTAAAGGCATGGCACATGTACAGATCTTGATGTTTCAACTGACATAACATGCAGAGAGGGGAAAAAATGAAGGTGAGGAAAAGTAGTTACTGTAGCATAAACATATTGTTTACTAACTTTCACACAGAACATGAATATTCACCAATATTAATATCAAAATACACATCTAACCAAAATCCTGAGCCTGTTTATCTATCACAAACTTATCTCCCTAATAGCCATCTTAATATTAAACAACACTCCCCCCCCCTTCCCCAACATTTCTCTCAGTGTTTTTTCCAGTAGCTACACTGTTGTGCAGATGGATCTCAATGGCCTACTCTGCTGGGCAGTACATGCACCCTGTCACTCTAGCTAGTATAGTGACTAGGCTCAACAAAAGTTAAGGACAGTATGTATCCATACGTGTATCAGTAAGAAAACATGACAACACAGATAGCTCAACATGACCAGTCTTCCTAGATGAAGCAACAATCAGCTGTAGGTACAGAGATGAGTTGACACATGACTCTGCCCCCTGTTCTTCAGAGGTCACATCGGGTGTCCTTAAAGGTGGCCCTCAAAGATATCCAAATATGAAGCCACACAACAGTATTTACCCAGTACATCATTCTCTGATGATTGAGGCATAGAAGGCCTCTGAATTTATCACTTCAATCACCATGAAAGCTTTGAGTGTTGTAACAATTTCACAAGCAGAAATTTTCCTTAATTACAATCCTAACAACATGAAATTAAATTTCCAGTGACTTACTCAATAAAATCATTCTTTTCTTCCTCTCATGTTGCAGTTTTGGTCATAGGTCAAAAAATAAAACTGGCCTAAAAGTTGTGACAGGCCAGCTGCCAAGTAACATTTTACCCAGCCAGGAATTACACATTAACCTCTGACTTGTCCACTCTCCAATTTTAAGCATCAGGATACCCAGACAACCTGGACTGAGGTAGCAGTCTCCTTTCATCTGAGTTCTAATAATGGTATGAAAACAAGAATTTTCTACATGCCAATTAATATGGGGTGTGCTGTCATCCTTGAAGGTTGAATAAATTTCCAATGATTGTCAATCAAAGAAGTCCAAAACGATAACCTCTACAGCTGAAGATATGCTAAGTTTCCTGACAAAAAACGAAACTTTCAACTAACTGTTCAGCTAAATGTCAAGCATGTCTGCAGCCCTAATCATAAGCTACATTGCTAAGTTTCTTTTACCTGCGAGGTTTAGGCCGTATGATCTCGTGACTGCCATCTGTGATGCAGAGTGGGCTAAGAGCACTGCGGTAGTGGTCAGCATCACGAAATTCTGGCACTGGATGTGGTGGTGGACATTGTTGCTGTTGCTGCTGCTGCTGAACCTGTTGCTGGCTGGGCACTGCCATCATACCTATGGTTCAGTTGATTTCTGCAAGCACAGATACAATTTTTGCCATTTATGCATTCTTTGTATAATGTGCAGAAAAGGAATATGCAGAAGGAAGGTCAAAATACAGCCATTGTCCAGCCGTCCATCTGCCAAGCTTTTAACTTGAAACCTGGTGAATGCAGTGTTATGAAATAAAATATAAATATTATATGCCACTCCAGGCCAACCATATATTCTGAATATTACTATTACTTTACCATAGTCAATAAAACAACAAAGTGGACTCAGAAACTTATACCATGGAAAAGACACTAGTGCCATTAACAAAATATGATAACCACAGCAACAATAACAACCACAGTAACAATAACAACCACAATAACAATAACAGTACTAATCACAGTTATGACAGTATCAGGAGGAATAACGAGAACAAACAATATAATTTTTGGAGAGAAAGATGCACCCTGTACACACTTTAACTGACAGTATGATCTACATGTGATTTAAGGATTCTGCAACAGAACAATGAACAGAATAATTTTTAAAAACTTTTTAATAACATTAAAAATCTTTAACACTACTGATGAAAGCTACATAATAGGTGAATTAAAAGTTGTAATTTATATTTCTATTGTTTTAATCAAGGCAAGCGGTGGCACAGTTGTTTGAGGCATTGCGCTACAAGCCAGAAAGTCATGGGTTCGATTCCCGATGGTGTTGTTGGAATTATTCACTGACATAATCCTTCCAGCCACACTATGGCCCTGGGGTCGACTCAGACCCTAACAGAAATGAGTACCAGTTATATTTCCTGGGGGTAAAGACAGCCTGTGAGTAGGGCTGACAACCTTACCACCTTCATGTGCCAATTGTCATGAAATCTGGGAGCTTCAACCTCCTGTAACGCTCAGGGCCTGTCCAGGCCTGTATAGGGATTGCTTTACTTTACTGTTTTAACCAAAGATACTGGTGAAGGCTGGAGGATTGAGAATGATACACTACAGAGTATACATATGGAAACTACATGCCTCTTTCATCATATTACTTACCTTCTACATTGCCTACCACTGACAAGATAATGAATACTGGCAAGTTACGATAGGCTAGTCATAGTAAATCTTGGATGTGTGATGAAAGAAACTAATTGGCACATAGAATATTGGTATGAAAACTTTTGGAAATAGTACCAAGAAATATATGGGTGGATACTAATAAGATACCTTGGGAAAATAAATTGTGAGGATAGGAGGTGTACTTCGCTGGATCTGGATCACAACCAGTAGTGACCTTATTACTAGCAATGTTGAACATCTGGGTCATACAACCAGACAGTAAGTCACCTCAGTGGTAATAATTTCAGTCACCACTTAGTAAAAACCGAAAAATGTGGAAGGAAAGAAAATCATAATTTATTAGAGTATCGCTGTGAGAGGTAGAGGGTAAAGTCGTCTACTTCATTAAGTGCCACACCAAGAAGATGTAAGAGAATTGGAAGTAGCGCTGACCTTAGCACTAGATAATGGAAAGTGGTCAGCTTCACACCCCTGCTGCTTTATACTGGATAAGAAGCCTTGGTATATCCCCTGGACAGGGCACTGGCTGGGCTGCAGGACTGGTCTGGATGCTGTCAAGGACAGAAAACCCTCTTGTCTCTGTCAAGAATCGAACCACGATACCTCGGTCATGCAGATCATAGTCAATTCACTATTTTGTTGTTGTTGTTGTTGTCATTGTTGTCGTTGCTATTATTATTATTATTATTATTATTATTATTAGCAGCAGCAGCAGCAGTAGTAGTAGTAGTAGTAGCAGAGACAGAAACCGGCACAGCTCACTCGGTCAAGTCTCTATGCCACAGGCAGAACGACCCAGGAATCAGAGCTCGATTCCCACCAGGAAGTTCTCCAAAGCATCCAGACCGGCCCTATGGCCCCTTCCCGGCAGGCATGGGGCGTGATGACAACTATACCTCGACTTTTCCTTACGCCTTCCTGATTTCGTGTTCAATTATGCATACGGACAATTTTACCCAGTGGTATAGGAATTATAACTACTAACACTACTATTATTTCTCTAACCCTATCCCTAAGCATCATGACGGAACGGCATGTAAAGACGTTAAGGTAAAGGTCCAAACGTTCTTAATCTTGGAACCTGATGGTGAGGAAACAGCTTCGAGATCAGGCTGCTTTGCCTCATGGAAATAGCCCCCACTACATATGGATGGAAGGCTGGGTGAGAACCAGAGCTATTCTGGATACAGTGGTGATGATGAATAATCGCTGCTCCTACCGGTGAACTTAAACTGTTTTATTGGTATTAAAGTTGATAGTCATTATGACGATGTTGTTTTTTTGTTCGCAGTATTACAATGTTTTGTCATAGTTTTCAGTTATGCTGGGCATAACAGGGGGCAGTCATTCAGGTCACATGTTTCAATCATAAATTTCACAAATGTCTTGTAACACACGGAGCCAGAATTCTGCTCCGTGTATGTGTTGTACGCTCGTTGAGAGTTTACGTGGCCGATCAACGTGTTAGGTACGAAACCGGTAACTCGCACAAACATGGCAGGATCTTAACTTTGTTCAGTTTCCATGATTCATGGTGCGCATTGTCCTTGATCAGCATTTCCTTCGTATTTTTGCATTACGTTCGAGCAGTTAGTCATCCAACGTCGCGCCGAAAAGCATCACGGTATACGTGATTCAGTTCATACAGAGTATACAAATCGTGCTTCGTCACCTGCTCCCATATCAGGCCGAAAATAATTATCCTCGATACCAGCCAGCTAGTATCGCCACAACATAGCGCCACATTCGCCGTTCTTTGTTCTTTGCCCGCCCATTCACTACCCTCCAACTTCATTCTTTGCCAACCCACTCCCCCACCCTCCAACATTTTCAACAAAACGCTTACTGTGTGGGAAATGCACCCTCACGTAACCCTTGGGGCAGGTAGTATAAGCAAGGACAGTGTTCGAGGTATAGGGAACATTCCGACCTGAATGCAAGTATGGCTACTTTGGGGAGCCGGTAGGATCGGATAAAATTTCTTGTCAACGAGGTTCCATTGTCGTGACGCTACTTGAGTTAGCTGGCCGATTAACATTTTACACGAGTCGAAAAGTGTTTTTTTCATTATGATAAAATGTTACTCAATCCAATCGGTAACGTCAGGTAAAATGTGCTAAGAGGGGCTACGTTCGAACGGTTCTCAAACAGCCCCAAAGACAGTAGAGTCACCAATGCTACTAGTTCTTGACAGCCCGTCACCCAAACACCAAACACTATACATTTCTCGACCTCCAAACATGAAATTGAGCCTAAAGCACCGCAGGCACGAAAGACGCATGGCTTCTGACATCATAATAAAAATCACCTATGCTACATTTTTCTCACCGTATATCGTGCAAGCTCCGCTAGTCCGTCTACCGAACACCAACAGTGTGTGCCGCTGTGCTTAGCCAAAATCCCCCTGAAGCGCCTGACGCGGTTAGACCGGCACGTCATGTGCCTCTGCACAGGCCACAATCGAGAAACATGATTACAGGTACCAGATATTAACGTGGCCAGCTCCTAGGAAGTTGCGCCGGACTGGACTGCACGGACTGCCTTCATGATGGCATCTCTTACAACACAGATCATCTAGTCTTACAAGACCAGTTCTGGGGTCCGAGTACGAGGGGTAAAGCAGCCGGGGCGTGATTATGTTCAGTCACCTCCAACCAATGACGAGGCTACGATTGTTTGCACCTACACAGCCACTACGCCATACGCCTTCATGGCGTCGGGCCTAATTAAGCACACAGACATTTCTCGTTCACGTACTGCATTACCAAATTCTCATACTGGTAATATAATACTGACGAAGCCTCAGGTGTGAGCTGGAAAGAGGCCTGGATGTAACCCACAGTATTTCTTAAGACACAAAAATCACAAGCGACCTGTCAAGTATGGAACTTCGACCCTCCTGTCTGTCGGTATTTAGTTACTTTCCTGACTGTAGGTTACAAAGGGACTGATGTATAACTTCATATGGTTGCAACTGGAGGTCAGTGAGCTAGAAACAAGACGAATACCACTCCTGTTACTCCATGGCTGGAGGACAAGGTACCGTTTGCCCAAAGACAGATGAAATTCTGGAGGTGCTTCATCAGTACAAGAAGAGAAGTGTTAATAATTATGGGTGGCCATTAGTACAACGCAGAACCCAGATCTGCAGGAGTGAAACTTTCCAATAATGACCCCAAAAAGTCATTTTTATATTACTATTAAAAGGGGCTGGATTTAAGCCACTTAATACAGAGGAATCAAACGGTTCATCGCCGTCACAAATGAATCTATTACCATAATCAAGTTCATAACCTCATAGAATATTATCCTGATTCAGTTTTAATACCCTTCTCCTATATCTACCTTCATTTCTACATTAAGAGACAAGTTTTTCAATTATATACAAACAGGGCGAATTTTTATGTGCCTTATTCTCTAATCGCTTGAAATAATAGCAGGCCTGTAAAAGAAATCAAACTCTTTTCTAAACAACTCCTGTACTTTCGTCACTGCTGTACCTGCTACACATTCAGCCCATCTCATTTGATTTAACGCTTCAAATGCCAGTGATTACTATACGTACCACTGGGCCGAACAGTAAAAAATTCCACTTTTGCCTACAAGAATGCATTTATGTGAGATATAAGGCTGCCATAGCGCTGATGTTGGGGATCGGGTCTTCCAGGCTGTGGTAAAGTTCACCAGCAGTGGTGTGTTTTGTATGGGTCTCAGAACAAACAGTGGTCCCTGCAGCACACAGTAGCGGTAACAAACTTTCGGGCAAGAGGGGACCAAATCAAGAGAAAAAAGTATTTGCGGGCAACACTATACATAATACATGCATTTTTTACTTAATAATACCCAGTCATTAATAGTGCTAATATCGGTTAGGTAAACCTTAAGCGACATTGTTTTTTAAATTAATTTATAACATTTGAAAGTCGCATCCTGCCATCGAGAGAAAAAGAAACAAGACAGGTAATGTACGCATAAACGTGACATTTAAGTGCATTAGTGCAAACATTGTTGCAGTGGAAAAAAGAGTAAGTATTAGATGTGAGTCTGTACTTGTAGCCTTAGGTATCCAGCATGCAAAGCGCATGCGCCATACTGTCATCTGTGGCCTGCCCGGCTCTACAAAGTTTTTTCCACCGTATCTCATAAACGGCACGATTTTCGAAAAGAAAAATATTGAACGCAGAATGTGTGTTTTGATTTTCTCTACAACTTTTGTCTGAAACAGGTCTTATTCTAAGAAGAACTGAGCGAGATATTGCCATAACTGTACATATGTCTTCATGCAAAGTACACGTTACTCTTGTCCGATTATAATGTACCTTCAATTTTTCGAAAAATACTCAAATAATAAAATATTAAATTTCATGAAAATCCTTCCAGTGGCTGCGACGGACGGACGGACAGACACGACGAAGTTAGTCGCTTTTCACAAGTTTGAGAATGCACCTAAAATGACACACGCTTCTAAGACAGAAGCACTCTGGAAAAAAATGTTGTGTTGTCAAGCACTTACATTTGGTAACCACTACACTTTCCGGTTCCTAACCCTATAAAAAGCCGCTCCCAATGGACGCGCGCGCCGGAGACATGGATGTCTGTCTCTAGTGAGTATTGTGGGTTGTCAGGTAGAAGTCTCTGCGACGGGCCGATCACTCGACCAGAGAAGTCCTACCGAATGTGGTATATCTCAATGTGATCGAGGAACCTCACTGAAGCGGCCTAGGTCCACTAGGGCTGTCCAGCCATGACAGAGACAAAGAGGAAAAACCTAAAAAGCCTCGAAGCCAAATACTGCGATATTTACTTTATGTGAGATGCAACTTCTGTTTACATTTCGGTATTAACATTATGTTGTATTGTCAATAATACATTGTGTAATTGAATAATATTTTTGTATGAATACGAATAAGATAATTATTCGACGATTTTCATATACAGTAAAACCTGCCTTAAACGGACCCTTTATTAAACGGAATTTGTCTTAAACGGAAACATTTTTATGTCCCGTGACTTTGGGGCTGAAACAGATGT
>JGI20166J26741_11694474_pt1 | contig 10881 bp, 12 predicted proteins | sample TergutCu122P5_FD_26741 | JGI IMG/M metagenome (IMG submission 26741) | reverse complement strand
GATGCAGCGTACCAGAGCCATACCAGTCGCCTGACTGAGCTCTGGTCTCTGCCCAGACCGGCCCAAGGGCTGAATACCAATAATAATAATAATAATAATACCATATAAATACGTATTTGGATGTACCATCCATTTTCATAAACATGCTGCTTGCATCATGGTGCCTCTAACACATACAGAATATCTACTGGGTGAAGATGTTTAAGAATCCTTCCAGAATACACCATGTTCACCAGCAACTAATAATGGAATTTGTTCTTATTTCATCACCTAAAAACTGGGGTCCCCTTAAAATTGTGTATAAAATTAGATATGCTCTGCATTGGTATTTTTCTAACAACTGAAGGCTATGAAGCAGAGTCATCTTGTATCTAGGGCTGCCTTATGTCGGATGTCAATTTCAGGGATAGAAGGATTCTGGGTTGGGGTGTACTTGTGAACATCAGTACAAAGATGAAAATAATTCAAAACTGTGAGGCCAGCAAACATCTGTGCTGCAGCATAACAGTTAATTAATGTCATACCTTCCAAGCACATGTCCTTTCCCTGAGAATGCCTTTACTTTAGTTTTTAGAGAAACATACTCTTCATGCCTGTGATCTTCCATGTTGAGATGCACTTCACTGCCTCTCGCTTCTCTTATCAGTTCTGCTGGAACTTCCCTGCCACAACAAACGCAGCAACTAAATTTAATATGTTCCATACCCATGCATTAAATTGTAATTTATAGAAAAGCAATGAATGTACTTTGTTAAAATGTATTTTATTCTCTTCCTTAGTATTCTTGTATAGATGGACTGATTTTGCCTGTTGGGCATTAGTAAATTTAATATGTTCATACCTTTGCATTAAATTGTAATGTACTGAAAACTAACGAATGCATTTTATGTTTTTCTATATATTTCTATATATTACAAATATATCAACTCATTATGCAAGCAAAAAGCCAGCTTACATGACAACTGAAATTTCAAAGGTTTTGATTGGTTGAAGTTGTTACAGCAGATGGACCCTATTGTGAAAACAGTCCAGAAAGAGTAATTAATCCTTATCATATGGGAACAGGGACTGTAAATCCTCTGCAACACAGCATTGTCAACCAGAATTTAACTAGAAGATAAATAAGCATGGTATTAATTCTGAAAATATGTTTATAGCAATGGAACTCTTCCTGCTCAAAATGTTCTTGTTCAAAGGAACTCGAAAGAAAATACACATCCAAATTTTACAGCGTAAATACTACTACAGATTTTGACATTTCTGAAAAGGTTCAGATTTCTTAAAACAAAACATTCTGTTCATACAGTGTATCCAAACATACAGCACTTTTTACTTTGTACACATTAATTTGGAACATCTGTTTTTCACCAAGTATACACAACAGTGCAAGTTCAATTATGCAGTTGCCCAGTGGTCAGCAAGTTAAGCTTCAGGGTGGGTGATGTGACTGACCCATGGGTTTGATCATCATCTTCAGATGGACTCATTTCCAACCAATTTTGAACCAGTCAGATTAAATTTCTGGTGGTCTAATTTGCTACCATGAAATCACAGAATGATGCAGCTATTCAATATGTTTGGAACCCATGGGTGGGGTGGTAATTCCCACATAGTCCTTTAATTAGTTCTGAACAATTATGGGATTTTAATCTTTCCTTTAATCATCTTAGAAGTTACCTATTTGTCCAAATGTACTTGTCTTCTGGTCATGGGTTTGTACAGTAAAGAAGATGTAAGGGTCTCAAGGAATGAATAACTCGTGGATGTATGCATCCGAAAAGGGCCATTTATGCTGCTTGTTACAATTACTGGGGAGGCTTCTTTCTTGCTCTCTGGAGTAAAATGTCTCATTCTGTATGGGTCTCAAGGAATGAATAACTCATGGATGTATGCATCCGAAAAGGGCCATTTATGCTGCTTGTTACAATTACTGGGGAGGCTTCCTTCTTGCTCTCTGGAGTAAAATGTCTCATTCTCTCCTGGTTACACACTTCTTACAGTCTTAGAATGAACTGACTCACCCTCTGCGAACAGATTCTAGGAACTCTCTATTGGCTGGATCTGCATATTCCCTCACTGCCCCATCACTGATACTAAAACCTTCCTTCCAAAGCTTTAGAGTCACTTCTGTGTGAGAGTCTTGCTTTGAACTGGAGGGAGGTCCGATCACTGAAGAATTACACAAAATAAAGAGAATTCTTAGCACAAGATGAACACTCAAATATATTGACATCTGTAATTAATACTTCACGACATTGTTTTTAAATATCAAAACTGGGACGTGACGATGAAATCAGTATGTTTTGCAGTCACATGAATTTGCCCTAAAATAGGAAGTTGCATTCCCATCTCACTGGATTACATACTCTTCTCACAGTGCCATAGGTTCCATCTGTTGGAAAAAACAGAACTTCTGGCACAGTGATCTCACATTTTTCTTGTAGTTGTATGATGTTAACGATGGACCGTTATTTAATATGAATATGGGATAACTACATACTGAAATATTCATATTTTTCCACTGCAGATGATGTGTTAAACTAATAATTTTAGTGGACTCTTTCTTGAGCAGTAATGCAGCTGAAGCATGAGGCTAACAACTCATCTCCATCCCATGCCAAATGCTGAGTGGGGCTATAGTGTATTACAGTGAGATAATGCCATACCATTTTAAGCTTTTAAATCTCAGAATTGCACTGTGACTTGAAGATTAGTATTTAAAACATTTCTGGATATTATGAGTACCCATCAGAATGAGAAATTTTTATAAATTCTTGTTTTTATAAATTCTTATTATACTGAGGTTGTACTGCATTTTTGCAAGAATTAACATGAAATAAAACATACCTTCACTATCACTACTAGACTGACCCAATCGATATCCAGTCCCACTGAAACTGTTGTGTTTAGCTACACGGGGATTTCGAGGATCCACCACCTCAGCACCCTGTCTGGATAGAGCATTAATCTTATTAGCTGACAACAAAATTTCTCATTTCCATAAGGCATTACTCTGTAACACAGTCTTAGAAAAAGAAATACAGTATAGTTTACTGTTTAGTGCTACCAAACTCTATTTTTACAAGGTCTGACAATTAATGTAACCATTTTTTTTTTCAAATGGAAAGCAACAAAACAATGGAGTTACAGCCTAAGCAAATTTTTTTTACCACTCAGCTACTTTGCTACCATTTTGACACAAATTCTGAAAGCTTATACCTTTGTAAGCATCAACCTCTCTACACTGATCAGCTCAGCTGTCTTCTACATTCAACCACTGATCAAATCTCACTATTTCAGTCACTTTTTTCATACTTAGATTATGTTGTGAGCATTATTACCTAAAAGCATTCGAAATGATCAAGGATGAAAATGATTAAATGTCAAACTGTCTTTGTGAAGTGTCCAAAATCTGTTAGATATTTTTTAGTCAAGACAATCTTGGTGTTAAATATAGTAATTATAAAAAAACTAAATGGGGTGCATGACAACTGCATTTTAGAGTGGTCCATATTCACTGGAGAGACTTCTCGAGTATCTGAGTTTGTGGAAATAAAATTTATCGATGTTTTCAAAGAACTCATTGCCTCCTTTTTCATTGCTACTTTGCCACTGAAAGTGCGAACAGCAAGTTCGTCTGAAGTAGTGACGATTTTTACCACTGTGAATTGGTGCCGTAACCAAACGATTATTAGAAACAAAGGCAGTGGATTGAGTGACAGGGGGATAATTTTTTGCTTGTGTTGAACAAGTAGCATGACAAATTTTTTTGTGAACTTTACGAGTATCTAAATAATTTACAAGTTTCTGCTTCTGTCACAACTTACTCTTGCACAGATCTGAACATCTCAGCTACTATGTCCTTCTTCTTTTTCCCTGGACCAAGGACTTGTTGTCCACTATGTTCTGAACCTCCTGCATAGAATGCTTGGCCTTCTTCCTCATCAGAACTCCCCTCATTTTTATTCAGACCAGCCAATGTACCAAACCTGGTGTAAATCACCAGATAAAAGTATTACACATAGAAAATACAGTTCTGTGAATTTGTAGAAGTGGGTGATACTGTTCTAGCTTAACAACTCAACAATCATGCATTAGAAAATGAATAAATCAATCTTGGTCTCTAATTCACTGTATGCAAATTTTGTATGTAAGTATAGTAGGAAACAGTCTTAATATTGTAACGGTAAATATGTGAGGCATGTTCAACTGAAATTATTCGTGGCACTGCTCTGGCAGTGTACATGGCACATTGACTCCCTAGACAGTGGGTAGACACTTGGGTACAGCAGAACAGTCAACTGGGTGAGAAGCCAGTACAGACATTGTCATCCCGCTGCTTCCATACCATGCCATTAAGAAGTATGGGAGCATGGGGCTACAAGTTCCATGCACTAAACTCGGAACTAGAGGAATATAGTTAGCTTCTTGCTCTACCCACCTTATCCTGCAGACCCACTGGAAAGAAGCCATACAGAAAAATGCTTGCTGCTACCAGGAACTGAACCTTGGTTACTCAGTCCACAGCCACTCACTTTACTGACTACACTAATTGGTAAATACTGATCATAATATACCTTGCAGAGAATACGCCTCCAGACTTTGGTTGTGGCTGTACTTTTGGATGAGATGCAAGTGGTTGTACTGGAAGTTCCTCAACATGTGATTCTGCCTCTTCTTCCTCAACTGCATTATCTTCACCATCATTTTCATAAAAGCTAGCTAATGCAACCTACAAAAATAAACAGGAGAGGAGAATCTCTAAAGGTAAACTTTGCCAACTTAGCTCTAAGTTGTAAACTCTGTACAACTTAACATTCTTTACAAACTACTCAACAAAAATGAGTACAGCCAGTTAAATATGTGCCAGCTTATGCAAACATGAGAACAGAAGGGTTGGTACTAACTTCAAGGTAATGTTGTGTGAATACTTATAAGAACTGTTAACTGTAGAGTCAAATGTCAAAAGCTCAATAATGACACCAAGGCATAATACACGTCAAAGAATTTCCATTACATTCAGCATTGTAATATTAATAAGGTTAGGTTCTTTTATTCATACCATTGTTATGTAAAAATCCTACACATAAGTAATTATCATAGGGGAACTGATGTTTGTGATGCTAAGAAGTCAAATCTTGCAGTTGCAATCCTCTAATAAATATATAAATAAACTAAATATAGGATTGACTGTAGCTAAAATGCTAACTGCTATGTCATCAAGGGTACTATCAAAAGAAAAAAATATGCAGGTACCTGGCTGCAGCAAACAGTGGACAGAACTAACACTGATGAAATGGGATTACTTTGTTTGGTGCACTACAAACTAAAACTCTAAAGGTCAGGTTTTCAGAATTTTTACAAACCCAAAATAATTCCGCACTACTTAATAACTTAATTACTGGGAAAAGCAATGTAAACCTTTTACACAAGATGATGAAATGTATGGGGTACCTGACTGTAAAAGGTCTTTAATTTAATATCAAGTACCTGTATGAAACGGAACCTGCACACAACGGAAAAAATTAGGTCTCTTGCTGTTCCGTTATAGGCAGGTTTCACTGCATTACATTTTGTTTGTCATTTACGACTTGCATTATGTACTGCCTCACCTCCAACTGCCATGCCGATGATTCAAGGTAGAATTTTGCTCTCTCTGCATCTATCCCCGTCACATCTGTAAACTGAGATAACAATTCATCTCTATCGGCCATACTACCGAAAAGAATTTACGAGTACAAACGCGTGTCACCGTATTTGTATGTGATACGCTATTATGTACCCTACACTTCGACTTTGCTTTCGCGATGAATCTTTGCACACTCACACATTCAGGCTAACCACGGGTAAGTACGCGCATTTCCCTTTGCACATTGGTGTGACTCGCTGATACATATAGTTTGCGGGAAAATTCAGGAACAGTAAAATGTTTATTGTAGAGTTAGTTCTCACATGCATATTTAAAATGTGTTCACACACACATATTTAAGAGGAGATGACAATTTGAATCCGGGATTGTGTAGTTTGTAACATGTCTAGGACACGGGCTGGACTGAACTGGAATTTTTCTCTTCTACAACTTCCACAAAGGCTTTGGGGGCCTACCCAACCTCCTATTTAATGGGTAGCGGGATTCCTTCTCGAGGGTAAAACGGCCGGGGCGTGAAGCTGGCCGCTTGCTTCCATATAGAGCCGAAGTCAAGAATGAGTGGAGCTATACCTCTGCTCCCCCAGTATGACTTCATAGCGTCAGCAGGGCCAAATTGACCTATTACATTGTATCATTGCTTAAATTGGGGTGTGAAAAAGAGGAATACCTAAGGTACATTAGAATGGTTTGTCTTTGGACCCATCACGGATTAGAGCTAAATACGACCAAGAATAGTTCGTATCCGTGATAGTGAACAGGAGAATGAATGTGGCGCGTTCGTAATCGGGAAGGGTGTGTTTGTGAAGGCAATTGTCTAGTGTGAGGTATACGTTACTAGCTAGCTGAGAACATGTGCATTAGCTGTTCGTAATTTAAATAATAAACAATGAGTAATATATATATTCAAGAACCCCCAACTAATGGGAAGGTGTGTATACGTTACTTGTATATCCGTGGAATAATTATTCTAGGTTATGAGCGTAATATTGAGAACTAGGACATGCTTTCTCAGTCATGTTAAAATACGAAATTTTTTCTCACAGCACACAGTATCGCACACAGTATGCCCTTTTCTCCGGGAACGGTGACACACATACAGTATTGATTCGTGTTGATTCATTGTACGAAATAATATTGTTGGGTAGCTGGCTATCCTGCTTCGTATTTTGGAACTGTCTGGTTCAATTCTAAACTCTGAAGCTCCAGTATTGAAGTTTTTCTCAGTCCTTCCCTGTAAATTCTGAGATATGCCGTAAATCAGGACACGCCCGTTTCTTGGCACAATCATCCCTTCACCTTATGTTATATGACACTGACATACACAGATGAAAAAAATCCATCGCCATTGAAGTCCTTGCTGTGTAGCTGATACTGTACGTTTAAGAGAACACAGTTAAATGGACAAAGAAATAAGCTGATTTATTGTTTACAGGTGTTGCTGAGAACTACAGTTGGTGATATAGACTTAGAATTATGGTCGAAGGAAACACCGAAAGCATGCCGAAATTTTGTGCAGTTATGCATGGAGGGGTACTACAATGACACAATATTCCACAGAGTTGTGAAAGGTTTCATCATTCAAGGTGGAGACCCAACTGGCACTGGCACAGGAGGAGAGTCAATCTATGGATATCCATTCAAGGTTTTAGTGAAACAGCATTAATTACAAAACTAATACCAATGTCTTTTTAGGCTTCTGCTGCGAAGTAGATGAGAACTGTGCCCTCTGGGTTATTATGCAGCATGTAGTTGTAATTATCACTACTTGCTGTGTAATAACCCAGAAGAGCACAGTTCTCAACTAATACCAACATCTACCCTTGTGACACAAATTCTAAATTTCATTGGATGTAGAATAGAGATGGACAAATGCAAATTTCTCTTGTAACCTTTGTTTTTCCATGCCAGTCATTATTTCATAACTGTTCGGTACTCTTTTTTTTTTCTTTTCCTTTCTTTCTTTTCTCCTTTCTTGAAGCCTGGGGTAGGGCCAGTCATCTAGTATGTAGTTGACTTTGAGGTGAATGTTAGCTCTGAAATAGTGATCTCCCTGTGTTACTTGACTCATGACCTTGGTCATATCTTTGCCCTACTCTGCTCTACCTTCATCCTCTCACCTCCCTGTTGCAGAATGCTTGTAATGACCATCTGTCTGCTGTGAGACCATTTTGGTGTGTGAGTAGGGATAAGGAAGTGAAAGGGGAAGTTGTTCCTGTGTACACCATGAAGGCACATAGGACACACCAGATCAGTGCCCTTGATGCATAACCTCTGACCTGGCATTTGGCTGGACTTAAAGTAAAAAAGTTAACTTAACCAGTATAAGACTTCAAGTAAACAGACCCTCAAGAACAGACCCATTATGCTTATAATGAATGTTGGTGGAGGAAGTGATTTGTGTTAAGTTGCTTAAACTGGATCAAAGTTGTGGTATATACGATCTAAATTTATGTTACAGCAAGTGTTATTCATACTTGTTTTAGGATGAGTTCCATTCCCGCTTACGATTTAACAGACGAGGCCTCCTGGCCATGGCCAATGCAGGGCCAAATGACAATGCGTCACAGTTTTTCTTCACATTGGGTCCAACTCCAGAGTTGCAGAACAAGCATACCATCTTTGGGAAAGTCACTGGTGAGACTATTTTCAACATGTTGAAATTGGAGGATGCACTTGTTAATAAGGTTAGAATTCACTGAGGCTAGTTTATGGAGATCTGCGCTGACTTTTGTGGGTAAAATGCACTTAGCATTTTGATGTTTGCCATTTCATTTTACAGGATGAAAGGCCACTGTATCCACAGAGGATAATAAAAGCAGAAATTCTATATAATCCTTTTCCTGATATTGTACCAAGGACACGGCTTGATACAAGGGAAGACAAAGTGGGAAAAAGCAAAAAGGAAAAGAAGGCTGGAGTCAAGTAAGATTCTGTTAAATTTCTGTTAACTCTGCATACAGGGAGGTTTATGTTCTGTTGATCCTGTTGAAGAAAGTTTTTATTAATTGATGTAAAGAGTAATGCCAATTACACCTTTGCACAGCAGCAAAAGTGCATTAGCATGGAGGCAATGCATCTGACTTAACCACTGTGACATACTTAGCAGGGAGCTGGGTATTGTGCCAAAGGATTCTTGTGATTGTTGTCAGTTTCTCCAGAAAATGAACGGGTATTTGTTGAAAGGCCATAACGTATTCCTGTTATAGTCTTCTTTGTTCATGTATCTCTTGACCTTGTAATTTATTACAGCATAATCAAGTAACAGTAACAAATAAGATTAATTTATATGTGACAGTTCTTGGGTCTGAAATGTAGGAACTCTGTTGCACAAAAATTCTTTATTTAGAAGTTGTTATTGTGAGTGAAGAATCAAGAGGAAATGTTGGCAGTCATAGTTGCTTCGGCACCCCAGTGGTGGAATTAACAGGATGTCTGCCTCTGATATTTAACACAGATATGTAATTCTTGGCTTGTGTGTGTTCAAGAAGGGACATAAACAGCACACTTTTTTTTTTGTGAGGTGGCTGCTTAAGTTACATTTTATTTATTTCTCAGATGAAAATATTTGGTAATAACATCAGAAATGGAATATAATGTTGTACCTTTCTTTCTCTGGGGCGCGCTGTGGTGTAGTGGTTAAGGCACTACACTACAAACCGGCAGGTCGCGGGTTCAATTCCTGATGGTGTCACTGGAATTTTTCAGTGACATAATCCTTCCGGTCGCCCTATGGCCTTGGGGTCGACTCAGCCTCTAACAGAAATGAGTACCAGGTGTATTTCCTGGGGGTAAAGGCGGCCGGTACGTAAGGCTGATAACCTTACCACCCTCCTGTGCTGTTGTCATGAAATCTGGGAACCTTAACTTCCTGGAATCCTCTGGGCCACTCCCAGCCTCTAACGGGACTGCTTTACCTTTACCTTTCTTTCTCTGGATAATGGCACATTTTAATTTACACAAAAATGTATGGTTTTATGATCTGTTAAATTAAGTGGCTTGAGTTGCTATCTGGAATGTCTGATACCAGCTGAATGGTTCAATGGTTCACTATCTCTGCATTATTAAAGTGACCAAAATATTGTACATATCTTGAATTTATGGGGAAAAAATTTAATTATGTTATATAGTGAGTTACATTTTTTCCACTGACACTGTGTAATTGTGAGTAATAGATAAACCAACACATGGTTGTGTTTTGAATACCTACACAGCCCAAAACTACATAGATGACTATATTGTACCACTGGGATTGTGAGTGTTTGTCTTATTGAAGTGTTTTGCTTTGTTTCCTACCATTTTTAGACAATTGAAGTAGGAAGAAATTCACATTTTTTACCTGGGTAAATATGGTGTGTAACCTTTATATTTGATGTTGTTATATAAACAGAGAAGCAAAAGTACAATACTAGAATAATAAAACAGTTTTCGTCAAACACATCATGCTTGAGCATGATGTGTTTGATGAAAACTGTTTTATTATTCTAGTATTGAACTTTAACACATCGGGATGTCTTCAATCAAAAAGCAAAAGTACAGCTTGATGATGTGCTATATTGTATTATGCCATATCTGATGGAACTAGCAGAACACAAATCTATACATTTTTTCCTCATAGAAATTTCAAGTTATTATCTTTTGGTGAAGAAGCAGAGGAAGATGAGGAGGAAAGCAGTGAAGCAAACAGGAGGTACTCTGGGCGCAGCAAATCAACACATGACATTCTGAATGATCCTCAACTGAGTGCTGTGCCAGCTGTTGAAACAGCAGGGAACACCAAGGGAAGTCATAAACGGACATTACATTCAAGTGACAGTGAATCAGCCCTTAGTGGAGATGAAGCTGTTGATACAGGATACATTATCTCTGATAGACAGAGGTAGGCCTAGTTAACTAACCAACTCCTTGCGCCAGGTTTTGGTAGTTGCTCTGTGACATTTTCTGCCTTGTATGGAGCGTGAAGAGTAGTTGTCCTGTATTTATAATAATAATAATAATATTTAATAACTGCAATTGGGTTATCACCCGGTGGCAGTGGTTATTTTACATGTACACAAATATAAAAAAAAAAGTAACTAGAAAATTTAAGTCAGGAGGGCTACATGAGAAGCATGTAGTGGAAACTTGGAAACTTGGGAACCATCTCAGCATTCGCTTGTAGACACAGGGAAACCAAGAAAAACCTGTGTCGAGGTGGCCGGTCGCAGGACCTTTCGGATACTGACTTCTAGCCA
>JGI20166J26741_11693918_pt1 | contig 10883 bp, 7 predicted proteins | sample TergutCu122P5_FD_26741 | JGI IMG/M metagenome (IMG submission 26741) | reverse complement strand
TCGTTGACTTCTAAAAACCGAAATGACGTATATCCAGCACTTCTCTTTTAGAGTTTTAACAAGTATCCAAGTACATTGAATGGTTTAAATCACTTGATATGAGGAAGGACACGTCGTGAGTGTCATGCGAATGTTGAATGCAGAATGTAATCTTTCCTAGTAATCTTGAGATTACTGTTTGCTTTAATTATCTCTCGTCAAGGTTGAAAAAAATGTCAGCAAAAAAAACCTGTTCCAATGACTGAGTTATCTAGTTTCATATCATCACTGCTAAATTAATTAGCAGGATTGGATTACGTCGTAACGTGGTATGGACAGTGTTACTATGTCTGAAATTCAGAGCAAAAGCACGTGGGAAGCAATATACGACGCTTTATACTAAAGTGTGATCAAATTTTACTTTGCATATTTAAAAAGATGATCGTCAATATCGAAAATCAAATTATATGTAACCAAAAAATCTTTTAAAATTTTCGATAGGGATTAGATATATGAACAACGTAATCCACTAAGACATGCTGTCGGTTCTATGTCTTTACATGTAACAGAGTAATGAAACGTAATGGGTGGACTGATTTCACGTTAATCAGCAGTCCTTCAAAATGATTTCTGCACTTTGGATTCGGTTAGATTTTGGCTATTTTTATAAGAATATTTTGGCAAATCAAACCCCTAAACTATTGTTACATATCTCTCTTCTTCTACACAAGTATAATTAGGAGTAATATCCTACCCTTTATGAACCACTTATAGACAGAAATTAATCTGAACTTCATTTAAAAACGTAGACAGTACTGCACAGTAAATAACTTCCCCCAGCGTTACAAGGACCAGTTTGTTGATGCCGTATAAAGAAATAATTGCTGCTCTGAAATCTGTGCAAAATATAGGCATTTACCATGGGCTGTGTTCAGAAGATTTTAATGTTGAGCTGTGTGGCACCTAACATATTTGCTCTCTTTAAAAGTTACAGATTATTGGTTATATTAATAAGAATAACTTACATAATTTTTTCTGCGTGTAAAGAGCGTGATACAGAATACAAGTTTTTATTTAAAATGAGGAACGCCTTATATGTACGTGTAGACGATTAAATTATCTTTAGAATTTACTTACGTTTGTTTTGTAACGGCAGACCAGAAAGTATGTAGACCTATGTCCTAAAATTGGGTCAGGCACGCCGTCACTTAATCTGCGGCAACTGCATATAAGTCAATTTGTTCTCTAAAGAAAATCGTAATCATTTCACTAGGTGTACGGCTATCGTCCGTCTAAGAATTGGATCTGCATCCATTTTATGGAAAAGAGCAACACTCTTTATTGTTGGCTGGTTCGGGAAGCACACTTGAAAAATTATAATATGTGGTGTACTTAGTGGCCTACATTATTTTGTGATTTTTACAGTTTATACACATTTCAAACATGTGGCCGCGAACTGCATAACAGAACCTGCTGGGCCAGGCGTGGGAGTCCCATGGTCTTAGAACAACGTAAAATGTACTTGATAGCAGTAAACACATTTCCCAGGTGCTTTCTATTCATATTTTATGCGTGATTAGATTTTTTCCTAAACCAAATACATGACGATTATTGCCTAACTAATCACACTTTGTAGTCTTGAATTGCGTTCCGTTACATTCTATTCAGTGTTCACAGTGTCAAAAATTTCATCGGTATAAAACAGGCCTCGAATATTCATATGCTGTGTTTGATTGATAGATCCTTTTAGGAGCTATCGCCTATTCACGAAAATCACCCTTTAGCTTCGCCTGCCAGTCCTTAAGTTGTCTCTCTGTTCGTATATATCAAATCGGCGTAAGTTGAACGAATTTTCAAAAAATACGAATTTGAAAAATATCATACAAATGTGTCAAGAAATTCCATTTATTTTGTAATCGGACAAAAACATTGCACGCTTTATATGAAACAACACGTTTTACAGTTCCGACGGCTACGTGTTGCTCAACAATAAAAACGATAAGTGATTTTTGGATTGCCGTCAAAACAATGGTTACGCGAACGCGCCAGATATTTTTCGATCTGTGAATACTTCCTACATTTAATAATATACTGCACTACATATTAATATAAAAAATTAATAATTTTGAAACTATAGGTGCCAAAGTTAATTTCACTCCACTATTTTGCCATAAAAATTACAATAAAAAGTATTTATGAAAATATGTTTTTATTTACGGAGATTAAATATACGGGCAGATGAATACAGCATATTTTCGCTGCATACTTTCCCTTTGTTTATGGACCTTGAACGCAGTAACAAAACAATAAGATACATTACCAACGTAGGGAACAAATCTCCACGAATTCCCTATTATGGGCAACGGCTTTGGCCCTGGAATGTCTTCAAATGGCTTTGCATAATCCCACTCCTCTGGTCTGGCCTGTGTTACGGCCGCAGTGCTGTTACATCTCTTGAGCACAAGCGCACTGACATTACGCGACACTTGCTGTTGGCTGTCTGCGATCAGACAGCAGCTCACGCGAACGCCCCGCCACATCATCTCGCGAACACTGACTGTCAAACGAGAGTTGCTCTTGTGCCTATATAGGCCGGAGAGTAGGTGTTTTTTTTGTCTCGGAGTAACGATCCATAATGATTCGTCAGCATGAGCAGACAAATTTACAAGTGTGTCTCTTCATGTTCGTGTTATCATTTGTATGCAACGTGATTAAATACAAAATTGCTTGTGGCGAAAACAAGTTCGATATTATGTTTCACATAAACTGACGAAAAACTGTGACAGTACAAGAATTGAGGATGTTCGTGTAAAGTCTGTTTTTTATTTAGAAATATATTACATAGTCTGTGAATTACGCACACAAGATAACTTTAAACTGATTCCTGCTTAAACAGTAATTCTGAAATATTACACAACAAACAGCCTGATAACTTTGATTTTTGAGATACATGTCACTTGCAATGGCGCAAGGTATCGAATAATCCAACCCCTATGCAACACATACATACAGAAGAACTGTCCTGTTCAACCACTGTGTGATATATTCCCCATATAATGCAGGAGCCCCGTCTTGTTGAAACACAACCTCTGCCTCACAGATGGAGGCAGAACTTGAGGCCGCTTCGGTAGAACAGTTCGCTGACAATTTCATATCACTGTGCAGACGGCGTATCCGGTATCAGATGGGTGACCATGGCAATGTCCCGGACAATAAAGGCCGACTGAAGAGTTCTCGATACCCAAGGTCCGGGTTAGCATGAGGATCATCCCGTAACTTGTGATAGGCCTACCTCTTATGCACATTGAACAAATTTTTACTCTTGAAACAAAATTCGAGGGCAGTTTTATAAAAGCAGCTCACCTCACAAAATTACGTCCGTTGGGAACGGTCGTCTAGAAAGGCGTGTGCTCTCCATGAGCAGTGATTCGGCTGCAGCAAGGGTTGTTAATCCAAGTGCCATTGGATGATGGTAAGTGTGTGTGTTGTGTTCTATTATTGGGCCCATTGTATTTTTAGGCGCGTTTTCAACATCTTTAAAACCTACTATTGGCTGCGTCATATCTGTCCTTCCGCCCTTCCGCATGGAACAACTCGGCTCCATATGAATGGGTTTTCATGAAATTTGTTATTTGAGTATATTTCGAAAGTCTGTCGAGAAAATTCTCAACTTTCATTAAACTCTGAGAAGAATAGCGTGCACTTTCATGAAGACGGATGTACATTTATGACAATATCTCGCTGAATTATTCTTAGACAAATGTTTTAAAGAAAATCCAAACACTCATTTTGTGTTCAATACTTTCTTTTTTTGAAAATCGTACCGTTTGTGAGATAACGTGGAAAAATATGGCACAGTCACACAGACCACATAAGACAATGTAATGCGGTGCACGCACATTGCGAGATGGATAACTAACGCTACAGAACCACACTCGGAATATGTAATATTTGTTGCTTTTGTATGGCAACAGTGGTTCACGATCGCGCTTTAATATTACGTTTATATGTACAGTGCCTTTCATCTTTAACCATAAATCCACATCCGTGTGTTACGTTTTGACACCATCTGTGTCAAGGTGATGTGATCCTTAATAAATTTCTATATTTTTTCGCAGAATCTCTCGGTGATAATATTAAACAGGTGACTGTAATCCCCTCCTTCTTTGACCTGAAGGCACATGACTTTTGTGTAATGCAGTGTGTAGTAACCCTCGCTCCAAAGCTATATGAGAAAGGTTGCGTGATGCGATGCGTTTAATGTCACTAGTAAAACTTCGAATGTGCCTCTGACACAATAATTTTGTTAAATGCGAAATGTGTATGTGCAAATCAGAGGAACCAATTCAAGTGTCTTTTTTGTATATAGTTCTTAAAACCCAATATGGCTGCAAAACATTACACTCTGACTCCCACAACTCTCTTTAATTATTGCGACAGAGATAATATCAGCCGCAAAACGTTCGTTAAAAACGCACTGATACGGACTGTGAAAAGGGAATAGTTCTGGCAGGTGGCAAAAGAAATTGGGCAGATAAAATAATGACTTATAATGTTATCTGCTACGTTCTGTGGCTGCAACAACATTTTATGTGTTGTTATATATTTCTGTGTATTCTTTTTATTTTCTCGTAAATTTCTATACTCTTATACTGTAAATTATGAATAATGGTACATTCCGAATTCGGTTAAACTGGCATTCTTACGTTTAGGTTGGCTCTTGAGCACAATTAGTTAATTGGTTACATGGTGCCATATTTTGGTAACAAAAATTGTAAGGAGCTTAAAACACAATATGTGTTCATTACATTTTTTCCGGATTTCTTGCTGTCATCGATATAACTGAAGAGGAGTTGTTACTGTGCCTTTACATTTCCAATTTGTACAATCAGCAATGCAACTTGGTCTGCCGAACACATGCAAAGACTACCGAAATATCTTACTTATTCTAAAATTAAACGACTCATCCTTAAACGTTTTTTTTTCTGGGGACGGAGGTGACGCCGTCAGTAACTGCTGTTTCGAAATCTATGCAGAACACAAGAACGTAGCCCATGGGTTGAATGCAGAAGGTTTTAATGTTGAGGTGGTTCGTACCTAAAGTATTTATTGTCTTTAACTCTTCATAATCGGTTATATTATTATGAATAATTTCCATAATCTTGTCTTGGTCTAATAGTGTGTTAAGTGACAAGAATTTGTATTGAAATTAGAAAAGCCTTGACGTTTAAATGAACAATGCTGTTATATGTAAAAGAAAAAAATTTCTTTGGCGGTTACTTACATCTGTGTAGTAAGGCCAGGCCAGAAAATATGTAGACCTAGTTATACAATTGGGTCAGGCACGGCGTTACTTAAGCTGCGGCAAATTGTATAGTCATTTGCAAATACGTTAGTCTGTTCTCCAAAGAAAACTGTAACATTTTCAATAGGTTGAAGGCTATCTTCCGCCTAAGACGTGGATCTCCAAACATTTTATGTCAAAGGGCAAAAACCGTTACTGTGAGCTGGTTCGCGGGCCGCATTTAAAAAATTCTAACCAGTGTTGTACCTAGTCGCCTACATTATTGTATGATTTTTACAGTATATACACAATTCAGAAATGTGGCCGCGAGGGGCATAACACAATCTGGTGGCCAGGAGTTGGAGACCTGTGGTCTTAGAACAACATAAAACGGCACTGGATAGGAGTACACACTTCTCAAGCCCTTTCTGTTCAGATTTTATACGTGATAAGATTTTAATGGTTATCTAAGGTAAATACATATCGATTATTGCCTAAAGAATCCCACTGCATATTCGAAAATGACTGTCCATTACATCTTCTTTAGTATTCCCAGTGTCAAATATTATGAACGGTATAAAATATGCCACAAATATTCATGTGCTTTATTTGTAAAGCAGAGGCGCCTTCGCATATTAAAAAAAAAAAACAAAATAATTAGCTTCGACTTGTTTGTCCTTCTCTCCCTCCTTCTCTCTCTCTCTCTCTCTCTCTCTCTGTCTGGCTGTCTGTCTGTCTGTCTGTCTGTCTGTCTGTCTGTCTGTCTACCCCAAAGTCCGAATATATCAACCCAGTGCAAGCTGAACGGATTTTCGGGAAAACCGAATTTGAAAACTTATATGTAAATATATCTAGAAATTCAATTTTTTTAATCGGACAAATACATTGGACAATTTATATGAAAAGAGTACGTTTTACAATTCTGACGGCTATGCGTTCCTCAGAAATAACACGATTATTGAATATCGGATTGCCATGAGAACAGTAGTTACGTGAACCCGCCCATAATTTTTCAATCTCTGTATATTTCCTATCTTTAATATTATAATAAATTGCACATTAGTATCAAGTATAAATCGTTTTGGACCTTTACGCACCAAAGCAAAATTCACTCCACCGTTTTACTATAAAATTACAATAATAAACATAAAAAATGTATTAATTATTTTCGATGATAAAAGATACGGGCAGATGGATAGTGCACATTTTTGCTGCATGCTTTCACTTCGCTGATTGTCGTTTAAAGAAGTTTAAAAAAAACAGTAAGTTACATTACCAAGATAAGGAATAAATCTCCACGTATTGCCTATTATAGTCAATGGCTTTGGACCTGGAACATCTTGAAATGGCTATGCGAAATCCCACTCCTTTTGTCTGGCCCGTGCGACGGCCGCAGTGCTGTTACATCTCTTGAGCATAAGCGCACTAACATTACGCAACACTTGCTGTTGGCTCTCTGCGATCAGACAGCAGCACACGCGAACGCCCCTCCATATCATTTCGCGAACACTGACTGTCAAATAGAGTTGCTTTTGAGCCTATATAGGCCAGAGAGTCATTTTTTTATCTCGGTAACGAACCATAATGATTCGTCAGCATGAGCAGGAAGTTTCTCAATTGTGTTTACATAGTTCGTTTTATCATCTGTATCCGGCAGGATTAAATACAAAATTGCTTGTAACGTAATCACTTTTGTCAGTAATATTCACACACACTGCCAAATAATTGTGACAGCAAAAGAAATGAGGATGTTTGTAATGCTTCTGTGTTGTACTTTGAAAGATATTACACAGTCTGTGAATTACACGCCTTAGTGTTAGATATTCCTGATGATTCTCTATCTGCAATTGCTTACAGTATTCCAAGTGAAATGCTGTTGACAATGGTATCACGTTCGTAAACAAGGTCCCCATAATCTGATTCTTTGTTACACAGTAATTCTGAAATAATACACAATATACAGCCTGAGACCTTTTCTTTCTGAGATACATAACACTTGCAGTGGCGCACGGTATCCAATGATCAAACCCCATACACCTCATAGATTCAATAAAATTGTCGTGTTCAACCACTGTGTGTTATATTCCCCATACAATGCATGAGCTCCTTCTTGTTGAAACACCTTTGCCTCACAGATGGAGGCAGACATTGAAGCCGCTTCGGTACAACATTTCCTAGAAAATTACTTATCAATGTGCAGACAGCGTATCAGGTATCAGTCTAGAGACCATACTTTACAACATACTTGCATAATTGATATTCACATTTATAAAACCATGGGTCGTTCCTTGGTTCAGGCGATTGGTCGCAGAGCGGAGGATCTCTCTCGAACCCAGGCCATTAGGATTTGTGGTGGACAAAATGGCAATGGGACATGTTTCCTCTGAGTAAATAGGATTTCACAGGTCGGCATCATTGTACCAGTGTTCCATGTTCATCCTTCATCTGTCACCGAATCCAAACAACTTTAGCAATTCGAATCGTCATTAAATAACACACGTCCATAATAACTGAATCCTACGGTATGCTGCTTTCTGAGCCCCTTCCTCTCTATTATGTCAGTTTGCCTGTTGTTGTTGTTGCTGTTGTTGTTGTTGTTGTTGTTGTTGTTGTTGTTGTCAATATTATTGTTGTTGTTGTCTTCCTTGCTGTTTTTGTTTTGGTCCTACTCTTCTAATTATGACATTCTTCTATGTGTGGCAATGCAAATCGGCAACGTTTCGATTTCTTTTAGTATTGGACAGAAATCAATATTATATTAAGAAATCCTTCCTTGCGTGTTACATACCGAGCATGGTAACCCGAATAATTAAACGGAAGAACGTAATGTTTTGAACAAGAAATGTACAAAAATAAAAAACAAAGTGAACTGCCAAAACACATTTTTCCGGAAGATTTGCAAATACCGAGGCAACTGAATAGAATTTTTGCTCTACGTTTACATTCCCTAACCTGTTTATTAAGCAAAAATTATTAATCAGAACACACCTCAAAACTACAGGAATATCGTATTAATTATACTATTACAAGCTCTTCACATTCACGGTAACCCTCAATCACTTCGCATCTTTTTCTTCACTTGGTTTCTTTCTCTCCCGGCTTCATTTATATGTACATTCCTCGTACCATCTTTACCACATTTTCTACTTGGAAACAAATTCGTTGTTATAGCCATTTACTTTCCCCAATTATTCTTGCCGTCCGTATTTCCCCTACATTTTATTTATCTTTTTTCACGTTTAAATTCCAAAATTAATTTCTTCAATATTAAGTCCAAAAAGCAAACTATTTGCCATAAGCAGCTTCCGATACAACTTGAGAAATATATATCTACACTTGGTACAAATCTGTGTTTAGTTTGTTGTTTTACTTAGCTCATAGCCAAATGTATTTTGCCGTGCGTTTAATTAATCACTACTTCATGAAAGCATATGAAGGAGTGTAACTATAGCTTCACGCATTTTTAGTGTCTGAATTTGATGTGAACAATAGTCTCAAAGTTCCGTGAGCTTCACTTCCGTGGAAAAATACCCCCGCTATTGATTCTTAGCTTATTCACCCATCATTTGCACAAAGGGCATTTAACCGACTGGTCAACCTTATGGGGAAGCGTCTTTCTCTCTGTAACTTAGGTGTGAATTTTCTTTAGTAATTAGATACATTTCTTCGTTCAGAGGAGTCCTACCGATTGTGACGCGTCGTTGTGTGTGATCACGAAACCTCGAAAACGAGGAAGGTAAAACCCGCTACCGGGTTGTGAAAATACAATCACGATGGGTTGTAACGCCTAGAAAACAACAAAAAAAAATTGGTTATATTTCCGGTTATAAGACTTTAAACATAATTTGTCTTTGTTGTTGTATGAATTTTGTATTTAGTTGAGAACACATTTGTTATTTTGCATTCTACTTCGAAAGTTAATCTTTATACAGTTTGCGATACGTAATTCCTTTTAATACACGCTGTGTCTAGCTACAAGCAACAGCACAATATGAAACGGTGTGAACTTCGTATTATGCCAGCGCAGCTTTACGCCAGATTTTGTACGAGTATATTACCATCAATAATAACAACATGGCGGACACTCGAAATTTCCAATTTGGAGACATAAATTTTAGCCTTCCTTTAAACAATGCAGCTATAGATTTCAGGTCCTTTGCCAGATACAAAATAATCACAGACTGCTGAGTGCAGAAATGTCTGCGCGGCACGTTACGTATTATTGTGTCGTATTAACTTGACTACCTAGAATGTAAATTTCGAAAGCATGTTTGCCACACTATTAAGCAGCCGTCATGAGTTATTCCCATAAATTCTTTTCCCTATATTTCTCATGATTCATGTTCTTCACCAAATTTAATCCAATGAAAATTTGTTAGAGTTGATATGGAATTTTTAATCTTTATTTTACAGGCGAATCTATCAAATGAGATGACAAATTTATTGTGCTCTGTCAACCCCCTCTGTCAGTCATCCTGAATTTCAGTGGTGATTCAGGTGTCCGAAGGAAAGTATGCTTGAACTTCATTTCATAATCGTATTCAACCTTGAAGTTACGGATAACCTGCAAAATAAATTTATATATTGATTTAGTTAGGAAAAACATTTTACTCTTTTCTGTAGTTTGGTAAGTATATCAGATGAAATTAAATTTGGATAATTGCACAGTAATAATTAATTTAAATTATGAACAGCAAACGAACAAACAGTGGATATTGAAATCGCAAATCACAAACGAAGACACGAATTAAGAAACAGCGTTTTTCCAGAATATTACACATAAATTTCAGTATCATTAACTGTTTGCAATACTGCTAATGTTAATCGTTACCGTGTATTAATAAACGAATTCGTAAAACAAAACAACAGATGCATTAATGTTAAAGTTATTTTTACACACAATTTGTCAAGATTCCGAAATGTTTCGGTCTATCTTGATCATCCTCAGGGAGTTATTGAATATTTACCTTCAATAATGTTCTGGCTACTAAAATATAAAATTGACATCCTCCGGATAAGAACAATTGTAAAACCCTCTAAAACTAAATCCTCCTCATAATATGGTCCATTTCTACATTGCTCAAAGGAATTTTATATTATCTGCAGACATTTTATTCACAAGATATTTTAGTTGTTGTAATAATTCAGCTGTTTTTATATGCTGTTTTGAAGTTCAGTAACTCCATGAGAATGATAAAGAAGGATCGGAACATGTTGGAATTATGACATTTAAAATTAGTGCATTTTTAATATTGTTGTACTAATTATTTTTATTATATTACAACAAGCAGTTAAGAAATATGATTCCTAGGCCCACTGCACGAATATAAGTTGTCTTTGTAGGTTACTAGCTATTCCTTTGATACTTTCAAAACCAAAATTCTCAACAATGCGCCTAATAGCCTCGTTGCATCTGTCTTTCCAACATTCTGTATGTAAAAATTAGAGAGTAGGGAAGAATACTGAAACGTTGGTTTAGTGGAGTTGTGCCAGTTAAAACTTGTTTACTCGAAACAACTGTTACTTCACAATACAATAACGGAAACATTTTGTTAACACGTATGTGGATATAAGTATTGTTTTGAGTGTAGATTTTCTCAGTAAATATTTATAATAGCAT
>JGI20166J26741_11693807_pt1 | contig 10886 bp, 10 predicted proteins | sample TergutCu122P5_FD_26741 | JGI IMG/M metagenome (IMG submission 26741) | reverse complement strand
GAGGTTGTGGCTTCACTCTCTCAAGGTCGCACAGCTGCTGCGCAGTGCGGCTTGTTTACACACAAATCAGTCCCAGTCATATTTGAACCACCTTGTATCACCCAATACTGTCATCTTCCAGAAGGCTAAGGTTTGTAATCTTCACGGTCACTGTGTTCTTATTTATGTCACATACAGTTCATACACCTATCCCATAATCTTCGGGTAATTTTGTTGCTGATTCCGCATTCTCAGGACTATTAAATAAATCCAACTTTTGTTTCCTACCAGTACAATTCTTGCCCACATTTATGCCATTTTGCTTTGGATCCACACTGTTAACTGTCACTTTAACTCAACAGATGAATGGTACAACATAAGAGAATTGACTTTCAGGCACCAATACTTGAAAAAGAATACACACCTGTAACACCATGGCCACTGGAACAAGCCTCCCCATCCCACCACTGATAATTACCACAAAACACCATAAACAAAGAGACTTAAACATGTGTAACACCTGCCCTTAGCTACATTGTGACCACTGGAACAAACCTCTCTGCCCCACCACTGATAAACACAACAAACTAAAGGGTAACTGTGGAATGTACATCTCGTTAAACCTCCAAAACCTGTATGTGCTCCCCACCCTGACGCACAACATAAGAAATTAATGAAAGCTTAGTTCATGTGTGTCAACACAGCTAATCCAAGGTTGAAAGGAATCTGCCACAGTGCAAAATATTGTAAAGATGCCTAGGCAGACAGTACAGGAACTTGGACAAATTACTAACAGGAAACATTTGCTTTCTATAAACGTATGTTTTCAGAACTTACACTGTTTCCTACAATAGCCCACAATCCATCAGCTGTTATGGCTGGAAGTGACTGTGGTCTATTTTAAGGCACTATCCCAGCTTCTCAAATCACAGAAAAATCTTAAATATTTTGATCAAACAATCCAAACATTGCATTTCCTTAAATCTACACTAATATTTGCCCTTCACGTTAGGAGCTGAAACTGTGAGAGTTATGGTTCAAGTATTTCCACAGAGTCACCGGCTACAGGCATAGCTAGAGTTAGCAAGCCTGTGCTAATGTCACGAGTGGGGAGAGTGCGTGAAGTGGTGTGTGTATAGATCAGTGTATTTCTAAAATCAGAGTGGTGGAGTTGCCAGTATTCTTGTGGACCCTTTCATGCTCGATGATGCATCGGTAGCCAGAATGCGTGTAAGATGCCGCCAGGTCACTCCCAGGATACTAGATGATCTGTGTTGTCTATCCTATGTAGCAGCAGCAAGCAGGTGGGCCAAAGTGGACGCTTAGCCTCTGATATATGGTGGCAGCTATCACATGACTCAGGTAGGGGACCATATGGCTTGTAACATCGCACTGACGGCTGTCATTTAAAATCACGCATCTCTGCAGCATTACTCACGTATAACTGACACTCGCCGGCTACAGAACAGCTATGATCTACAGTACTCCACAGTTCTGAGATAGCAGAGGAGTAGCTTACTGTGTAGGAGTCAAAGTTAAACTACCCACTTTGTTGTAAATGTCTTAGAGGGTACATCACACTGTAAGCAAGCAACCTTAAAGCAGAATATCCAACCAGATGTACAATATGGTGACTGTCACAACCACGATTTCAGTGTATCACAATTTGATACCAATAATCCAAAAAAAAATAAAATATTTCTATCTCTAGATAATGTTATCAGATACTGCCTTGCTGAAAAGAAATATAAACACACAGCTCTTGTAAGTCATTGTGCTTGACTTAATAAAATGTGTTAATTTCCCACACACTGAGCCACAGGTCATCCTTGTGACTCATTTTTCCCATCAGTGTGGCAGTAATATCACTGGCTAGATCCAGTACATTTTTGATGCCTCAAAGTAATTCCAGAAGCAGACTACTTGTATAGAAGAAAGTAGCTCCTACTCAAGTATGAATCCAGTGCATCTGAATTTCACACCAGAGTATGAATATTAAAAGTACAGTGAAAATAGAATCTATTAACTTTCTGCTGAAGTAACAACATACATCATCACCTGGTGATAACAAACCTTCAGAGAAGTTCAGAGTCAAATATATTCCAGTCTAACAAGCTGGCCAACATATAACCCTTTGAAGATAAACTTTAAACTGAACTGTACTTAAAGATTTAGTTCATTCTGCACACTGAACATGCTGTGTCTTGGTTATAACAAACAAATAGTTAATGCTGTATAGGGAAACAACTGTTCATAATACGCATACTTTTCATAATGCGTATACTTTTCACAACGCACATACTCAGAAAGGGGAATAGTAATACCAAAAGTTTAGCCTACACAACACTAGTATGTCCGATTCTTGAATATGGGGCTGTGTGTTGGGATCCATACATGGAGGGACAAATACACGCGTTAGACAGGGTGCAACAGAAAGCGGCTAAATTTGCACATCATATGAATGAATCAAACTGGGAAACATTGTCGAAGCGTAGAAAGACATCACGAATGTGTGTCCTCTTCAAAGCGTACTCTGAAGAACGGGTGTGGAAAGCTACAGGTGACAGATTACAACGGCCCAACTATCTGAGCAGGGTTGATCATGAACGGAAAATCAGGAACAGGAGGCAAAGGACGGATATTGGGAAGTATTCCTTTGTGAATAGGACCATCCAACTCTGGAGCCGGTTACCTGCAGAAATTTTAAGGACTCTCCCCTGTAAATCAAATGCTTTTAGAAAGAGGGTTAGGATAGTGATTAATGTAGTGAACTAAAGGAAATGTGTGTTAAAATTATCTAAAAGAGTGTAGTGAAGTGAAGTGAAGGGTAGTGCAGTGAAGGTGGGTAAATCAGGGCATACTGTGAAGGGTACTTATGGGTGGTGAAATGAAGTTAAGTGAAGGTCATGTCAAAATTGGTGTGCAATACCTGTGGAGTAACAATATTAGAAACTAGGTGCAGTACTTTCTTCCCCTTGTGTTGCTTTTCCTATGTGCATTGCTACTAAGTGTAGTTGGTCTTTTGTGTATTGGGTTATTATTCTTGAGTGTATTTTTGTTACTTCATGTGTATTGTTTTACTATGTGGGTACTGCTGTCTTACATACTCTAGTTGCCGGATTGCTGGCTAGAAGTCAGTATCTGGAAGGTCCTGCGACCAGCCACCTCGCACAGGTTTTTCTTGATTTCCCTGTGTCTAAAAGCAAATGCTGAGATGGTTCCCAAGACTCCAAGTTGCTACTGCATGCTTCTCATGTAGCCCTCCCGACTTAAATTTCTTAGATCCTTATTTCATATTCATGTACCTGCATTATAACCACTGCCACTGGGCGACAGACCATTTGCAGTTAAATATATTATTATTATTATTATTATTATTATTATTATTTGTTCTGAGACACAGAGAAAACACAAAAATATTCTGTGTGGGTATAATGTAGAAGTATTGAAAGTTAAACCTGGTGGTACAAAGAAGTAACCACCAGGCTTGAAATGTAAAACCACTCTCAAGAATACACAGTTGATAAAAATAAGAAACATTATAAGGAAACAAGAGATAAACAATAATCTACTAACAAATGTTTAATGTTCATATCAAACATTATTAAAAGTAGTGAATGACACTGAAAGCATCTACAACTGTCCTCAAGGAAATTAACATAAATTTCTGTAGGAAATTAAAATCAAAACCAAATGACTGTGATCATGTATGAAAAAACATAAAACTCTAATATAATAATTCATACCTAAATAAAATAATTTATCCCTTTGTTTACATATAAGTATCAAACTTTCCAAGTCACCTCACAATCCTGACTACCTTCAATCTGGGTTAGCATAAAAGTACACTGTTACACAGTATTCTAATATAAATCTGAAATGAAGTTACCATTAAAATCATACACATAGATCATCTTTCCTCTGTGATAAGATTCTCCTCCTACAATATACAGGGAATCTCGCCACACAACTGCTCCATGGGATGCGGAGCCCTCTGGCTCGAAGTCCTTCCAGTGTACAACTTCCCAGTAGCCAAGATCAGCCACTTGGCTACAGTCTTCTCCTGTATCACAGGCACAGAATAACATTAATACAACATATCATTTCATTGACTGGCTTTTGTCCCTTCAAATGACATAATTACACACTAGTAACGCTTCCTTCAAAACTAGACATGTTGCAATATATTACTAAATAAAAATAAACTGAAACATATCAGATTTTGAATGAACTGTTATTACTGTATGACCTGTTTCAAATTATTATTATATCATAATAAATCAAAACATGTCAGCTTTCAATTAAACTGTCATTACTGTACATATAACTGCCTGCTTTGATGGAAATAAAACAAGTAATTGTTAAAAAGCAGTCAGTGAATGTTAACACAGTTATGATGGCAGTTCATGTTGCTTCCATTTTCACAGAATTACAAGCTAACTGGAAGCACTACAGAAAATACTCAACAACTATTTTTTTAAAACTCTGTGTTTTAAAGGAAATAAAAATTAGTAAATGTTAAAAAGCACTACCTGTATAAACAAGGTCAAGATGGGAGTTCACATTGGTTTCGGTTTCACATGACTACAACTATGTTTTTTCTTGCAGATTCTTTAACCATGCATGGTTATGCACTTGAAAACACGATGATACAAAGGCTAGAAATAGTGATTTCAAAGTACAGAAGAAGATGGCTATTTTCAAGTACTATGCCAGCATTTGCTTGGAGAGGCAGTCCAACCCAATGTGTTACAACAATATTAAAACCAATCACTCATCCATCAAACACAACAATATATCTATAAATCTGGAAATCAGCTATATGTACACATTTTGGCTTATGATCAAGTCATCAACAGACTGTATGTAAGAATCAAACAGTAAAATTTACAACCAAGAACACCCTCATTCCAAACAGCCCATGCTTAGTCAGAATTGGAGTGGAACCCAGTGTATCCCAAATATAAAGCTATCCCACTACAGGCCTGGAGAGACCCTTATAGCTCCAGGACAATGAGGCTCCCAGAATTTACAGACAATTGGCACATGAAAGTAGTAAGGTTGTCAGTCCTACACACGGGCCGCCTTAACCCCCATCCGGAGATAACCTTGGTACTCATTTCTGTTAGAGGCCGAGTCAACTCTATGGCCATAGTTCGGCCAGAAGGAACAAGTCAATGAAAAATACCAATGATCCCATCGGGAATCAAACCCACTACTTTCCAGCTTGTAGCATAGTGGTCCCATATACACTCAGTGCAATTAGGCAATACAATCACCAAGGTACAATTTACACACAAATATAAATTACACGTTCAACAAGGGTTTTGCTTCCTGTACGAACACAGCTGTAAGTGACAGAGTTCAATTCCAGATTACCAGATATGCCTATAGTTTATTTCTACCAACCAGAGTTTTTAAGAAATGCTCAATTTTCCAATTTATGTTTTCAATATTGTTCTACGTATGTATCCATGTGCTTCATATTGGCTATTTCTGTAATCATCATGGATAACAAGTTGTATTTGTTTTGCTGGCAACCCTAAGTAGCATACGTGTATGGAAATATGTCCTACTGTAATGACGTTGATGGCTTAATGAAAACACTGGGACACGATCATAAGCAAGAAGAATGGTAATTGTTAAATGATGCAACTAGAGCAAGTTTAAAAGTTCTCCTTCACATAGAAAATGAATTTCCATCATTCCCTGTTTTTCATGCTACTCACATAAAAAGTTGCATAAGAAAATGCAACTTCCCTTCAGTTGCATATAATATAATACACTGTTGGAAAATTTGCAGAGATTTTAAAGTCACAGCTCTCCTTCTTGGTATGCAACTTGGCTTTACCAAGTTCTGTTGCTTTTTATATGAAACAGACAGTCACGCAAAAGATCATCACTATTCCGTCAAAGAATGTCCAAAATATGAGCAATTCAACCTGGACAATAGTGTCAGAAATGAGCCAATATTACATCCCAAGAAAATATTTTTACTTCCATTACATATCAAGCTTAGTACAATGAAGAATTTTGTCAAAGCCTTGGACTGCAAAGCAAAGACACAATGATTCTTCCAAACACCAGTAACTCTTCATCAATCAATATGGCATAATGTCCCAGGATATGTGACTGCAAAACACAGGTTTGTCAAGTGTTAATGTATGCAGCATAGGGGGGACTCTTCGCAAAGCACAATCTGAGATGTTGATACTACTACTACTACTACTACTACTACTATCACCTGGCAAAGTTTTACATAATATTCCCAGAGTTTTTTAAGCATAGACTGTTAGCAATGTTTCAATTTGCTATCATCCTTGTATATCACACACAATAACAATGACAACTCACCAGGGCACAAATTCTGGGCATATGGTAGACAAAACTTTGAACTGTGGCACCTAACATTTTCAGCATAGTTAATTTCTTTTACATACAAAAATGTATATCAGTTCACATACACCGAGCAGCAAGCCCCAGACAACAGCAAGGTTCACAGGTCACTCCAGAATTGAGGTCCTTGACATGTGACTTGCTTCATGTCACCCTTCTGATGCCTAAAAGTGGGAGGTAGCTCATACAGTTTTGGAAAATTTGTGGACCCCCAGACTAGCCGGACAATGACAGCACTGCCTTAACAGCAAACAACACATTTCTCATGATTTTACATATAACCTAAGACAGACAACATTAATATTCATTTTAATTAATGCCTTACATACACACAAACTCCAAAATGTGCATATTGCAAGCTATAGGTCTCTATTTCCGTATGATATTATTGTACTTTCCAGTTACAAAGTGAAGCGGGACAATGACAAATACATCTAAACTTCAAACTATTCATTCATTACTTGGAGAAAGAAATGTAAATAAACTCCACACATACTAGGGCGCACACAAGCATTCACATACACACACACACAATCAATCCCACCTACAAAGGTCACTCAAATGAAAAACTGGAACACTGTATAAAATTCATAATATGAAACAGCTTGTGATAACTTGAGTTTATGAACAGTGTCAAGTACAGTGACAAGCTCTGGAATCAAATTAAGCCAGCAACTCAAAGAAAACGCCATGGTTTGTTGACTTCTGGTGTGTCTACAGCATGACAATGCGCAACGTCATACAGCTGGTCATAACATGAAACACATACAGGATTTAAAATTGAAAGTGTTACCCCATCTGCCATATTCACCACAGTTAATGGTCTGTGGTAGTCACCTCGTTTGGCCCCCTGAAAGACACTCTACGTGGGCGTCACTTCAGATCATTTGACGTGGTAAACGAGGCGGTGCACAACTGGCCAGCACAACAACCAAAAGACATCATCTCCCAAGGAATGTATGGAAAGTTAGAGTGGGTGTGAGGAACATGGTGGGCACCACATTTAAGATTAATGTCAATGCATTGTACCTTGTGTTTGCAATAAATCACTTCATAAAACTTCTCCAGTTTTTATTTTAATGACCCCTGCATATTACTGAGGAAGTTGAAATAAGAATGTTGAACAGGTAAGTCCCGAGGGTGCTATTTCTATGATCACCTATCAGTAAAGGGTCAGGGTGTTCTCACATAAAAGAAATAAACACAAAGGATGGCAAGCCTGTAATGAATAATTCCTGTGAAGATGAATTTTTTTCCAATGGAGACTTTGACATTTCAATTCTTCATCACCATGTGGATTACTTTTGAAAATGACTGGTTCTGCCTACAATCTTGCCATCAAGTCTCAGCCAACTTCTCAGTCACCTTCTTACGAGCAAACAAACAAAAAACAAACAAACGAAGAGAATCCCAAAGACTGTTCAATATAGAAATTCTGAGGCATGTAGTCACATGACCCAATACTTGCTGAAACCCCAGTCTTGTCAGTTGCTGCACAGAAACCTCAGTCCAATTATTTAACTGTCATACCATGTACAAGTTTATTATTTCCAATAATGTCTAAACTTTAGCCTCTGCCCATCCCATGCATGTATCTGTCAACAATGTTGAATAAATGATTGTATAGTATACCACCTCCACACCCCCCTATGCCCCCTTGAAATGAGGCACAACTGCAACATTAGTTTCAAGTATGTAGTATGTGTACAGAATATTTACACTTGCATACAGTCTGGTCAGTATCGTGTTTAATGCGAAAAATCTACATATGTCTTCGGACAAAAATGTCCATTTTGGCACTTAAAGGTTAACAAAGAAAAAAATGTATTACACCATTTTGAAGTTGATACAAAAAACAGAAATTAAACAAACTACGGACCTTTAAACCCTTCTTTACAGTCGCAGCGGTGCATTTCATGGTTGCAGACTCCACTGCTGTTGCTGCAGTTGTTTGGACACACAGGAGTATCACATGCATCACCCAAATAATATGCATCACATGTGCACACACCATCAATGCACACGCCGTTGCCTGAACAGCTGACATTCGAAAACCGGCTTGGGCAGGAATTCAATCTGAGAAGAAATATGTAAATGGAGGATGTTCAGGTAGTCCAAACAGACTTAAAACTACCATGGGTAAGAACATGAACCACTAATTTATATGAATTTAATAGATGAGATGTAAATGCACCCTAACGAATAAGTGCTACTCCATGAGACACACAAACCTATCAGCACTGGAGGAACGGCTACAGACATTTTTAACCTTGGCAATTAGCAGAAAAGTAGGAAGTTCATGCTGCATGTTGCACTGCTGAATAACACCCTTAGTAATGATTATTGACAGGGTGCATGGACTTCAGAAATGATCTGGATATGACTGGGAAATGAAACAGCCATACCCTTACTGGGAAGTGAACACCAATCTTGCAGCCCATATCCATTTATGTTACTGACTGAGCTCTAAACTAACATTCCTTATGCCAGTGGTGCACAAATCCCACATGTAACCAGGTAGCCGTGGCAACTAAATTTTGCATGGGGATGCCTTGTGGATCCTCAGTAAGATATTTATTTCATGTCACCCTTCCAGCACCTAGGATTTTGAGAAGGCTCCCATAGTTTTAGAAAATTAGTGTATCCTTGCCCTGTGCTATATTTCTGTTAAATTATTATCCATCATGCTCATCAAATCTAAAATTTGCTCTAAAAAGGAAGTTCAGGAATTCCAGAAATAACTTCCTGCACTTTGTTGTCCAACATTAACATACAACCTTCGACAAAAATCACATAACAAAATCTGAGATGTGTGCAGGATGCCTGTGCACCTCCCATTTGTTCTTGATCCTGATATGCAAGTTTTGAAGTGTAAAATATTGCTATGATTGTGTTGTTACATGATCCTAAGTTCATAACCAGAAGCCACTCCATGTTTCTCTGGACCCATTCGGCCTGATTCACCACCTATGCCCACCACATTTAACTTACATGAGAATGTTATCCATATTCACTGCTCACCCAACTGACTGTACTGTTCTACACAAGTGTCTGCCAAAGTGTTTACCGAGACAAATGCACAGCCGCACCATCTACACTGCCACAGCAACACCATGAAAAGGTTTCAGCTGTACACACCACACACAGTAAAAATAAGAATCTTGCAAAAATCAACTGAATTGTGGGTGGAACTGCCAGAGCTACAGGGATTCAGACACTTCCATTTTGTATGGAAGAAATACTGTCACAGCAATAAACTGTACATAAGTTAATTATCTTACATTCCTCACAAAAGTGTATAATCCACCAGCACTGTTGATCTTTTGAGTCTTGAGGTCGGAGTCTCCCTTGGATGGTTGGTATATTCATGATCCTATTCATTACAACTCTCCCACTCCTTCCTCACACACCTTCCCAAATTCCATGGTGGATACTTCACAGTGCTCACCAAACTTGTCAACCCATTATCTTCCATCCTTTCCTCACCCAGTAAATTTCTATTCCTTCTCAAGGCCTCTACATTTACACAGAGGGATAGTTTAACATTATACATTTTCCAGGCAACTATACAACATTCACAAAGGATTAATACCAACTTGTTGCACTATATTATTTATTTGCTGGGTAGCTCTCCAACATGTTTTGGCATGACTTTATAGGCCATCTTCAGGGAGACTTCTGTAATATGCAGCATTTGTTTTAACGTAAATATTAGAGTTTCACACATGATTAAAATCAGTGTTATGCTAAATTATGGTTAAAATACAATAAAGTTACAATTAGTACAATATACAATACATTATAAAATTATATATTCATGTTACGTCAAAATATCTATTCTGGTCTTTCTTCGTATGTTGCAAGTCTGAAGTCAGATGTTTGGTGTGTAATGTAGACGCTATGAATAAGCCTGTATTCATAGCATGTACACTACACAATGAACATCCACAGTGTATACACTATACACCGAACATCTCATTTCAAACTTGCAATGTGTGAAGAAAGACCAAAATAGAAGTTTAGACATAATACAAATTAATATAATTTTACAACATACTGTATACTGTACTAATTGTAACATTACTGTATTTTAACTGTAATTTACTACAACATCAATTTTAATCATATGTGAAATTCTAACAGTTAAGTTGAAACAAATGATGCATATTATAGCAGTATTCCTGAAGAGACCTATTAAGTGAGGTCAAAACATGTCGGAGAGCTAACCAATGTACACTACACCACGAACATCCACAGTGTATACACTACACACCGAACATCTGATTTCAAACTTGCAACACATGAAGAAAGACCAAAATATAAGTTTAGACATAATGCACATTAACCCTTTGCCGGCCCTAACGCACCAAAGCGTACTGGATTTAAATGCCGCCTGCCGGTCTAAACGCATTAAAGCGTACTGGCTGTTCTCTTCGTAAATATATTGCGTTGTGCAAACGAAATGGTAGCTCTCTCTTGCCTAACGTGATGAAATCACTTAGTCCTCATAT
>JGI20166J26741_11693696_pt1 | contig 10888 bp, 6 predicted proteins | sample TergutCu122P5_FD_26741 | JGI IMG/M metagenome (IMG submission 26741) | reverse complement strand
GATTAATAATCCAGTTGAATGTGGAGAGGGTGTGTGTGTGTGTGTGTGTGTGTGTGTGTTTAGCCTTATCAGTGGTTACCTTTGCAGCACCCAACTAGAAGAAGCTGGCCACATTATTTTATCGGGGCATTGATTTTACATGTGATCCATTTCTGTGAAAATCCTTACATGATATGGTGCCAGGATAGCATAGTGTAGTGTGACCAGGCATAGAGGCTGAACAACAGGAACCATGATTTGAGCAAGAGATTTTTCTGTGCTCCAAAATGTGCATCCTGACTGGCCCACCCAGCTGCCTGTTCGGTGGGCACCAGGGGCTGTGGGTGAAGCAATTGGGGCATGAAGCTCACTCTCACCTCTGTGTAGCACTAAGGTTAAAAATGCATTGAACTAACACCTTTATTCTGCTATATATCTAGGTGCTGTGCACAAGAACAATTTTACTTTTATGTGACACATTTCAAGTCAGACAGGAACCTAAGACTCTATATTGTTAGTCTCTGACCATCTTGCATTGTATGGTGGAATAAAAATGTATCCAACTTTATTGGTTCTGTCATGACCATTGTAGGTGGATGATAAAGGAAGTTGTATCACATTATTTTTTCACTTGGCTTTTGAAGACAAAACAACTGTACAGCTGCTTACCTTGTCACTAGGTTACCTCACTGGGTATGAAACCATTTCATGTTAGAGTGGTATCTAGTCTGTGTCCGGGGGGGGGGAACAAATAATGTGACCAAGATTAATTTCTTGTCAGTGTATTGAGATAACTGACAGAATTGTATTTAACAGATATTTCATATCAATTTCATTCATACACTGTAACACTGTGTGATAAATTACTCCATTAATGAGAGTGTATCTTAATCTCTTCACCCACTCTAGCAGCTGTTACAGGAGCTTTATGGCATTGGAAGCTTTTCTTCAAGAATTTAGAATAATTTTTTCCACTGCACTTGAAGTGCCAGTCTTTGGCTGCTAAGTAGGCCTTGCACCTGCAGAAAATGCTTCTTTTTAAGACAGCATGTATCATAAAATAATAATAAATTTGTGCACTGAAATTGGATAGTTACATATTTTCTGTTCTGTTAATTTCTTGAATAAAGATGTCAGGATTAATTTAATGGAACAGTCAGAATTTGTTTCTTTGTAGAACGCTGGTCATGTTGTTTGTACTCTGCTCTTTTAAGGTCATGTCAAGGAAACTTTGCGAACAGCTTGGGGATTTTCTTGACACCAAGATCTGTTATTTTGGTTATGTTTCTGCTTAACCCTTTAAAGCCTAACGACCTATATATGCGTCGTATCGCACCGCCAACCTCCAGGTGCTGCATTTTATATATTTATTCAACAAATATGCGTACTGAATATTTTAAACATGCTACACACACTCCGTTTTTTTCTCTTCAAAATGCCGTTTATTTCATAATGCTACCTTTTTTGGTTCTGTATTATTCGCATTTTACATACCGGATGTGCTAAAATTTAAATGTAAAATTCCAGCGCCAATGGGTGTACACCATGTACTGTCCAAGAAAAGTACTTACTTTTTGTGCAGCACAACCTGCAATTCAGTTTTCCTCCACTGTGTATTCTTTCGCGTGGCACTGCCGACGTATTCCTTTTTTACAAAATTTTTGGTGGAGTTTTTTATGTGGCATGTAACATAACTTTGCAAAAGTGTTGCAAATGAGCACTCTTTGCTCAACAGAAAAGATTTCTCACATTCATTTACTTGCTGCAAATGAGAAGTGATGTGCAATTGATTGAGAGCCTGGTAATGCAATGTATGGCATATGACATGTTCACTCGACTAACTTGTGTTTTGTAACTGAGCTTGTATTTCCATATGCCTTGAGATCCAGTTACAGGTGCACTGTGTAGTAAGTTTTCATACAATAGAACTCCTGTTTAAGATTCATATACCTTAAATTGAGAAAAATCTGGATTAGGAGAATTGTCAAACTCAGATAGAAAATTACTAGTGGCTTGAAAAATGTATTCACTCAGAATGTACACCAAATGACACATTTCTTCAATCCATTGTATATTTTCGTACTTGCAATTACTCATATTTTGTGGGACAGAATATGAAAAATAAAGTAAGGGTTTCTCTGCGCAAGACATCCTACGAGTCCTTTCTTCCATCTGCAAATCTGGCAAGAGAATAACATGTAGGTGTTGAATAACGTGGTTCCATTTAGAACAAGCAGACACTACATAGGGAAGGTAAATACCAAAGGAGTTGCAGGCATATGTACCTGGAATGTTCCTTTTGAATTAATTGAGGTGTGACGTCAGCTTTGTTGGTCAGGTGTGGTGAAGGAAGAGCAGCTCTCTCGCCAGATTTTCAAGTTTGCTGAGACTGAAATCATCAGTCTTGTAGGATTACAGGTATCTCCATATATCAGAAATGGGGACAGTCCCTCCAAATGCAGGAACTGGGAACTTGGAGGCTCCAAAATTGTGTAGGGACTGAATTTTTACCTCTTAAGTGTGGGAGAACCCCGAAATAAAGATACCTTAAATTTAAAAAAAAAAAAAGTACATCTAGTGTATTGGGGTTTTGACTAGAAAGACAAAACAGGAAACTGATGTGCAGAAAAATCTTGCATTGTGGCACCTTAAATCAGGACTCTTACAATGTCTGGTACATGTTATCAGGTGAAATGAAACTGATTTCACCGAGGCCAACCAAATACTACGATTGTTGATGTGTATACTTAAAGCTAAAGCTTGTATTGCCGGAACAATGGTTAAATTCATGATCAGATTATCATTTCTTGCACTGTTTTTTCAAAAGAAATGGCTGGGAGGCACAGAATATTAACTGCCAAACTCTTTTTATAGAAACATGCATGAAATGCATGGCTGTGTTGTTGCAGTCTCTGATAAGGTCCTGTCTAAACAGTTGGCCCATTCGTTGAACAAAGAGGCTATTTCACAGGTTCACATGATCAGAAAAGATGCTGATTCTTTGGCTGCTGGTAGTTTTCCATCAGTAATGTCTTCTGCCATTTTTCACGATATCTTACAAGCAACAGTGAAGTAGCAGCGCCATAGATGCTTTGTGGAGAAGTCAGTGACATCAAAGAGACAGAACTTTTTGCATTGTAATGGTTTCATATGACAAGGCAGCACATGATACAGACTTGTCAGTGCTAACTAATGAGAATATTTTGAAACAAGGCACCTGGGACACTTGTAATGACACGTTTTTTCGTAATAAATGCTATCATGCATGTTGTTCCTGTTGTTCAAAATTTACCAGGCAAAAGCATTTTTAGGGCAACATTTAACAAGGCATTTTTCTGTTCAGACAGGCAGCAAACTAGCATTGAGGTTCCCTGTATTTGAGTTGGCTTTTGATATGGTTGAATAAAGGAGTGTTCAACTTGGTGATATCTTTGATATCAGTTCATGATCTACAGTACCGTTCACAGAGCTTAATTTCTGCATTGGTGTTCATTTTGAGTTCTATAAAATATGGCTGTAACTTTATAGGAAGTGTGTGTGTGTTTTGGTATGGGCTGTCTGCGTTAAGATGGCACCTTTATTTTAGTGACATGTAATATGTATCTCTTCTGACACAACATTATTGAGTGGTGCCAAGAAACAGACTGGGGCATGCAGTGCATGGGTATGATCAGTATGTGTGTGTTGGTGTATTTCTCATTTTTCATAGTTCAGTAGTGAGGTATGTGATATGTAAAGATCTGTTAGATGTAGCTTTGAATTTCATAGTGTGTACACTGTATCTTTTCAAGACATGTCAGAGGGTGGTGATGGTGTTGTAAAATTTTATACATCTGATAGCATTAGCAGCAGATGGGTGTACGGAATGCAGTAATGATGTATTATGTCATGCAGATTTTCCACTCTGAATTTATTCTCTTTCTAACCCTTACAGTTCAGTGATTGATTAGGTAATTAAAAAATAAGCTCATAAAATAATTATCGTCAGTAATTATGCTCAGTATCCGTTTCTACCATTTTACATTGCTTCATTCTTCTGTCCTTATAAGTGTACAAGCAGAAAGCTATGCTTGTGATGAGCAGATATTTTCTTTGCTAAGCATTTCAGAACAGGATCCTGAAAAGGGGTCTACATTAAGCCAGTGGAAGTTTATGAAGCATCTTTGAATGCTAGTATTGAAAGGGTTAATAACAGAGTTGTCAACATTGACTCTTGACAGGTGCTAAAAGGAGTTGTGCCACAGTAACACAGGAGTAGAAAGTTCAAGAATTTGAACCATTACATATTTGAAAGGGTCTGATTGTCTTTGAGATTGTTCATACTTTTGCAAATGCAGAATATTATAATGGATTTTTCTAGTAAGTTTACATATTCATCTTTTGGAAGTTTGGAGAGAGCCATGCAGATCATACTCCATTTCTCTACTACTCAGACTGTAACCCGCTCAGGTCCTTTGTTAGACTCCGTCAAGTGGTATTAAGAATATATGTGGCCTGATCAAAAAGTATCCGACCAAGGGCCAGGAAAAGGAAAGAAACTGACTTGTAGTGTTGCAGTCATAATCCCCTTCAGACACCACACAGTTGTTCCTATGGTCCTTTCATTGTCTGCAGCACTTTTGGAACTGACTCTTTGGAATAGCTAACAGCTGTGTCATTGTGTTCCATTTTATCTCCTTCATGTCTTGCAACCTGTTCCCCTTCAATAGCATTTCACCTTTGGGAATATAAAAAATTCATTCAGGGTCATGTTCTGTGAAATGGGGGGGCTGTGGCACTTGTGGGATCTGATGATTAGGCAAAAAGTTCTGGACAAAATGGTACGAGTGGGCAGGGGCATTGTCGTGTTGCAGCTGTCAGTCAGCTTACACAACACAGGTCACTTTTGCCACCTTGCATCATGCAGCCAATGGAGAACTTCGATGTAATGTTGTTAACAGTTTGATCATCTGGTGCATACTAAAGATAAACGATGCCTTTGTGATTGAAGAAAACTGTCAACATCTCAGTCTCCTTGCTCCGAACTTGGCATGGCTTTTCGGCCTCGGAGAACACGTAGTCTTTCATTGTATTGACTGGGTTTTTGTTTCTGGGACAAATTTCACTGATATGCATTTCATGCCCTTCTTCTGTCAGAATGGACTGTACGAAGCCAAACAAAAGCCCCAACTAGTTGGGGAGCTTCTAATTGCTACTCTCTGGCTATCCACCACAACATAATGCACTTTGTCAATCATCAGTTGGTACCTGCCCGTGGAGGGCCTCTCGGAATGTTCATCACTCTCGACCAACGCCTGTCCCTCTTTGAACAGCCTAAACCACTCCTTAACTTGTATATGGCCCATTGCTTCATTCCCAAAAGCCTTCTGAATCATATCATAGGTTACTGAGCATGAGTGCCCATGTTTCTGGCAAAACTTGATGCAGATGTGCTGCTCAACTACCTCGGTCACTGTCAGTGCACCACGTACCACAACTGGTTTTGGCTAACTAAGCAGTCTGGGCGGGAGGCAATAATTCATGAATGGGCACAGAGGTACAAGGTCACTTGCTTCACACTCCTGGCACCAAGCACCTTCTTGTTTGAAAGAAAAAAATATGGTCAGATACATTGTGATCAGGCCACGTACATTTCAGTCAAGTTGGAAAATTGTATCTGTAGATTTAAATCTGCCCCTGGAGGGGCTGAGGGTGTTCCATTGTATTCATTCAGGCATTTAGATAATTATGTTTCTGAACAAAGCCATATGATTCAGACAAATTAAATTGGACCTGGTGGGGTGTCATACAGTAGATTTTTGGGGGTTAATGATTTGTGTACCCCATGTACAGGATGCAGGTACTGTTGGAGTAGTGAACATCTGTAACTAATCTTGAGAAGACTTGCAAGTAACTAACCCAGGTCATTGTTGTGTGGAAGACTAGTGATTTTGTTGTTCTTTAATTGAGTAACAAGAAATCACTCATCTTCCCACAACGATGGCTGCATGCTTCAGGGACAGCTCCGGCTTGCTGCATGTGGATAACATTCATCAGTACACAACAGTCTTACATTTCAGTTGTCGCAGATGTTAGTGTAGTAGTAAAGATTAATTCCATAGTTTGGAACTGACCATGGAGTGATAATGTTCATTGTTCCCCCCCCTGGTTAGTATGTTACAGTATGCAGGGTATCTGGAAACTGAAGGAAGTTACACTTTACTTTATTTGAAACATTTCCAGACATTACTACAGTGCAGTCACTGTTAATGTAATTTGGGGAAGTAACCTAAAATAGAGATGAATAATGGGGCTGAGACTGCATAAATTGAACAGTACATGTAATTATTAATGGGTATCTCTTATTCAGATGAGTCATGATGAACAAAAGCCTCAACCATTTATGTTATACGGAACTCAGTACTTCATTCAAGCTACGTTGTTTGCATGCATTTCAATGATTTAGCTTGTTTACCACCAGTTTATGCAAAAGGTGGTTTTTGTTACCAATTTTGAAAGGTTAAAAAAGGCCCAAAAGAATGTACTAGCAGTCTCTTGTAAATAATCATTGTGGAATGATTTTCACCTCTAGTTTTATTTATTTATGCTTATTTTTTAACTTATGATTGATGAGCATTAAAATGTGTCAATTTATGTGATGTTTCCGATAACCAAATTATAAGCGTGAAATGATTTATTATCTGTCACTTAGGGTGCCATATACAGTGAGGCCCCTGTCTCTGGTTACTTTGGGGAAGTGGATTTGAAAATTGTATAAAGAGAATCCTTAAATGAGGTTCACTGTAGTATGTTCTGTCATGGGTGTTGGTATGGCATTCATATGTTGTGCCACATGTTTCACTGTGACATTGGAACCATTGGTGGAACAGTGCTGTATTTTTATGAAGCAGTAGTTTGTTGTGTTTGTGCAGAACTGATTGTTTATAGTGCAACCTCTATTTTATAAATGCTGTTACTGTGCATATGGTATTCACTGTACTTGATGTCTTACCTCTGTTTTTGAAAAATCCCACAGTATACTGAGGGTAAGACAGTTGAGTAGACTCTGGACATGGTGATGATGCAAAAAGTACAGTGCCTGTAAAGGTAAAGTTGTTCCTGTTTATGTCATGTAGGCGTGTGTTGGGGAGTAGAGGTATAGCTCCTCTCATTCGAGACCTCAGCACTAGATGGAAGTGAATAGTCAGGTTCATGCCTCAGCTGATTTATCCTCTGGGAAAGAACCCCAGTACCCATTGAATAGGAGGATGGGTAGATACCAATGCTGGTCTGGACATTTTGGAGAAGAGAATGAACTCTTGCCCCTGCCAGCATTCGGACCTTGGAATGTCTGGGCCATAGTCCAGCCACTGTACCAATTGTGCTACCTCAGATCCCTTACCCTGCCTATATGTTATCATATATGAAAGAAAGTCTGGCTCGTCAAGGAATTTGTAGGCCGTAATCACCCGGATTCAATACCTTACAGCGTTTACTTTGGTTACTGAGCAGCAGCACTTTGTCCATTGTTATCTCAACTTAGTGCTAATGGGTACAAAGTAATTATAAATTACTTTCAGAGCAAAATAATGGAAACTGTGTGTATGAGTACACGGTGGAGTGGTTTGAAATTTTAGAAAGAAAGCCTTCATATTACAGCAGATTTTTATAGAGAAAAAAACTGCTGTCCATGGGCATGATTATATATATATATATATATATATATACTTCAAACTCAAATGGGAATCTGCAGGAATGAGGGATTTTTCTTCTGAGTAGTGGATTTTATTAATGTTCTTGGTTTTGTCACTTTTTCAGCTGTCAAAGTGGTGCAGATTCTGGCAACTATTAAGGAGCATAAGCAATGCAGCCTGTTAAAGGAAAGGTAAAGAAATATCTAAAAAATTACTCTCTTGTGAATATAGTTGTTGGTTACTCATCATGTCAGCTGTATACTAACTTAGGATAGTGATATATCCGTTTTCCCTCCCTGTTCATCACCATCACTTCTATACATTTACCTGGCTAAAAGGGTGGAAAAGTTTTGTCTGATATCAAAAAACTTTATATCATGCTTTACCTTTCCTTTAAATTCTTGGTAACAAAATACACAGTCCTCTGTAAGATATCCTATGGATGGAGGCAGCATTTTCCTCTGAAACATTGTTACCTATCTACCAAATTACACATTACGCATTCCATAAAGCTGTTATTTCTGTTTTCCAGCAGTAGTTGTACATGTACATGATTTGTCATTTGGTGAAAACTGAAGTTTTTGTTAACCTTGCGGAGTTTTCTTTCGTGCAGAGAACACAGATCCAGTTTGACACTTGTTGTAGGTTCTCAGTGTGGTGAATTCATTTTAGAGGATTTTCTGTTACACATGCTTAGATTATTCAATTCATGAGTTATCTGGCATAATTTTTGTTCCAGTTTTCATAATGTTTTTAGATATTTTTAAAGGCAATGAAGCCACATGTTGCATAGTTAGAGCTAAGTTTTCATCTTTGTCAGCAGATTAATGTTGCAGTAATACTGTAGACTGGCATTTAGGAGATGCTTGGCCTGATACTGCAGGCGCATATTGGGGCAGTACCTGCATGGGTGTGTGTGTGTAATATATATAGTCATCTGCTCACCATTCCATCACATTCACTGAAGACACTGAAACAATTTGTTACATGAAGTATGTTGAGCATAATGCCCGTCCTTTCCATTATGTGCCGCTGATCCGTCAGTTACAATGTTAGGTTGATCTGTAACAGAGTGTCTTTTTATGTGTGCTTAATTTATCCCTGTCACTGTAGTCTATTTGCAACTAACCAGTGACATTCCAGCATAATTTATCCCTGTCACTGTAGTCTGTATGCAACTAACCAGTGACATTCCAGCATAATTTATCCCTGTCAGTTTAGTCTGTATGCAACTAACCAGTGACATTCCAGCATAATTTATCCCCGTCACTGTAGTCTGTTTGCAACTAACCAGTGACATTCCAGCATAATTTATCCCTGTCACTGTAGTCTGTTTGCATCTAACCAGAGACATTCCAGCATAATTTATCCCTGTCAGTGTAGTCTGTATGCAACTAACCAGTGACATTCCAGCATAATTTATCCCCGTCAGTGTAGTCTGTTTGCAACTAACCAGTGACATTCCAGCATAATTTATCCCCGTCACTGTAGTCTGTTTGCAACTAACCAGAGACATTCCAGCATAATTTATCCCTGTCAGTGTAGTCTGTTTGCAAGTAACCAGTGACATTCCAGCATAATTTATCCCCATCACTGTACTCTGTATGCAGCTAACCAGTGACATTCCAGCATAATTTATCCCCGTCAGTGTAGTTTGTTTACAACTAACCAGTGACATTCCAGCATATGTGTCTTTTGTGCAAGCACTCTTCCTTCATGGTAGCTCTGATTTACATTATGTTTTCAGTAATGTTCTTATTGCCCAAATGTTTTAAGTTCAGCTGTCAGTTCAGAAAAGAGGAAGAAATCCCAGAGGCCAGATCAGGGAAGTAGGAAGGATGTGCTGTGTCTTTTAATTCATTCTGTGTAGACGTTGTCTGAAAGTGGCAGAGAGTTTTCCACAGAACTTGCATTTTTGTTATTATAAATGACTATTTGTGGATAAAATGTATATACAGAATTATTCCAGAACTTCTTTATTTTAAATTTGACTTTTTTTCAGTATTTGTGTCTAAGGCCATGTCTGAAGTAGTTCTTTGATATTAATATGATGATGTTTTTTTGTTTCAGTGTCCATACAAACTCTCACAAATTTATGTGAAGAGAGAGAAAGAGGGACAGCTGATAAGCCAGCATTGGTTCAAGCTTATAGAAGTGCTAGGATTTTACCAGAAATATACAATATTTCATTTCTGGCAGGATGAGTTACTTCTACTTGAAGTGCATTATGTAATCCATAGCTTTTAAGTTCCGTACAATAGACACACAGTCATAGTCATTTTTAGTAGTTTGTATTTGGATCACTGGATACGATCTTAACGGGATTTTGGCCGCCTGTTATTGTCAGGTTCCTGACTGCAATATTCCTAACAGTTGATCATAAAGAGCACAACGTAATGAATGTTACATGGTACAAGTATAGTTGAACAAAAACATTTGCAGTACACGTTAAACAGTGTGTGTAGTCTGAAGTACGTATATTCTTCTTGGTGTTTAAGCTTCAATTGTGAGGTGTGTATTACACAACGTACATAAAAACTGTAATGCCTGGCATTTCATTATTTGAGAAATGAGAAGTCAGTACAAACAATCCTATTCTGTATTCAGTAACTCATTTTCCACTGAAGTTACTACTTTATATTACACTCTTTGTACTAAACAAGTTACACAGTTTTATTTCTGTGACAGTAATAAATCCTGCAAAATCATTTTAGTGTTAATTTTTTGACATTGTTTAACATTCAGGGTAAACCCACTCACCAAAGGAGTACTGTACTAGAATCATCTTCCACTACCACTCATGGGGTTTGTCATGACACAGTTGGTGGAGGCACTGCACTGAAGGCCTGAAGATTGCATGTTTGATTCCTGATGGCGTCATTGGGATTTTTCATTGATTTGATTTTTCCGGCCGCACTGTAGCCCTGGGGTCGACTCAGCCTCTAACAGAAATGAGTACCAGGGGTATCTCCTGGATGGTAAAGGCAGCCAGTGTGTAGGGCTGACAACCATACCACCCTCATGTACCTACTGTCTAGAAATCAGGAAGCCTCAATCTGCTGGAGCACTGAGGGCCTGTCCAGGCCTGTAATGGGATAGCTTTATTACAACTGGTGCCAACTCTTGAGTTTAACCGTTTAAAGCCTAACGACATATATATATGTCATACCACAGCGCTAACCTCCAGACGCTACATTTTAAATATTTATTCAACAAATATACATACTGAATATTTT
>JGI20166J26741_11693585_pt1 | contig 10888 bp, 5 predicted proteins | sample TergutCu122P5_FD_26741 | JGI IMG/M metagenome (IMG submission 26741) | reverse complement strand
CTTTACTAGGAGCTCCATATATATACGAAATTAGTAGCCTAAGGGTTAATATTATTAAATGGCAAGTGAAATTTAATCCGGTAGCCTAAGGGTTAATGGGCGAAGAAGTGCGTACAATTAATTATATCAATAGAACTGATTTCAAATGAACGACTTATTTTGATAGCCAAATTAGAGTCCTTTAAGATGAAAATGGTTTTTTTCGTACGTGGTAGGTAATTGCAAATTAGAAGAAAGTGTTGCGTTTTAAGAGTGTGGCTGCTGCCACAAACATTATAGCATTATGTCCTACGTCATAAGACATCCGTAGTGTTCAGACAGCTTGTAATATTTCATTCGACATTTTTCATTGACAAAACGTAACTCCTGATATGTCCTGAGAAATGATACGTTGCATGTGAAACTCCTATATATTTTTTGTCCTCCTCTGGACAATTCAAATGTACCTAACATACACGTACATGACGTCAGAGCACTTGACAACGCTTGCACATGTGAATGTACTGAGCAATTTCTTCCAAGCAGTAAGGCTTTTGGCTTGTTATGATGGAAGCGCCCCCTTCAAATACGCCTACCATCGGGGACACCGGCTACAGTCACTAATGCAGGGGTGTACAAATCCCGGGTGACTAAATTTTGTGCGGCGTCACAAATTATTATTTATTTGTTTATTTATGTATTTATTTATTTACTTATTTATTTATTTATTTATTTATTTATTTATTTATTATTGAACTTGCTTCCTGTCACCTGCCTGGCGCATAGAATTTTGAGGTGGGTCCTGGATTTTTGTAAAATGTTTGCACTCCTGCACTAAGGATTTTCGCGTTTTTCCAATTCCTCCAGGCAAACGTCGGGATAGTATCTCGTGTCTTTTCCTTTCAGATCCTTTCCAGGTCATCATTTATCGCCCTAACATTGAATATACAATCCGAGATACTGAAACCGTCGCAAGGTATAGCCTACCACCAGCAGTGAATAATTACAATAAATGATTAATTTGTATCATGCTCTTTCCCTAAAGTAGTAGAAGTAAAACATGTGTAACTAAGTTAATTTATCGATTTATGTTTGTTTGTTTGTTTATTATACATTCAGTCAATCCATACATGGTTAAAACCATAGGATATAGAATTTGTCATTATAAATTTGTCATTATACGAAAATACGTCAATTAGGTTACAAAATTACAGTATTTACATATAATGGATTGAAATCGTAAAATACAATAAGCATAACTTAATTATGTACATTAACACTTACTACAAATTAGATATGTGAATTATAGTAGGAAAGCATTGTGCCAGGGCATTCACTTAACATTCACATTTCGTGCAGTCAATGCTTTCATACTATCCCTACTACGTACATCTGGACAGACGTACGAAGAAATATGTAAGCTTAAGATGTTATCAAAATCATTGGCTGAGTATGCTATAAGTATTGGGTGCAATAAATAAACTAAAATAAAATGAAATAAAATTAGGATGAAATAAAATAAAATTAGGATGAAATAAAATAAAATAGAATAGGGTACTCAGTCCAGCCAGTTCAACAGTTATCACAAATACATGGCATTTCGGTCGCCTAAGGTAGACCAATGTAGAAATTCTTCTACAGAATAGAAGGATCCGGCTGAGAGAAATTTTTTAAAGCCAGTTTGAATTTATTTACATCCCCTGAAAGTTGTTTTGTTCTTGCAGGTAAACAATTGTAGATCTTGATGCCTGAAAAGTCACTTTTAATGGTTTAAAGGTTTTGTCTCTCCTCATTTATCCTCATTTACTTGGTCTTAATTCTAGCACCAAGAACTCAAACAACAATTCTGCAGTGAATGTCAGTCGGTTAATGCTGGTTACGGGGAAAAAACGACTACTACAAAAAGGATACTCAAAGCGTGCATAGTGGAGAAAAGCCGAGTTATTGAAATTTACAATGTGTAGTAGACAGCTAACAGTGTACGTGTGCGCTGTTCCACGCAGACCCACTAAAAAGTCTCAATAATTCTGTGGACACACCTCACAATTACCTAAATTTCAGACTCCTTAGGTACAAAATGCGGTAACGTTGAAAACTGGATTATTTAAATGTCAGAAATCGTAACTGTCTTGAAGCTAATATGGCCCTAAGTATGTATTACAAAACTAATAATTTTACTAGCAGTAATGTCAGTAAAACAAATATTATAAACCCCCCACAAAATACAGTAGCTACTTTCACTTTCTTTTGCGTAGTGTTCACTCAACTCGCGGATCCTCTGTTTAGAAACACAGACTACACTCCCTCCCACACTAATCTATAAATAGAACATTTTCAGTGCTGATGCATTCTAATGACGTGTTTCTGCTATTGTCCTTCGAATCCGAAAAACGCAAATTCCTATGTCTATGTCTTTTCTGCATTATTTTCCTACCAACCATTTTCTCCAGATGGTAACAACAGGTGCGTTTTGACCGTCCAGAGCACTGGCTATCAAACTGTGTTCCGCGGAACCCTGGAGTACCGCAGACGACTTTCAGGAGTTCCACAAACATAGTTCCTTTATAATTAAATTGGATAATGGAATTGGACTTCCTCCCCAGCGTTTAGCAAAACCGGCTCTTGCTTTGCATTCACTGTAAATCACCAGTAATAAACTTTTTTTTTTTTGCAAATGAACCTAAATATCTTAATTTTTTAAATAGAGGTTTATATTTTAAAAAGTTTTATTTCCACTCTCCAAATAAAAAGTGCAGTTTTACTTTACTTGGTTTCCATGATATATTAAATTTACACACACATATATAAAGATATAGAAGACCATTTCTTTAGAGAAGTGTTTCTCAGTTGAGTTTATAAACCATGCTTTGAAAAAACTCTCTCCCTCTTTTTACCTACTCATTTATTTTAATTTTCTTCTCTTCTTCATCTTACAATAAATGCAATGAAAATCATAAATACCCTAATAAACAATCATTCAATCTGTAAGCGAGAAAAAAACCCAAATATTAGGAAGCATGTAAACTGAAAAGGTGTTTGTGCATGAACTATATTTTTTGTGAAACAACAACATTTTGAAACCAATTCATAGATTACATAAAAGGAGAAATATTTCAAAGTGCTAACTATTTCCTTGCCTTTTAGACAAAGTCACCAAACTCTCCAGACGTGGGAGATCTTGTGAACATACTGCGTTCACTAGGCTTCAAACTTAGACAGTTTGATAAATGTGAACACAAAACTGAATATTCCATGTCTACATCTAACACCAGTTTGAATTCAGTTGCTGATGGCTTGAGAAATGCAGAGTGCAGAGTGGAAATTACTTGTGGCCATTCAGGATTGCGAGCAATTCTTGAGTCTGTGGTTGGTGAATGCTCTTGTCCATCTAAAGAAAGTGCTACACTGGCAGAATTCTGGCAAATTAGTGGCAGTGCTCCAGTCGCTAAGGGAAGTCAGGTGAGTGATCAGAAATTTTGACAGCTACACAGTTTTTAAGTCTATGTAAATTGCCTACCAGAGTACACATGTGTTTATACTGATCACTTAAGTAGAAAATATGAGCATAATTTGAAAGTTTATTTATTCTTTTATCTCTTGGTCCAGCCAAAAGCCAAATCAAAACATCTGCTGATTATTTACACTAAGAAGTGAGTATAAATAAAAAAGTTATCACATATCAGTACATGACCTGACTGTATTAACGTTGTTTTTGGCCTAATGGTTTGCAGTACTTGCAATACTTTCTGTATTATGTGTAATGTTCCTAGTATAGCTATCTTTTGTAGTGAATCTATTGAATGTGTTCCCGGTTTGGCTTCCAAATGTTCGTTTACACATTTATTACTATTCTGGTGGGCCCAGTTATTACTGGCATAATCATACATTTCATGCTCCACATCCTTTGGCATGACATTTCTGTCTGCTGATATTGCCACATATATCAGTATGCATGTTTTCTCTTTTTTTGTTTTTAATAACTGTGTCTGGCCTATTTGCCATAACATTTCTGTCTGTGTGTATCCCTTAATTGCATAGCACTGTCACATCTTCATGTTCACACTGGTTTGTGTGTGCGTGTGTGTCACATTTTTCTGTCGTCATCATTGTTGTTTTGTAATGATGATCAACAGCATCTTTTTCATCTATTTAGATCATAGAAGCTTGCATTTGTATTTATTTTACAGGAATCCATAAGTAGTGTACAGGAAGCTGGCAGTTCTCTTGTACCTCCATTACCTCCAGCAGTGTCAGCAGTTGTCAGGGACATTATGTTTAGAGTGCTGCAGATCATATATAATCCTGATTTAGCAGACTTGAACACTTCAAGATATTCTTTGGCTGGAAACAGCCAAACAAATCTTTCACATCATCGTTCGCTTGACACACTTCCACTGACACACTCATCCACCAAGCGATATGGATCTAAAACTGATGTGGTAGAAAGTACTGAGCAAGACAACAACAAGTTATTTGCTCGGGCATTATCCAATATGGTGTGTATAATTCGTATATTCTAGATATTGTTCCTAAAAATTTAATTGATATGTCTAGGAAATATTTAAGACAGAACAGATACTCCAAACATGATTGAGGTTATGATGATAAACCATTGCTTTTTAAATTTGGCAGAATTACATAAAAACATGTTGTCTCAGTCCATAAAATAATAATGGGAGTGTCAATGGATCAATTGTTATATATGCTTGCACCCTCACAAATGTTAAAATGTTTGACTAAATTGACAGAAAACTTCATTTTCTGCCCTAAATTCACATTAATTGGGAAATGAAACCAATTAAAAACTGACATTGTCCATAACTGAGATGTTACAGTGCATTTGTACTTGGAGTGATCTCACTAATATTAGAATAATTAGTAATATATAAATATATACCTCTGATAGGTTACTTGTCCTCTTATAAAAATATCAAGTAGAATTGTGCAGTTTTTGTTCAGTAAGTGTAAAGTATGGTAGTATATTGAACATTATAATAACAATCAGAAGACACCAGGGTCAGGAGAGTTGCAGAAAAATAACTAAGTCTAATTAATCAAAATCATGTTTGTTGTATGATGAAAAATAGCTAATTTCTAATGCTAATTTGTACCTAGATATGATACCTGCCGTGACATAATATCATTGCAGATATTGAATAAGGGATTTGTCACTCTTTATTTTTTTTAAGGCATACTTATATTACATTTCTAAATAAAACATTCTAGGAATTATCAACAAGTTGTGCAAGTGCCCTGTCTAAGAGTGGCAGCACAGGAGATTTAATCAAAGATGATGGAAAATTGGACAGCATGACAACTTCAAGGCTATCTTCAAGCCCCTCAAGTAACCTGTCTGCATCCCTAGAGAGAATGACCTTGACTGACAGACATGGGCTCATTATTCGTTTGGAATGTGCAAAGCGCAGTATTAGCGAGGCCATGTACATGTTAGAAGCGCAGCCATTGTCCATAAATACTACTTCTAAGAAGGTAAAGGCCAAATGTGTGTGTGCGCGCGCGCGCGTGCGCGTGTGTGCGTGCGTGCGCATGTGTGTCTGCATGTGACACATTAAATTTGTTTTGGGAAATACTGATATTCTTAAAGTTATTAACATAAAATATATAATTGACAATGTGAATTGAAAAGCTGGTGAAAATCCTTCAAATATTGTGTCACTTTTAATAAAGTAATGTAATATAATGTAAGGGTAGGAGTAGTCAAACACAACTAAATTTCGTGGTGTAGTATTTATTGGAAATATAGACTACATGTTTCGGTCCTGACACTGGGCCATCATCAGGTCTCGAGTGGTGTCCCGGAGGAAACATGTAGTCTATATTTCCAATAAATACTACACCATGATATTTAGTTGTGTTCGACTACTCCTACCCTTACATTATATATCTCACACAACGGGGATGTTACAACTTAAGAAAGTAATGTAAACTTCTCTTATTTGCACAGCATTAAGTAACTGTTCAGGCTTAAATTGCCTTGCCACTACCTGTCAGACATAGAAATGCACAACAGCAACTAGAAAAGAATAGTTACCCCCATGATTATCTCTACCCAGCACGTGGTGGGGCTGTATTTTGTCCCTGGACATGCTGGGGTACAAGGTAATGAGGTCACCGACGAGTTCACAAGGGATGGCTCTCTTCTACAGTTTGTCAGACCTGAGCTGGCTTTGGGAGTCTCTAGGCAGGATGTACAAAGAAGGATTAGACGTTTGTTGGTTAACCAGCATTGGATATGGTGGTGAGGTCTTGGTGACACCCAAAGACAGGCTCCAGAATTAATTTCCAGACCCTGTCTGGGTGCCAAGGCTAGGTTTCTGTCCTTTAACAAGACACAATCCAGGGTTGTAACTGGCCTTCTCAATGGACATAATACCCTTAGGAGACATCTTCACCTAATGGGGCTGTCAGACAGTCCACTGTGTAGGAGGTGTGGAGCAGAGGATGAAAACTCTGCCCACATTCTTTGTGAATATGAAACTTTGGCTTCACTCAGACATGCGTATCTGGGCTCCTTCTTCTTGGAACCAGAGGACTTTAAGAGCATAAGTCTTGGGGCCATCCGGAACTTTAGTAAAGCAACAGGGCTCCCATAAATCGATATGGGGCACAATGGGCCCGTTAATTAAGGCCTAGGTGCATCAGGGTTATAAGGTCTCGAACCAATCGCAAATCTATCAGTTACCCCCATGATAATGCTTCTAACTTGTTGTAGGAGAAATTTACTCCCAATCTCAGTCAAAGACAGTTACCTAGTACACTTTTAATTATTTACCAGTAAATTATGGAATAATATCTCTCAAATTGTTGACATACTCCCACTTCTGTTTCTATGAATTTATGTGCAGCTGTTTTAATTGTTGCACTATTTATTGGTGTCATACTTCATATAACTCATTAAATAAGGTGTAATTTGATTAGTAACCACTCTTTAGAATAACAGGGCTGTTATTTAGTGTTTACCCAGGAAAAAATTTCCTATGTTACTCCTTACTAACACTGACTATGACAGTCCCTTTTTTGGTCATTTATTCATAAGTTTAGAGTGATCAGTATATGTATATATTTGTATATAAGTTGAACCATACAGCTACAGGTCAGCAGTGTACATTAAGAGTATATTTATTGTCATTACTACAGGAAATCATTTGAACAGACTGAAAAGTTCTGTATTTCCAGTACCAAATGGAAGCTAGAACTATCAAGGGGTATGCATAAAAATACTGCATTTGTTGCAGTCATTAAAAGGGTACTTCTGATATTTGGGATAATTTCTATTACATTTTGATTGATCATTTTATTGGTATAATAATTTTGTCATATTTTTTCTCATCTAACAGGCAAGAATAGAAAATACTTCAACTCCAGCTTCTCAAGCCAAGGGAAGTGTGAGTCTAAAGAAAACGCCTGGAACTCCAGGACATATGAAGAAAACCTATGGAACTCGAAGAAGCATAAGTACAATGCCCAGTAATCAAGGATCCACACCGAAAATACCTGGCTCTACAGGACTCAAAAAGAAAACACTTGGCTCTACAGGAACTCTAAGGAAATTATCTGGAATTCAAGGTGACATGAAGAAAAAGTCTGCAATTCAGACACAGTTGAATACTACTGCACCTTCTGCGTCAGCAAGAGGTGAATCTTCAGGTCCTCATTTCAGCAAATTGTCTGAGGTTCTATCAAAATCAAGGAAGGAAGCACGTCCCCAATCTTCCAGAATAGCAAAAAATCCCAAAAACATTATTGGTACACCTCCTTGTGGTAAAACTCTTCACACAACACGCGACACTAAAACTAATATCAGCACAGGTTCATCAGCATCATCATCATCAGTTTCTTCCACAAAGACTCGGAAACTGATAAATGCCGTAAGGCGGGTTTCAGGTTTGTCTTCATCTGTAGGTACAGCTGATACTAAACCCTCAGAAGGGAAGTGATTAGATTATCATGGCATGCTATTGTTTTCCTGGCAAAAGTATTACTTATAAAAATACTTCTTCGTAGTCGTTTCTTGTCTCATTAATGCGTACAGATTAGCATGAATTCTGGTTCCTACACATTAATATTACAAGTCTAAATATTGCATCATGGTATCAATACAGTCATGATACTGTAGAAATAGGTCTTGTTTTTAAAAAAATAAGAATTCATATAAATCAAAGATAAAGACAACAGTAACAACAATTCAAAACGTAATATGACAATATGTACAAAGAACACAAAAAACTAAAAAAAAATCAATTTGAGTATATTTCTGTAGCAAATCTGGCATTTTGCAGTAGAACATTCATGTTTTTCCTATCATAGAGTCTCCCAAAATAATAGATTTTGGAAAAACAGACACTATATGTACGATACAGCATTCAGTGTAACCTAAAATTTTGTTGGATTGGTGTATTGTAGAAATTTCTTTTCATAAGAGTAATTTATTGCACAACAGAAATTTTGAAGGCTGCAAACGTTACCACTTGTGTAATCTTGAATGACTTGCCCATAACTTATTAAAAAAAGTTTAAGCCATTGGCTTCAGTATTGTAAATAGTTTGATTTGTCATATCTTGTATGTAACTTGGCATCACTGACACTGAAAACTGGCTTTTACACAGGAAATTCCTCTTTCTGAAAAAGGGGAGAGATAAAAATATGTGCCAGTAAAAACTTTCCTCCCCCGATATGCATATAAAGCATATGTTCCCATTGTAAGAGAAGATAAATATTTGGCTTTCCATGATCTTGCTTCACAACGTTATGAACTGTTGTTAATCCATAGATTTGAAAGTACAACTTTTCCCCTTGAAGCAAAAAGTATAATTCATACAGCTCTGTAGAGAAAAATCTTCTGTTTAAATCTTTGCAGACATTATATATTTACCAGACAGTGTGAAAGATGAAATAACTGTCGCTCCATGACAGGTATTTCAGAATTAAATTCAAACCCTTGACCAGACTGGGTTTGTGTGTTTGTAAAAAGAAACAGCAATTAAGATTTGTGTCTCAATTTCAGTGGGAAGATCTTGTTGTTTAGTAAGATTTATGCGTACTGTCTGAACATGTACATTTTAAGCTATGGCATAATTTTTTGTGGCAGATCCTCCAACGCTAATAAGTTATTTATTTTACAAAAGAAAATTGTTAGAAACATAACCAACTCTGGAGTAAGGGAATCTTGTCGGGAGGTCTTCAAAAGTATGCAGATTCTCAATACATTTTCTCACTAATTTTATTTCTAGAGAAAAAACAAACACTTATTCACCCCTAACAATGAAATACATAAATACAAAATGAGGAACAACACTAACCTACATCTACCAACTGTTAATATACGAGTAAGTAAATTCTATAAAGGACCCTATATATGAGGCTTAAAGGCTTTTTGTCACCTACCTCAACACATAAAAATTTTGCCCAGTGATATGAAATCCTTCAAAACATCTCTTAAGCGATTTGTATATCATCATTCTTTTTATTCAGTTGAGGAATACTACGAATATAATGATGAAGAGAACATGTAAATCTTCTATAATGGATTGTGATTTTTTTTATTCTCTGTTTTATTGATTTTATGACAATCTTTTAATATTTTGTGTTTGATGTTAAATTAGGTAAGCTATTACTGTAGATTACAAGTATTTTTCATCTTCAGTTCTACTAGTTGTACCATTTGCAACTTGCCTGATGATGTATATTGAATATGACATTTTCCGTTTCCATGGTATGTACCTAAATAGGACATATGGAAACATAAATTAAAATAAAATAAAATAAAATAAAAATTCACACAGCCATGTTTTCACCTTAATCATTAGTACTAGCCATTTCGACAAAAGTAACTATAAAAATATCAGGTCACAAATTTCATTTTAACCACAACAATTTCGGGCCACCTCTGTGATACATAACGTCATTCTAGCATTTTTTCAAGCATTATCCAATTCTATTAGTGCTCAAGTTAGTATATTTTAACTCTTCATTTTCTCATACAAAATTAAATTATATTGACATTTCTTGCCAGGCACAGGGCTTCAGACACAACAGAAAGATTTGTTTTATTTAATTTCAGGCACCCATTGATTCTTATTATTAACTGAGAGCTACTGCATTACACAATGTACAGTGTACACAAATTTGCTTAATGGTGGAAAATTATTCTTATTTGCCTAGCTTTCTAAAAGGCTGTAAAAGGATCATAAATTTCCATTATGTTTTATTACACACTGTTCATAAAAAGAAAGAATACAATTTTATGTTACTGAATAGGAACACTTTTATGGGATTATTTCAGAATAGCAAAATTACTACAAAACTTATTTCTATACTGACACAGTTATTTTAGAGATACCAACAAATAGGATCCCAAATATCTCCTCTCAGACTGGACAGGGAAACAACCAACCAACCAAACAAACAAAGTGCAACTTGTTTATTGCTCTAATAGTGTATGAATAAATCTGTAATTTTTAGCAATGACATTAAAAATTATACCTTACTATATGAAAAAAGAGTAAATGTTGTTTAATTCTAGAGTTTTCAATGTTGAGATATTTTCTTACTTGCAACTATAATTTAAAGTGTTAATATGTGTATAAATCCAAATGAATGTGTGTATTATAATAAAATCTGATTTCACTGTTATGAGAGTTTGTTGCATTTTCTTTGGCTTCACAATTACAGTTTGTCATGTAAAATGCGATAGTTATTTTTAGTTAGTAGATTGTTTGACTGTCCATTGTTTATGAAACAGGATGCAGAAGGTATTTCTTGTTTAACCTTTATATTATGGAGTTTATGTTTGGTGTTCGCGTTCACCCTACTGAGTTTCCCTTTAAATCGTTGCGCGTGTCTGACAATAAGCGTTTTGTATCTTGTGAACCGAGCGTGATGAAATAAT
>JGI20166J26741_11693474_pt1 | contig 10892 bp, 4 predicted proteins | sample TergutCu122P5_FD_26741 | JGI IMG/M metagenome (IMG submission 26741) | reverse complement strand
GCCACCCAAACTCTTCTCCCACTTTAGGGTACCCGGATCTAGACCTGATGATGGCCTCCAGAGGCCGAAACATGTCGTTTTATAATAAAGATTTCCGTACTTAAGTTGCAATAAATTGTTGTGCAATTCATGTCTCGTGTGTAATCTTAATTCCTATATATGTTGTTGTGCTCGACGTTCCCACACTCTTATTCAATATACTTATAAGCACAACGGGGATGATCCACCTAAATAATGGGAAGTGTAACTTGAAATTTTTTTCAGTGCTAAGCTCAGTTTGCACTTCCAGCTGAAAATATCGAAGTGCTCAAAATTATAACCATTGAAAAGAATTATTTTAATTAGAAAGGTCAAAATTAATTTCTGAAATGTAGGGATTAGATAATATTACGTAGGAGGGAAGTCAGTAGCATTTGGTAGTATATACAAAAGTTCAGCGAAGGATAGGTTACAAGAGCAGATAGTGAGATGGAGTTATGTGTGAAGCAGAATAGACTGTTGGAAAGTGAGAAAAGTAGAGGTTAGCATAGGAAAGAAGATACTGAATGTACTCGTATTTACAAAGGTGATTTAGTTTGTTAGGCATTCATGTCAATATTAAGGGGGGTTTGAAGTTTGCTTGGAAAGTCAAAATTCGAGTGTTTGACACTTTTTCGAGATGTAAATCAAGAGAGGTTGGATACTGTGTTAGTCACCGCAGCAAGTTAAAATTGTCCAGTAGAAGACGCTTATATGGAGTTTGCATTTATTACGTTAAGGGATACCGCGCCAGGCATTAGGAACCAATGGGCAGAATAAATTACGAAATTTTAAAGTCTCCGTCCTATTACGAGACTGCTAAATTTAAGTGTAACCGATCAAACTAGTTAGGAAAATTAGAGAAGGGGGATTTTGAGCATGCAAACCACTTTCGCGTATTGTAGCGAAAGACGTACAAGTTTCTTTTCGGTTGTCGCAGAGGAAGGACGCGTGAAAGTATCGCTCCTAGTTTAGGCCAGATTTACAGATTAAATTATATAACTAGAAATTAATGTTTTTTTATTTTGTACAATGACCAACAAATGCAAAATTAATTGACAAATTATCACACCCCTCCTACACGTTCCGACAATATTGTATCATCCTCAAGGAGCCCGTAGTTGTTACCTTGCCATGTTACAAAAATATGTCAAATGCAGTAGTTGATAATTTAAAATTTAAAAACTTAAAATTTTTCACGTAGGTTTTATGCTGTACAAATCTCGATGTTTCAAATCTTTAGTACATTAAAATTGTCCTATTTTTAATAAAATAAGTTAAAATAATTTTGTTGTTATAACGAAGTCCGTCTGTGTGGTGGCTGCATATACAATCTGTAATAAACATGGATTATATTAATGGGTGTATAAATGCTATATCGCGGATATTTCGAGTATATTTAATTTGTTTAACGATGGACTCACCTGTAAGTTGATGCTGTCGTCTTGCTGGTCTGGTATGTACTGAGTATGAGTGCGTGTCAAGCTGCGTGACGTGTTTCGTTATGTTGGCTAGAGAGTATGGTGGTTTGGGTTCGTTGGTCTTCTGCTCATCAATACGTTATATTGTTGTAGTACTTGCAAGTAAAATGACTCCCAAAAGTTTATTAACTTTCCTTTACTGCATGCTTTTAATAATTGCACGGTATGTTCCGGACTCCCATATTTGTGTCTGTTATTGAGAATGTGTAATGCGTGTGCTGAGATAGGGTTGTTAGATCTTATATTCGTATATGTTCACGGTGCTTTATTTCCATTTGATCCTCCAGTTTGGCCAACACATGATTTGTTACATGTATTGCATTGTAATCTATATATTCCACTGGAGTTTATTTTGTTTTGTGGTGATCTGTCGCATAGTTGATTGTTGATAGCTAAAGTTACTGAAAACGAATGCTTCAATTTGGTTTAACAAAATATGTAAAACCAAGGAACTGACGCCAAAATACTTCAGCATCAAAATCAACGTAAATAACAGACAAAACAGGAACACCAGAATAATAGCAAACAGATATAGAATAAACCAAGAAATCAAATTTTTATAGTGTAAAAAAAAACTAGATAAACTATTGTAAAAATGCAATTAGAATATGTAAAATTTTTAAATGTTACGTGGTAGTATATACAAACAGCTCTTAATGTGCAATTAGACAAAATGATGGACTCCATATACCAGAATCTCAAAAACAAAACCCCTGGACGCACTACAAAAACATAAAGCTCACAATGACAATATGAAAGAAACAACGAAACACAAATTCCATACACAATTAGTAAACTTGACACATGTAAAAATTAGTAATGATCAAATAAATACACTGAACTTAGGATTCGATATGCAATAGAAATGAACCCAAAACAGTTTATTAAGACATTAATAATAGACACAGAAAATGCTATTAGACACTTAGACGTGAGAATACAGAACACATTAGATACCTAACGACGAGAAAAATCAAACAAATTGCCGACACAAATACATGTAACACACTACATAAAAGACACAAATATAATCTAAAACAATTAAAAACTCTATTGGAAGAGAACAACCTAACGATAGCAAAAGTCATAATACATAAAGATACAATAAAACAAAAGATCGATAACTTTATACAAGAGAATCAAATAATGCAATTAAGTAAAGATATCACGGAATCATTTCAAAAACAAATCCAACAAAAAATACACAAATATAACAGAGTAATAGACAAAAACCAACAAAAACACTTATTACAAATAAAATCCATGCCACCAAATCTTAATGCCGTGATCAAAACACACAAAGAAGACGAACCCATCATATCGGTAATAAATAACACACAAGCACCATCTTATAAGCTTTCCAAATATCTTAAAAAAAAACTTAACCAACTAATAAAACTACCATATACATACGCCACCAGAAATTCAAAGGAAGTAGCGCAAGCCTTAAATAGAATTCAAATCAACGGTCAACACAAAATAACCACTTTAGACATAAAATTAATTGTGCATTTGTTGGTCACTGTCAAAATAATAAAAGATGCACGGTACAGGTATTAAAATAATAGAAATTAATGTGTTACTACGGACGGTACAATGTTAAAATAAATAATAAAAATGGATTTACTTGGTTGTAACAAATTTCATACCATATAAATGTTATTGTGACGTGAAGCTTAATGTGCAATGAAGACGCCAAGTGACAAAGTGATCCGTGCTGCGTTTTTCGCATATCATCAGAACATATAACAAAGTAGCGCCCATTTAATGAATATAAATCACACAAAAAATACTTCAAATTATCCATTAAACATAAATACATAAATCGTATTAATAGTTCTCCTTTACTGATTTCACAACAGTCAAACCACTTTAGTCCTTGTCAACTAAGTCTAATGCAAAACGACTGAGTGAGAAATGTGAGCCGGACGGTTTTATATATATATAAAAAACCACACACACACACACACACATACACAAAAAGAATCGAGTAGTTTTGATTGGTAGTGTAATACGGAAGCAAATTGTGAAGGTTATTGAAGGTTATTTTATAAACATTAAAATAACATTATAGAGTTTTAGAACTGCGAAACAAAAGAATGTATGTGAGTCCATTAGAATGTCAAATTCAAGAACACTACGTCAGACCTGTAAGATACAACTAATTCGTACTAAAAAGAATGAATTTTGATTTGTGTTATTTCGACCCATGTATATTTACTGTAAATGTGGCCCGGGAAATTAATGTTATTCCGTTCAGTAAAATTGTATTTCGTTTGTGGTATAAGACTTTTCAACTTACAGTAGAAGGTAGGAGCTCTCAGCGCCCCCCCCCGCACTAAAAAGAAGTGCCTAGCATAAAACACGGCTGTTGTCAGCAAAAGCCTTCGTTGCCGTTTTGGGATAAAACAATTATGCTGTTTTTTGCACTCCTGCGATTTGGAATAGGGGATGCAGTCCTTAAAATACATTGCCACGGCTCAAACATCAAATATCTAATAGCAATATATAATACTAAGGCGTTGAACCCTTATTACAGTATTAGATCTGCATATGCACGAATTGAATACGTAACAGAAACATGTTTATTATAAGAATTATGTATCACAAAAATAAAAAGAAAATGAAATACGAAACTGTCACAAAAATGCAATAAGTAAAAGAACTGTATAAATTTTAGCATTAACCAAGTATGTAATGAAGTAACCTTAACACTGCGGGTTGATTAATGTCGGTAAGCGATTGACACTAAAATGGGTATCAATCGAAATTCGCGTCTGAAATTTCTATGTATTTTTTTTTATAGTTCCATGGGCTGAGGAATTGAACGCTTATGACTTTCTCTATGCCCTGTATGCCATTCGCTGGGCTTTTTACAGAATTTTTAACAAGGCGTGCACTGAATGCGCAATAAGTTTGTAATGTATAAATTTGCCTTGTTGAAAGGGTTTTCATATTTCTGTCTTCTCTGGGCCTTTGTCCTCTGCTTCGTGTCTTCTGATGGGTGTATTTCCAAACCGTGGCTTAACAAACAGAGTTGTACAGATTTTTGTGTTGAAAGTGGTGCTGCGTTTTATGACCATAGCGGCAGAGGCTCTGCTTATTACAAATGTCGTTCTCAGCCTTGTAATGGTACTGTTCACAAAACTATTTTTCTGCTGTGCTGCAGAGTATTAGTTTTCACTGCATCTGGTAAAGGTGCTCAGGCGATGGGGAGTTTTACCTCTTCATCAGTACTTTATTTTAATTCATTTAAATATGATAGACTTTTCCAATTGGGGTTTTGAATATGTGTTTTTAGTATGTGTTTGGCCATATCTGAGATTATTTCTGAACTTTAAGTCATATGTCGGGATTAAACATGTCAAAGTCTGCGGAATTTTCTTTCTCTTTTCTATCGTGGTAAAGCAAAGGGATTGTAGTTTTACTTATGGAGCTGACGTACTCGTTCTCCTCTGTGGCACTACTTTGTTAACACCCTCAAATGCATCCGCTGATTTTTATACGAGGAAGGATGTTGCTCGACTCGAGCAAAATCCTTCATCCCGGACGCATAGCCCACAGCCCCACACCAGTCCACACGACCAGCTTTAAACGAAGTGCTATGTACCACATGGTGTAATCACCTGTATAGTCTCAAGCTCTTGATGATGGGCATAATAATGCCCGAAACATGTTGAGCAGATTATAAGTTCAATAAACCACTGTGTAGCATCTAGTTGGATTTTCTCTCTACATATCATCAATGATGCACGGTCAAACACTCATCAAATCTGGAGTTAACTATAACCAATTATACGAGAGTTGCTTTTAGTATCAGAAATATATTAGTATACCCTGGATTCAGCCCTAACACTTTGGAAATTCTGGTACAAGTAGATGATTTGCCACATCTAGTGCGTAGCCTCTGGTCTCGCCGTTGGTCCCGAAGATGGCGTTATCTTAAAATTACGAGGGCAAATGTCATAGCCTCCTCACGTTAGATATTTTTAAAAGCGTTGCTTTGGCCTTTGCTGTGGTTTTTATCGGATAATCAAGCTGATTCCTCAGAAATAACGCTTCTGTTCTCAACGTGTCAATTTACTGTCATATTCGTGTACCACGTAGAGATAGGAGGGCAATGTTTCTTGTTGCGAACTAAGCGTATAAATGTTGGTTGGCTGGAGTAGGCATTATTTCCTGGCTAGGTCTACTATAATTTGGCGAAGAAAATTGTCTCGTCTAGTTTCGGTCACAGTTGTGGTATTCGTTTCATTCCACATCTTCATTAGTTTCATGGACTCCTTGCTATGATAAACTATTTTTTTTTCGTTCAGTGGCTGTTCTATGTTAATCAGCAGTACCTTCTGTAAAATATGTAACTGAAGCTAACATTCATTCCGTACTGCTTGTAGAAATCGAAAAATACCTGAAACTCAATGGGAGTCTAAGACTCTGCCTATTGGTAACCAGTCACTCACGGTCGAAGCAAATGTTTCTTGTGTGTGTGTGTATGTGTGTGTGTGTGTGTGTGTGTGTGTGTGTGTTTGGTGATTGAAAAAGGTGTAGGCTATATTGCGTCGAAAAGTTTGCAATGATTAATGTTATTCTCTTCAGCATTACAATAAAGTACAACCAATTCCATTTGATAACTGAGAATTGCCAAATAATCATACCCAGTTGCTGAAACTTATCTTCAAGTACTTTATAAATACCAGACGTTGCGCTTGCAGCTTCAGATACGAAGCAAATAAGGTTTCTTTAAAATAACTTTGATGCAAATCGTATGAATAAGAACAGTTAAAAACCTTCGTCTTATTAGTTTCTGGCTTGTACTTCTCAATAACAAGTAAGGAACTACTACAATGGCAATTAAGTAAAAGGGATTATTTCTTCTCTCTCGTTTAGGGATTATGCAATACACTACCCGTTTTACAAAGATTCTTTATTCTTCCATTCAACGGTAAGTTTTCCCTGTCCACGCCATGAAGGCATTTAGGGGGAGTACAGGTATAGCGCCAATCACGATTTATTGTTTCTGTCACACAGTGTAATATGCATGAAGAATTATTCCATCTTTCTTTCGCAGCTGAATTAAACCTTCATGCCGTGAATGGCAGTTAATTTTTAACCAAATAACAAATAGCATTGAATTTTTTGTTTTATTAATATAATGTTATTTTGTTGCCATGGTAATTTTTTCAGTTGTGTGTTTTGAGTACTAGCTAAAATTAACCTGTCTTTAACAGGTGCTGATATGATGCTTGATGGTCCGAACTCATGTTTATAGATTTTTCAATGGCAGTAATTTCTCCGTGTTTCGGATGCCAAGATGGTCTGGACAATTTCGGGCCGAAAATAATCCGATATTCCCCACGTGATCGGCCCAATAATCTGGACCACTTGGAGGAAGCCCGACACGACCCGTCCCCATTCGTATTGTGTGGCTGAAGGGGAAGCGTCAACCGGCCTTCGTTTACCTTCGCTGCTGTAAGGACCTTAGGTACGGTATTTTCGCTTTCAGTGATGAATCTAAGGGGGTAAACTGACTATATCATGTGCTGTTCATCGGTTCGGAACTTGGCGATAATCATCGCGTTATGAAGTCCTTAATGAACTACTGACAACTTTATCGCTTACACCCTAAAATTCCGATCTTTGCTGTCAGCTATTTACGTTTCGTCTTGTATCGGCCTTCTTCTGATCGGACTGTAGCTGGGTAATCTCTATTTGCATTAAATGTAATCGCGATATTGCGTGCATGTTCTTTTCAGAATATGTTGACGAAACAGTACAATCGAGGGGGCAAGCGAATCACAATTCCGCAGGGAATTGTTTGTTACAATATTTTGTCCCACTCCAGGAGTCCATACATTTTTACAAAAACCTAGGAACCATAAGTCGCGCTTCTCATACAGTTGCTGGCGTCTGTCTATATTCTGTACGTTGATAAACCATTGCCACAGCGTAAAAGAAAATTTAAAGGCTTTGAGCTCATGAAGTTCACCGTATCTTTCATTACTAAAGTGTTTTAAGAAAGAGACATATTAGAGTGCCGGATTTATCTCTTCTGTCTTCAAGAAAAATGTGTGTGAAATATTACGTGAGATTATTAATTTGCAAGGAGAATTATCATTGAAAACAAGAGTGAATGAACAGTTTGGAATTTAGTTCCATGTGCAAGGTGTCGAAGCTAGAGTCATTAAAATTGAATGTACGGTTCGGTTATACTTCAGTGAATTAGGGATTACAGTAATAAAAACAGTACAGTCAAAGTACTAATGATAATTAACCGATGAACATTTAACTCATAAAAGCCTAGTGGTTGCTTTATGTGCTATTAGGAAGAACACCAAACATACCGCGTTCTGCCCACAGACCGCATTTATGTTTTGAGTAAGGTTCTCAGAACAAATAGCTGTTATTAATATAAATAATTACAATTCAGAAATCCCATTTACACAGCTGTTATACTGAAATGTATTACATCGGATTATTTTTTATATCTGGTATACTCCGTGGCTACATGTATCAGGTCGCCTCCAGATGCTTTATGTCTTAAATCTGAGCACATTAACGTAATGTGTTAAAAATCATAACTTTTAAACTATAGTTTTGTGATTCAGTATATCACAGTTATAACTTCGATATATTAAATCACCAAATTACATATTTGAACATTCCGTAGTTTTATGATTTCATCAGAGTGGCGTAGGCAACAAGCAGCGGTAGTACAAAATAATGAGAATAAAAATGTTTGCAAGGTTGGGCAATGCGAAACCCAACACAGAAAATACAGAAGGTTTTAAATGGGCGTTAATCAATCTTCAAGGACTTTCCAAGCGAATAAGCACTCTTTCTCGCAAGGAGCTAAATAAGATACCGTAGGAACAGCTGTACAAAGCGTAGACTGGCACAGGCAATTTATGCATCGTATATTTTTCATAAAACTAAGTATTTAAAATACGTACATAGATTCACACCAAATATGTAAATATGTAAAACCAACATATACGGATTCCCTCTTACAACTGACAGATCCAACTCTTGTCAGAGAAAGTCCTTCAAGACTATGATTTTTATTCATTGCATGGACTAAAATCTGTATATGGGCCCCAAGAGCGGCTTGACACCAGGTCAGAATGACCGACTGACTACTATTCTCCCGTAACGTGACTGAGTGGCTCAGGCTTCACAACATTAGTAGTTTGATGACGCTGCAACTACGCTCACCTAAGCACGGTGTCGTAAGAGACGCTGACTCCCTTCTCAAGCATTCGGCGGTAAAGCTGCCAACACTCTCGCTCTTTCGGCGATTGGAACTGGGGCTCACCCTCTTGTGAACCGACTGGGTCTGTAATGGCCTTGGGTTCCGGTCTCAAAATGCGGGCTACCATTACCCCCAGACCTGAGGACACATAAAAACTACGCATTATGTAAACTATCCAGTATTTCTGATCTCTGTAAGAAAACTGAATGTAGGTAGAAGGTACTACGCTATTAACCTTTAAAGTACTGACTTTTAAAAGCCAGTATTACCCTGGTGGCCGGAATTTTTGGGGCATTTAAATCTTGAAATTGCATCCCTCCACAAAAACATATATTCTATACTCGTATTTTCTGCTCTATATAACATAAAATTATGAAATAAAAACTGTTTGAAAGAGAATAAAATTCTGCATTTATAGAAGAAGTGTTGAGTATTAGCTAAAAATCGTACTCACGAACCTTTATTATAGATTCAAAAGTTATTTTGCATGACATATTTTATGCCACTTCTGTGAATTTTTTTATGTATTACCCCTTGCTTTACACCGCTGGCATGTGTGATGTTACATACATAGCAGTATACAACACTTATTTACAAGGCAAATGTTTTCTATCCGCGCTGTACAACGATATAATTTGCCTCGCGCCATCCGAGTCAACGCTACTCTTTGTGGTTAGTGACAAGTTCACATGCGTATGCCACATTTCGAAGCAATTCACTACGCACAGACCAACGTCACACTTCCTGCAGAAATAGAGCGTGCTCCGTGTTTGCTTGTGAGGCGAACACATGCGGCACCGCCGTTGTTTTCCTTTGGCAGGCCAATGCTGAGAATGCTTAACTTCTATCGACTGAGCTGGGACGCAATTGGACTTGGTCCGCCCTTTGATGTGCCACTAATTGTCACATTTTCTTCTTGCGAATGAGTAATCAATTCGCGAACGGGAATTTCACGGAAATCTTTGTGCGTCATTTTGCCGTCACATGATTTGTGTATAAGAAATGCGTTTAGAATGGTTATGTCTGTTAGATGAAAAAACAGTTTCTTGGTCCACTTCCAAGTTCTGCGAGAAATTCCATAGCTGTTGACCATTCTGTCTGACTTGCCCACAAACCCCATGTATGCATTGTAGTCTTCTAAAACACGAGGTTTGATAGCCTGGTCAGATTCTTCTGTGAAATTTCCTTCGACAGGGGGAGCGTGCATGTTTGGCAGAATGTACGCATCCCGCCTGACTTTCCAGCAAACAGCCCTTAGGGTTCCCCTGGCCCGTGTCGCTATGTCCCCCTTTTAATTTTTAGATATTTTTGGTTCAATATCTCGTGACATTCCACGCCTGTCATGGCGAACTGTTCCACACGTCTTGATTTTTGGTTCGAACAGATCATCAAACAGAGCAGGTGGGGTGAAATAATTGTCCATGAAAATTTTGTGGTCCAGTCCCTCAACTCTTCGAATAACTTGCAGCACTGTTTCGTGCGTTGCTGTTATTTGAGCTGTGGCATGCGTGCACGGCATTACATATATCTAACATTCGGCCACTGGGGAGTGCAGGCTGCGTTAGCTCCACCTACTCATCCCGGCACGCTGGATGGGTCCTAGAGTCGGTGGGCCTCTCGTCCAGTCTAACTTACAAAATATAATAACAGATGAACACAGAACATAGAGAGTGGGTGACATTTTTGTCAGATGATATTTACTGTATAATCGAGAATTACCAGAAGAATCGCGAACCATTAAACCAAATCTTTTCTTGGGTCTCCAGACTGGTTTAAACGTCATGCGGATGTTCGAATGAATTTTGTGACAAGGTTATTGTTACACGGTGGCACTTAATTTTGTATACTTAATATAACAGAATGTTCACTGCTAAAGAGCTTACCGATTGTTCCGAAACTCGGCAGTTTGTCACTTCACCGGTAGGAGTTCCCCAGTACAATTCATCCTCACAATTTATTTCCACGTGCCAAATTCTGTATTTCTCTCTTGCGCCGCCCAATTCTTCTCGTCAGATTTCCTCTCCTGAATGTGCGCATTCTCTAAGTTCAACGGCGAACGTCGCGTATTTTTATGTTCTCTGCCCCTACTGCCGTCTTTCTTGAAAGGGTTTACGAGATTTTCACCAGCCCCCCCCCCCCCCCCC
>JGI20166J26741_11693363_pt1 | contig 10893 bp, 5 predicted proteins | sample TergutCu122P5_FD_26741 | JGI IMG/M metagenome (IMG submission 26741) | reverse complement strand
CTCAGTTCATCAACCTTAAAACTATAAGGAATATCACACAGAACTCATAAAGTCTATGTTCCTGTTGTACAGATTCCTACTCCCATGTATCTGTTTGTATTATTTTGTTTATGGTATTCTAATTGTGTGAACAGCTTATTACTGAAGTACCAATTCATCTTTTTCAAAAAGGGATTTTGTTGTCTACTAGTGGTTTGTATAATGATGCTGTGCATAAATCATATGCTACAGTGTTGATTTGTAAGTAAAAACAGTGAATATAAAAGTACATGGAAGTGACTGTGGTTTAGTTGGGGGCATTATCCTGACATTTTGAAGTAACTGAGAAAATCCACAAAAAAAACCAGTCAGTGTCTGAGCCAAGATTTGAACAGGTCATATGTCAGGATCATCACAACTTGGTTGCTGCATATGTTATATATATGTAGCAATCAAATGCCTGTTAAATAAACGTCAGTCAGTAAGGTGCACAAAAGTGGAAAAAAGTTGTTTGGAAGAGACACATTTTACACTGAAAATGTTAACTTGTTCCCATGCTTATAGTTTTCATGAAAATAATTGATGGGCTGATAGAAACCTGCTGTCTTGGGTACAAAACTGTGCTTAAAAGCCGGATAGTGTACAAGTTACACACATTTTTTTATGTTCATGTGACTGTGCATCGTAACAAATTTCTGTATAATAAAACCAACTAGATCTACTAATTTCAAAAATTTATTCTGGCATAAAACTCTACGTGTTTCGGACAGTTCCCCTGTCCATCATCAGGAGTTTATTCACTGTACGCTCGGCAATGGTATATGTCATACAGGTTTGTAGACAGCTTTCGAGCAGGACCTGGTCCTGCTCGAAAGCTGTCTACAAACCTGTATGACACATAGCACTGCTGTGCGTACAGTGAATAAACTCCTGATGATGGACAGAGGAACTGTGCGAAACACGTAGAGTTTCACGCCAGAATAAATTTGTGAAATTAGTGCATCTAGTTGGTTTTATTATACAGAAAGAAAGTTACACACATTTCTTTATATGGTTAAGGATGCAGTGATGCACAGATGTCTAATTTCCACAGCTTAAAGAATGATGACTGCAACAAACCTAATATATTATTTTTCTGTTACAACAGTTGCTTTTTCTGGTAGCCAAAGCATGTACTTATCTTAAAATGTCTTGAAGCAGAAATGTTTTACTTACAGCAAATAGTAAAAGGGCTGGAGAGACTTGGACATAAAACAAAACGTATCCAAGATAGAGGGTCAATAATTTGTGCTTTGGCCAAGCTGGGGAATATGATCACCGCCAATGCCGACTTCAGGAAAGCAGGAGATGTGTTTGGTATTGACTGAATGGTATCATCCATATAGCAGCCCTAATCTGAACCAAAAAGGTAACAGGACTCATCATTGTCTGAAATTGATTCATGTTTTACCATGTACTTCAAATGTTGTTATTGACAGCAGTATACTGTGGGGTACACTGCAGAACAGTGGCATAGATAAGGGTCCCACAGACCCACGGCACAGGAGGGGGAGGGGGCAACAGTGGCAAAACATACAGAATACTAAGTGGTTGTGGATTCTTACAGACTGAATCACACTCTTCTGGGAGAAGGCATTATTCTGAATCCCAGTTATAAGAGGGGGTGCTGATAAGTCCTTAGCCCGACCAGGAAGTGAACAAGCTACAGTGACCAAACTCGGGATTTATTCAACATACTCTCCATGAAGCTCAATACACTTCTTAGCCCGTTGCTCTGACTTTTGCAAGCCACTCAAAAAAAAAATTCAGAAGTTTGTCCATCCAATGAGTCTCCACAGCAGGAATGACCTCTGCGTCAGATGAAAAATGGTGACCTTTCAATTGTTTTTTCAGTCCAGGGAATAGGTGGTAGTCCAAAGGGGCCAGATCCGGAGAATAGGGTGGGTGATCAAGACAATGGAAGCCCAGGTAGGGTTGCAAGTGCCCGGTGAGCCAGGGCATTGTTGTGCAAGAACAAGACCTCCTTGGTGAGCCTCCTGCGGCATTTTTCCTTCAAAATATCCTTCAATTGCACCAGCAGAGATGAGTAATACTCCGCGTTAATAGCTTGGCCCTTTGGAAGATAATCAATGAGGAGGATGCCGTCTTGATCCCAAAAAATCGAGGCGAGAACTTTTCCAGCGAATTTTTGCACTCGGAATTTTTTGGGGTGGGGTGAGCCGCTATGCCGCCACTCCATTGATTGTTGCTTTGTCTCCGAGTCATAGTGATATAACCAGGTTTCGTCCATGGTCACCAATTGTGACAGGAAATCATTTGGATCACACCGAAAAATTCCAAAACTTGCTCAGACAACTGGCACCATTGACGTTTTTGATCCATGTTCAGGCATTTCGGGGCCCACTTTGTGGAGAGCATCCACATGTCCGAATCTTCATGAGTGATGGACCCAACCCGCCCACATGAGATGCCCAGTTGCTCAGCTATTGATTTAGCTGAAATCCGGCGGTCTCCCAAGATTAGCTCGTGAATTTGATCAGTAATCTCCGGAGTGGTTACTGTTTTGGGTCATCCAGGACGAGACGCATCACAGGTGGAAAAATCACCACGTTTAAACTGGGCCACCCAGTTTTTGACGGTGGCATACGATGGTGCATTTCCCCCTAATGTTTCTCTCAGAATGGCGTGAATTTCCTTCGGCGCCTTGCCTTGCAGGAAAAAAAAACTTGATGTCAGCTCACATCTCGGTGTTGTTGAAATCGCGCGCGTCCCTGACATGCTTCCTTTCAGCCTCTGTAACAAGAAAAAGACTTGCAATTCGGCACATGAACAAACCCCACTTTCCAATGACACTATCGATTCCTTCCTATGACAACAGGAAGTATGTCGGGCTAAAGACTTATCAGCACCCCCTCATTAGATCTTGATGTAACTTCACCAAGCTTGATCAGTTATTTATGCCACTGTAGAAGAATATATCAAGTGCATATGAAATTTTTTCAGCTACAAATAGGGATATAATAATTGTAATATAAACAGGCAATATGCATGCAAAAACATTCTTTTAGAAGATTTTGATACAACACATGTTTAATACAGGAAATGCACTGATGTAAAGTGAAAACTTTATTAAACCACAACAAGTCATATAAACGTTATTAGTGATCATGGTTCAAAAGGACTGCAACATATCACAGACTAATAAAGAGGGTGCCATTTATGCCATATGTATACTGTTTGTATTTGATGCAGTTGGAATTACTGTGTAGCCTGAAAAGGTTTTGCACTGTTGCAGTAAAATTACTGTTAGTTCACAAAGCAGACCTAACCCTAAGAAGGAGTATGGTAAATGGTTGTTGTTGGAAATTTTATAGGTACTTAGCCAGTCAAGAAATTCCATGCTCTTAAGAAACACAATGATTCAGTATGTTCACAAAAACTCAAGATTAAATCCTATAGTGAGCCACTTTCTGTTCGTTCCTGACCTTCACATTAAATTCTGGAAGACTGTCTTGATATTATGTATGTTGTGTGTATTGTATCACAAAGTGTATTTGTTGGATAATACATTGATTTAAGCACAGGCATGGTATGAATAACATAAAGTTTGCCATCACCTAGTTGAATGGTGATAGGCCTTGCAACTGTCTTGAATTTTGTTCACTTTAGACATTCCAGTCTCAGTTACCTGAGCTCTTTCAACACGGTTCTTCCATTTCTTGGTACTTGCAATATTAAATCCTTTATATATTAATCCTTTCAAAAGTTACATTGTTAATGGCAATATAATTTAATGTTTTTCTGACCGTGCATCATGAATTGACTATACATTAATTACCAACTTGATGCACTGATTATTATGTATTCATAAAATACTACTCTCCTCTACATGTTTCGAGCACCAAGTGCTCATCTTCAGGAGGACATAGTTGTATACAAGCAGCATATGGTAACGTCACTCTCTATAAGAGTCCTGGTGACCTGTCGATACGCAGCTAGAGTGAGTATTTTATGAATAAATAATAATCAGTGCATGAAGTTGGTAATTAATATATGGCAGTACAATGTTTACTTGAGATCACCTGTGTTCATTAGGGTTCACTATGGCCTAATCTAAGCACTAAATGCCCTCTATCCTAAGCTGTTCCATCGCTCTTATCAGACCCTCTTCACAAGATCCATGAGATCTCCCTTCAGAATCCTTTCTCCAAACAAGCAATAATTTGCTTCACCCATCACATTGCTTGATGAAAGGTTTACTAATGTGAGGCAGAAAATAGTGAATTACTTACATTTTAGTCATCCATTAATAAACAGGTTCCATATTCTAATGTTCTTCTCTCATACCATGCCTGTCCTTCTACCTTTATCATTATTCATCCTGTAAGTGACCATTTGGAAGAATGGGAAAGATAATATAAAGATAGATCTCAGGGAAGAAGGTTGTGGAGATGGGAGCTGAATGGAACTGGCCAAGTGACAAACATTGGTGTAGTGCAGTGCATGATTTTTGGTGGGTGGAATATTTCAATGTTAGACTAGGAGCCAGTCACTAGTGCAGCGACAGCATCATGTTTGGTCTAGTCCTTCTCTCCACCTCTGTTGGTACAGAGTACCTTGTCACACTGAAGTTCCAAGCACATAAACACCCACTCCTCACCACTTCACCACACCCAGTAGGCCCATCTGCCAGGAACACAAACTCATGTGCTGGCCAAAAACCATGCATTGCACTGGTGGTGTTGAACATGTGATGTTTACCACAAGACAGATACCAAAAATATACACATGAAGCTGTGATTACAAGAATTTTACCATATGATGCAGTGGTGTGGTATGTATGAGCTAAAGAAATGAGTGAATTCTGGCTACTAGATACATTTCACAGTGATCAGCTGGTCTATCAATATGGAAGACGTAAATGGTAGGAAATCTCTTCACTTGGAAAACACAGGAATAGATGGTGGGAGCAATATTAAATGGAATGTGCAGATGTGGACTTGATCAGATTTATTCAAGTTACTACTTTTGGTCAGTACATTTTTCAGCCTAGAGATGTGATAGTATAGTTGGTATAGCGACTAGGCTATGGGCTGGACAACTGAGGAATCATGGTTCATTTCCTGGCAGGGAAAGGAGATTTTTATCTTCTTTGAAAATGTCAGAACAGGCCCTGGGATCTACCCTGCATCCTATTCAGTGGATACCAGGAGCTCCATTCCTGGGGACAGAGCGGGTGGGTCATGAAGCTGGCCCACTCACGTATGTGTAGTGCAAAGGTTAAGATTGTATGGGGCTGTACATCTAATCACATGTGCCTTCTTAGCATGCAGAAGGACAATGTTATTTTTTCACTTCTCATTGTTTAACCTCCAGGTTCCATACCTTCAGAATATTTGTTTGTCTAGCTGAGTAGCTATCAGTCATGGGGACTGAATTCACTTTCAGGAGTGGAACTGTACTATCAACTGTATACAACAGAATCTGTTATGATTTGAGTTAATTAGTTGCTTACAGTATGGCCTTATTACTGATATTATGTTTGTGAATTTTCATAAACTTCCAGCTACCTTTTAAAAGGAGTGACATGTTGTGGCAGTGGAGTTTTTTAAAACCATTTTCTGGAAAGGTTTCCTGTCTGTCATCTGGCAGCTCCATTGTTGTGTGCAACAATATGAATACCTCTGAAACTGCAGCAATGTCCTTTCACACTGGTGTTTTCAACAAGGTGTATTTAATGATGAGCTACTGTCAAGTAGTTGTGTGCATAACCAGTCTGTATCAGGGAAGCTATGTATATCTCTAGAATATTTAATTCATTCAAAATAAGGTAATGAAAGTAATTTTAGTGGACGAATATGTAATGCATTTGCTCTGTATGCAATTCACATGTTGTTAAATCATGAGTTCCTATTTTTGAAATATTTCTTGTGTTTTCTCATATGTATCATTAACCATTTAAATCTTGTTGTATACATGTCATTCTTTCAGTTTTAAACATGATTGTTATTTCATTGTTTCAGTTCAGTTGAATTCAGGTAAAAAGAAAAGTAAATTTAAGCCAGCAACCCTGATTGGCTGAACATGTCCTATTTTTGCTGTCATTTGAAGAAGAACTGGTTTATATATGTTTATACCATGAATGTCGCTGATGACAGGTGTGAATGGAAGAGAGGCAGACAACATGTCTGCACAATTTGATGCTTAGTAAAGAGAGTAAAGAATGCATAAATAACAAAAAATATTTCAACTTTTCCAGTTATTAGTGTGTTTGAATAATTTAATGTTATATTTCCTTTCAAATTTGTAGAAAAAGACCTCTTTGAAAACCTAGGCAATGGGGAAACTTTTAAAAAAGATTTTGTTTTTAAAGAAATAGGATGGGATATCATGGACTTTGTTCATACAGCTCAGGATGGAGAACAGAGGTGGGCTCTTCTGAACATGGTAGTGAACCTTCAGGTTCCATAAAATGTCGGGAATGTCTCTTCTACATGTGGGACTGTTAGATCCTCAGAAAGGCTTGTGTTCTATGTACTTATTAGTTACCTCAGTTTCTATAGGAAAAATCCCTGGCAAAGTCCTTAAAATGTGTGAAACAAATACTGTATGTGGGGTTGAGTTTGGGCATGTGTGCAACCAGAAAACTGCAAGAGATCTCTGTAGTGTTAGCTGAGGAATGTTGCAGTGATGTACACAGCATCATTTTGCCTAAGAATTACTCTGTAACTGGAGCTTTAACCTACATATGCATTGTTGTGATTTTTACCATTATTGGCATATGTAATGCACTGTTGTGATTTTCACCATTATATGCAAATGTAATGTACTGGTCACTTCTTTCTTATGACCCTTGTCACAGAATGTGAAAATGATGTATGTACACTACTCTGTTTGTGTGTTATAGATAACATTTTTCTTTCTACACAAAATACCTTAACAGGATGGAAAACTGCATGCTTACAATATTTATGGCAATTTTTAAGTGTCTTTTGATTGATACAATAATACAAAAAATATGTGTGTAACAGTTTCAGCCTGTCTGCACACAATTTATTGTAAAGGTCAGGACCTTCTTTTCTTCTTTTCACAGCATTAGATGCAAGCTTTTGATTCTGATCTTGAATGACTTGCAGTACCAGCCTAGATTAGCAAACATGTGTAGAAGGAATTCACAAATTTGCCAAAAATCTAGGAGCTACCTCCAAATTCTAGGCATCAGAAGGATGACATGCAGCAGGTTCCATATTGAGGACTCATAATTCTGGAGCGACCTGTGAATCTCAGTGGTTGGTGCATGTGAACTGATATACATTTTTGTATGTAAGGAGAAAAAGTGCAATAATTATACTGAAAATATTACTGTACAAAATTTATTCACCCTGGTGACAAGGTGCCTGGAATTTGTGCACCCATGATGTCTTGTGCTCCTAACATACAATCAAATTTCAGAAGGACATCCAAAAAACTGGTGTAATATAATTTGTTATCTAATTCTTCATGAAATCATCATTAACATGTAACTTTATTTATTTCTGAATACTTGAATTTGAAAGAGGTAGAGTATATATTTCACCATCATATTTTTTAAAATTTTTTCTTTTTTACACAATAAAAGCACAAGTTTTATACAATCTACGTTGTTTTCAACCCTTTCTTATTCTCTGTTGTGGGTATTCATTTAGGAGTTTACTGTATTGATTTGGTGAGGTTAGATGATCATTTAATAAGAAATATGCTTCAATTAACTGAAATACATGTTCATTGCTTGGGCATGCAACATGTTGAATTTGCTTCTCTTATTCTGACAGTAAGGTAAAATTAGTTTGAACTGTAAAACTATGAATTACATATTCCTTATGTCTGATCTCTGTGTAAAGTAATATTTTTTTATGAAGCTGAATACTGTAGCACTGAAAATTGGCATGTTGTGATGTGTGAACTTACAAATAAAAGTGCTGTAAGTGTTATTTGAAGAACAGTAATACAGTTTTCTGCTACCCATCCAAACCTGTAATTTACTACAGTAACTAGAAGTTTATGACACCCAGGTGATACAGGTATGTAACTGTTAAGATATACATTTCTGCTTAAAAAAGTTAATATTATTAAGGGAAAATTATCATAAATCACCTTACAGTATAACTTGAAAGTGTAAAATCTTGCCTAGCTATCAGTTTACTCTCCAAGTCTATGATGGCATCATTGCTCACTAATAAATTTGAAGCAGGTGACATTTTCATGCAATATGGTATGAATATGTTCACAAGTTGCTAGGGGCAAACTAATCTTCTACCATCAGTAATGGGAACTGGGATACCACGGTCAGTACAGTTACTGATACGCATAATTTCAGGCTTCTGCCACGAATTAAATGAGAACTGCACTCTTCCGGGATCTTACACAGTGAGTGGTGGTACTTGCTGTGTAATAACCCAGAAAAGTGCAGTTGTTAGTTACTGATTAATGAGAAATAAGGGTCTGGTTCAAGGCAAGAATAAAATAATTTCTCCGTTCACCACATCCAATATTGGCTCCGGGGTACAACTAGTCTTCTGTCCAATGGGAGATGGGGCTTTTTCCCTGGGGGTGAAATGGTGGGAATTTATTATTTATGTACCTTGACTACTTCCACATCCAGTGGGTCTTCGACCTTGTAACGGATCTATGGAAGGTGAAATATATGGTATCAAATACCCATTTTACATGATGTAACACAGTATACGTGTGAAACCTACGTTCTACTGAGTCTTTGGTAGTAACTAATAAACCCTCAAACATGCTACAAAATTTTTAGTCTAGGAGTACCACGGGAACATCTTCAAATACTATGTGAAAGACTATATATATGTGGAAATTAGAAACATGAAAAAGGTGTGAAACTTTAAGTTACAGAGCAAATATAACACCGGGTCTGAACTAGAAATGATGCAGACAAATGGATCACAAAATTGCATATACATTGCGTAGTTCACAATAGCTTCACCAAATGGACAGAAGCAACTGAATAACAAAAGGCATCCTCAATTCTTCCCAGAATTTCTCGTAATAAAATAGTTCCCGTTAACAGTACTCCCTGCAGAGGCCTGATGTGGACACTGCCATAGCTAACACAGTCGCCAGCCACTCACCGTGGATACGCGGGTTCACTCCCAATTCGGTCCATGTGGGATTGTCGCGAGCGAATGGAACATACGTGACAATCGTAAAGAGCCAGCTAAGACTTGGGTTGTCGAGTGTAATGTACTTATGCATGTTAACTGAACCTTCGTAATTAAATTGCGAAATTAAAGAAGGGAATATTTGTGTTCCAAACGAAGGAAATTTATACTTCCAACTGTGGCATCGCGCGTAATGCGCGTTAGTAATCATGCTTTTTGAGGTTATATGTCATTATGTTGTGGCATGCGTACCTCTTTATTTACAGTAAGTCACTAACGGTGTCGATTTATTCGGCGAACTGTTCACTGAAATGTTTTACACTGCACTGAGACTTGCAACGCACCAAAAGAGCACAGAACTCTTTTTAATATAATTATCAACGCGTGTCTGTACCTCGTATTGTACACAGTATGCTGTCCAGTATTTTAACAGGAAAGCAGCCGAGCGATTTTGTGTGTATTCAAGGTAAGATACTATGTAATTATTTGAGTTGAAACAGCGTTCTTACGTTACTCGGAATTCAACTGAGGCCTTCTTTGATTCTTGACAGTGTACTTAGTCTAGGTAACGAATAGTGCTATACCTAAGGAGTAATTTGTTTTCATACATTCCCTTCAGAGTGGGGCATTCATGAAACCGTGACTTTAAATGCGGCATATAGAGTGATGGGTTAATCTGCACTCGAGTTATTTTGTTACAGATTCTCTTGAACAAAGTGGTTTACACTTGTTGAAATCATTTGCACAACATGCTGTTGATAGGACGAAGAACCATGTTCACATTCTTTGTTATGAACATTCTACAAGAAAGATGAAGAGTGGATTGAGAAACATTTGTGAAGATTATGTGCACTTTCATGATTGTTTTACAGACCACCGCGGCTGGATTGAGAGTAAGTAAATTATCTATCTTTTAATGTAAGTGCAAGTGCTCCCAAGTGTGCAACCTGCTTTCACCATTGATAACGTTTCCTGCTTGGGTAAGATCCTCTTGTCTTAGGTTAAGACCAAAAAAACTACTACATAAAAGGTTGTGCTGATGATACTCTGTACTTTATGCCGAAAGTCCACTTGTGAACCTTGAGATAGTTCAAACCAGTGCCTACGCTCACCTCATACTTCTCTAAATTATATTTTGATATTAACCTCTTTATGTCTAGATCTCCCACAAGGTTACTGATCTTGAAGTTTCTTGACCAAAAATGCCTATACTTTTTTCAGTTGGACATCTGCCAGTGTTTGTTCTCATGTGTCTATTTTGACACTGTATATATGACGTATAACCAGCACTTCTGTCGTTAGAGCACTGGAAATATGTCTTTAGAAAAAAATCTCCCAGTAACCATATGGGTTTTTACATGTCTGTCTGTTTATGCTGGTTGTGCAGTTACTGCTTTGAAATGGAAGTGTAAATATACGTTTATTATCATTATCATCATCATTATCGCTACCACCACCACCATCATCATCACTATGCAGTCAGAACAAAATTTTCATGAAACTAACCTTTTATGACTAAGATTGAAACTTTCGCAGAATAAGATTTTTTTTTAACTGCTACTTCAGACTGGCACTGGGGTCAACCCAGCCCCTTATTTGATGGGTACTGTTGTAAAACAACCTGACTCTTCTCCTCTGTCTGATGTGGATGTTAGGATGTATGGAACTCTGCCTCCATTTGAAAGGTATGAATGGGGGGACAATGTCCCATTAAATGTACATCTTTTTCATTGGAGTGGGATAACACTGTACC
>JGI20166J26741_11693251_pt1 | contig 10894 bp, 9 predicted proteins | sample TergutCu122P5_FD_26741 | JGI IMG/M metagenome (IMG submission 26741) | reverse complement strand
TTGTAAGTTGGCATGACCCTATATTCTGTGAGTGAGGTTTCTGTCTTCCTGTCATATCCTACAGTTGGCAGTCAGTCCTCCCATTAAATGTGAAATCCACTCATAGAAGTCACACCAGCTGTCTGCATGGTACGAAAGTACCGTGTATTAGTCCCATAACTGGGGTGCTTAACTCTTGGACGCCACGTCATTCCAGTTGACTAAATTTTGTATGGCCTACAATTTTGAGAAAGCTCTTAGATTTTTGGAAAATTTGTGGACCCTGCCTTACTTGATGAATTTAAATTGCCAGCTCTAAAGTTCTTAGGATAGAGTGAATTTGGGATTATCAAAATTAATGCAAATTTTTACTATAACACCATTTTCAAAACAGGTGAATTCTGAGGAAACAAGATCATTGTAGGTCATATTCTGTAAAACTAATGTTATTTACTTGATGCCTAAAATTGAACTTTTTAAGATTTAAAAGTTATATAAAAATGGAAGGCATATGAACTGGTTGTTGTTGCTGGTGCTAGAAGAGGATCCATTTTGCTTCAGGTGTGGAACGTGTCCACAGTACTGGTTTCGTCTGGAAAGCAGGTGGTGAGCACTTCTTCAGCAGCACACCTTGACACATTAACCTGTTGGCTTTGGTTATCAGTGCAAATGCATATGTTGGTTTCGTATTTTTAAGTAAATAAAAGTTGCCTCAGTTTTCCTGCCTGGTGTTTGAGATATCTCATTGAATGTAGTGGGGAAACTTGTTGAGAGATGTCGGCTTCACAAGATAACAGTGTCCAACTTTTCAGAAAGATCAGGTGAAGCAGGTGGTGATAACAGCTTCATCAATTTTGAAGTACAGCAGTTCATCAAATAGCTGTGTGCCATTTGATATTCTTTGTTAGCTTACCCTTTGTGCATGATGTGCTTTGAACATGCGTTGGGTGGATGGTGTTGCCGTGTTCATCCTTGTGAAAGTTTCCTGTTGCTAGTGGATTATGCATCTTTGTGTGTGCGCACATTTGTGTTTTCGTACCACTCCAGTGAAGTGTTGATGATGCTGGTGTCTCAGATTACCATGTTTCATTCTTTGTGTCCAGTGTCACATGATGTGCACTTGTGTTTTATATGGATGGTACCATGGCAGTTTGTATAATAGCCAAAGGGTTTTCCACTACCAAATGTTCAGGTGCCTTGTAAAATTTATTAGACACACCATTCAGTAGTCTGTTATGTCTTGTCCCATTTGTGTCGTAACAGCTATGAGTAGTAGCGTGTCACACATTGTCATGCCAGGAAGCAGGGGTGGACAGTTTGGCCCTGCACGGTGCGAGTCTAGGTTCTGTCAGAATAAATGTGTTTGTCCCATTAACAGTTGGATAATTGAAGGTTGGAGTGGTTGCAGTATTTTGAAGGATCATCCAGCTTTCATCTTTGTCATGCAGAAGGAAAACCCCTTTTGTTAGCAGCCGTTGTCATAATCTGTTTAATGGCAGCTCATAACTGTTCCCATGTCATACAATGTGGTTGCCCTGTTGCATGCAGTCTACCAGCAACACACCTTTATGAATTCAGTACACAATGGCCATCACTTTTCTGGCAGAACTCATAATCCTGAACTTCTTCAGTAGTGGAACCCAGGATGTTTCATCCCTGCGGTGTGATGATGAATCCAGGCAATGTGGTTGAGTAATTTGTGGCCACTAGTGGCATAATGTTGCAGGAATGAGGGCAGATGGTATTCTTTGCACTTTGTGGTCATCCTGTAGTTGGTGGCACCCTTCATGCTCGCACTTTGTGGCATCCTAAACTCTGAATGATCCCGACGTCCATTCCAAGTGACAAATTTCCCAGTTTTAAAGTGTGCACACCGTTCTGCCACACACACTGCTGGCCAATCATATTGTTTCTCTAAACTTCGACTAGCTAACGAATTTCTGCTGTAGGCACCCTTTGCATTCAAAAACTGAATTGTTTCCTTGCCCTTGGAGGACTGTTCCAATTGAGTTGCCATTTTTAACTGGTAGCTATCAGTGCACATGCAGTGTGGAGTGATGACCTTCTGCATTGTTGCCAGCTGAGTATAACCAAACTTTTCAACAATCTGATCAGCCTAAGTAATGACATGCACCTTGCAAACTTATTTTTGTTCTGCCCACCTCCCCCCATGTGTATCCTAATTACATGTGAAACCATGGACGATCAGTCATATGATGTATGTTATGTGTCACTGAGTGAGTTGTTTCAACATTTTGGAGGAAAGCATCTTATTTGTAGGAGTCCAGTGTCCATGAAGAGTACCAAAACCGGTTGAGTGGCAGAATTGTGACCATTGTTGGCTATATGGAAAAAATGGCAGGCCAGTAGGGAAGTGCAGGAGTGGCCTGGATGTATAGTGGTGCCACGTTGGGACACACAGTAATAGGGCTGATCATTAGCTTCTTTTGAAATGTTGAGAACCATATAACATTCCAGAATACCACCAGAATCCTTAAGTGTACCACCACTGTGAAAACCTCAAAACTAAAGTCAGTCAGTAGGTAAAGCTGATTATGAAGTTGCAGTGTGTTCTAGTAGCAAGCACATCCCCATGAAAATTAGTGTGCATTTTGGAAAAGGGGCAAGTAATTAATCACATTGTTACATTGTACAGATATAATGTAGTTACTGTGTTGGAAGTTGTTGTGTTGAAGTGGATGTTTCTGATATTGCAGTCTGCAACTAAGGACAGGGAGAGCAGGCTGTGTGCGATGAATAAGGTGAGGGGATGTGTGACTGCATGCTGCTTGTATCATGGTGTGTTTCAGTGTCATATGCCATATACACAAAGTTCTGTGTACCTGTCTTGGTGCTGGTGTTGTATGTGACATGATCTGAGATTTTTAAACTTTCATATTATGATGGTTAAGTTTAAGTAATGCAAAGAGATTTAAGTTCCTACCTTATGCTAAGCTTGTGTATCCTTTACAAAGGTATTTGGGTTATTGCTGCTCCTTAAGGGAATCATAACAATCATACATACATTACATTACATGTACTTACGTACGTACGGGGTAAATGTAATAACCAGTGGTGCATGTGATCAGGGTCTGGTAAAGGGTTAGTGTATGCAAAATTGTGAGACAAGATGGTGGTGGTGATCTCCAGCACTGTTACTGAACGTGTCGGCCATTTGTCACCAGGTCACATCTAATACCATTGTTGCTCATTTAAATTTTGGGAGTCTGAAATAAGGATTCATGTATACTGCATTTGAGATGTGATTTTCAGATGTTCTTTGAGTGCCTTACATTAAGCATGTGGGCAGAAACAGTTGCATTCCTGCACTGAGCTCTGCAGTTCCCCTTTCGCTCTCCAGATTCTAGGGTTACAAAGCTTGAGTAGTCCCCAGTTTTATTTCTTAACATAGTGGTAGTGTTTGAAAGAGGATAGTGCTGTGGTGGGTTGTACAGACCTTTCTATTCATGCCGTGTGTGCATGTGTACATACACAAGTATTGTGATAACAAAATTAATATAGACAGATATAGACTACAAATATGTGCAGTGGTTGACAGTTGAGAGGGGTTTACTGTATCATTTGCTTTGTCCAGCATGACTAGCTACCAGAGAGCTATTACCTCCTGAGGGAAGAAACACTAAGTCTGTTTGTGGGGGAAATGTCTGGGTGCTTAGTAAACCAATGCACCATGAAGGTGTATGGGGAGTGGAGGTATAATGCCATGCATTCTTGGCGTGGCACAAGTTGCAGGCGATAGGTTACCTGCAGTGCCATGCCACTTCACCTGCAGATGAAGAGCCTGTGTTACCCATTGATTAGGAGGCTGGGTGGCCCCAGTGCTGGTTAGGATGCTGTGGAGAAGAGAGAAATTTGTTGCATCTGCTTGGAATTTTGTGTTAGTTCAGTCCATAGCTAAGGCATATTTGGGGTCAGACTAAGTTCTACATCTAGGGTCTGTAAGAACAGGTCGATGTGGAATAATTAATAAGCATTTAGTTTTTTATTTCTCTCCAAAATACTTCCCTGTGACTGTAATGTGCATTTTGCTTCACCATAAAGTCCGAAACATTTCATGTGGCACATCCAAAGGCACTGTGTTTTATTTGGCAGTTAGGTTCTGGATGTCCTTAGCATGCTGACATCTTCCTTTGAGGTCAGTTTTCGCTTTACACTGTAGAAAAATATTGGCAAGTGTGAGATCAGGGAATAAGCTGGGTTACTGATCACCATGTCATGATGAAGGCTTCACAAGTTGTGACTGCTCTGTGAGACTGTGTGGCATACAATGCATGCAGATCTTTTTCTTCCCCAATCGTGATGAAGAGTCTGATTCTTAGCCCAGTAAATTTTGGGGCTATTTGATTATCTCTGGCCAGAGTTTAAAAAAAAAAACTTCGCAACTGTTCACAGATTTTGAACGGTTGACCACTGTCCACTTCTAGTATCATCTTGAATGCCCTCTGTGCCCTTAATGATTGGTTTCAACCATTCAGAGACCTGTGTGAAAGAAAAGAGCTCCATTTATGCGGACATTTTCTGTAGCTTTTTTCGCAACAAATTTTGCTTTCTGAATCTCTTTGATACTAAGGCAGTCATAAGTTAATGCGCAGAGCTGCTATGGATGAACTGATTCACCTAGAAGTTTCTTTTCATAACATGAACTGACAGAGTGGCTATGATTGGTTCACACTCGACACCACAGGTGTGTGATACCATCAGTTACAGCTGTTTTTTTTGTTTGACCACGTGTCACCCACCTTGCATGTAAACAAGTGAATAAACACTTCATCTGTTCTAGTCTTGCCAGCAGCATGATAACATTCAGGTGGTGAGTCTGAGCTTTGGCGTCACCATGTGCGTATATGCATGCAACTTGCCCTGTTTGAAGTCCATGAACAAGGGAGGTGTTTCTTCATGAGCAGTTCATGCTGTGTAGGAACATAGAACTGGTCTTGCCATGTCCTCCTTCAGGTGTTAAATGACTTTGCCTTTGTCACGCTGGTTGTCCCACTAGCTGTGTCACATCTTTCACATCCCTAGCTCTGATTGGCCACTCCATTCCTATATTTCTCTTACATATCATGTCACTTTGCCAGTTTGGCTCACTTCTGCCCTGAGGATGAAGGTAGTGCATGCGTTCCTTTGCATTGGTGGGTGCTTGCCTAACGGACTTCACACTGTCATTTGGAATACCATAATTTGCATGTTTCTCCAGATTAGAAGTTCTGGTCATGCCTCAGACCTTAAAACATGGGGTTTGCTGCAGTAATTTTTCAGCAGTAGTGTTACCTGCAGAGCAGATTATAAATGAAAAGTTGAGCAGTTTGATGGTTGTGATAGGTGGTGGTGGTGGTGGTTGTTGTTTACATAAGAACTGATGACTTCAAGTAAAACAGGTGAAAGTACATATATTCAACATGCTGGTCCATGTTGTACACAACAGTACAGGGCGGAAATACAATGAAATAGAAATGAGTGAGTTGGGTTGTGGTGAACTCTTTGCTTATAATGAACATGCAATTTTCATGCAGCTATTCACTGTTAGTTGGTTAGCAGAGTTGCTAGAAGCGAAGATTTGTAACCCATACTGAGAGAAAAAAAGCTTCACATTTGTACTTCAACAGTGCACTGCATTTAAAAGAACCCCCTTTTTAGTTTGTGGAATGCAGGGTGTGCACAGTTGAGTCCTTACTGATTCTTTTTAAACTTCGCGGGGATAAGGCAAAATAATCAAATAGTACAACTTCATATTTAGAAAATTGACACTGAATTTTGCATCTACCATGGAACTGTTGATCTGATGCTAACCAACCCTTTGTAGTCCAGGGGTTACAGTGTCCCTGACTTGTAGTGTGAAGGTGAGGAGAGCCTTGCCATTTACTGTTCTTTATTACGTCTTTTAACTTGCACATTTTTATTTGCTAGTATTTAGCACTATTTTATTTTATATTTCTTGTTTGATTTGCTGTACAAATATATTTTTAGAAATATGAGAATGGTGTGCTAATTTATTTACAGTTATTGATTATCAAGTACATATTTACAGATGTGTAAATTCTCTGAACATGTGTTCTGTCATGTGGAGATGCTATAAGACTGTGTGTATTGCTACACCATGACTTAAGTGCACCAGTGTCTGGAGACACATTGCACAATGCATGGTATGCCTCAAACCTGACAGATTGTAGGACATTTTTGCCAAATGATAATGATGTATGTTTTACATCTTTTTTTCATACTAATTGTCAGTGTTGCAATGTTGCCTTCATACGGTGTGCATAATGCTGGTTGACGTTATGTTTCCTCAGCTTCTGTTACAAGTACCATCCTCTTTACTGTACACTCTCACAAACAATAGCTTATGAACCAGTGGAATAAACTGGTGTAAAGAATAGGGTTGCAGACAGTAATAGACATATGCCTTTGTAACATTCGTCCTCTTCTGCATGCACTGAGAAAAGAGCCAGAGCATCAGTGACATCATCAGCTCTGTAAATATGTTATAGTAAATAAATCAGCACACTGTACTCACATTATTTGTAAAAATATGTTTGTTTGGCAAATAAGCTTTGAAATAATGTAAAAGAAATCTAATAATAAAAGAAAAAATGAGAAAATATAAGTGGAAATTTACAAAAAAAAAAGAAAGCTGACGAGGCTTGAACTCGAAGCCTTTACACTAGGAGTTGGATGCCTTAACCCCTGGACTACTGAGGGTTGGAATAGTTAGCGTCAAATGGACTGTCACAATGTAGACACAAAATTTCAATCCTGATTTTCTGTTCAGTTCCTGAATGTGAGGTTGTACTGATTGGTCGTCTTACCTTACAGCAGGAGTTTTGTATCTTCACAACGTTAAAAAATAATTGGAGGGGGCAGAAGTGTTCACTCCCCTTCTAAATGCTATCAGGACTTCATTATGGGTAGGCCTTGTGCCCTGAGATGCATGCAGAAGTGTGTAAAGCTTCTCTTGTAATGCGTCTTACGGTTGTACATGTGCTTGTGCAGTGTGATGCTGTGTTGTTCATGGTGTAATTCCTAACAGGGTTCCTTCATCTTGAGGCTAAACAGCCGAAGAGGAGTAGCTGTTGCCAGTACATAGTGTAATATATGTGTGTTAGTGAGGGGTGTGATGAAAAGGACGAGTGAGTGGTGAGCAAGTAGGGGTGATACTGATATCCGATGGGTAGGTCTGAGGTGTACTCATTGAGATGGTTATACAGTTAAGATACATGGTAGTGGGAGGTGGTGTTGAGTTATTGATGATGATAATACTAGAGTGCAGTTCTTGTAGACTGAGACTTGCAGGGTATTTAGGTATGTGGGTAGCATGGGGTGGGTATTCGCCTGTCAAGGGTATATGACTCAGACTACTATCTGTGCAAAAATGTCACTTTGATTGCTGCTTATGTTCGAGCGGCCAGTGTATTTGGGGCTCATATTTGTCACTGACATCTAGTGCCAGAAAACAGCTACCAACTGCATACCCTGCTCCCACCTTTTGCTTCTTCCTTTCCCCACTTTCTCTTCCTGCAAGTTTCAGTTTACCAGAACCAGACTAGGATTATGTATTGTTTATAGTGAGGCAAAGGAGAGTGGAACTTGGTGGAAGTGTTGTAGCAGAAAGGGAAACACGTGATTGTAGTTGGCACAGAAGTTGTAAAATTGTTACCAGTAACTATTTGTGTGGTGCCATATATTCTGGTGGCATGATGTGCTGCTGGTCTTGAGTGCAGGATAGTATTTTTCCTGGCACAGTTTGAAATATTCACAGGGTTTTGGGAAAAGAGTAGGTTCAAAGGGAAGTAGATGGAGCATGTGAGATAATGTGTACTACACAGATGAAGGTTTACGTTGCCTTTTAATTGGGGTTTTTGGTGAGGTCCATCACAAAGGGTCTAGTTACATGCATTGTGTTACAATCACCTTTGGCTACCATCTACACCTGCATGTCCAGAAACTCACAACTTCATTCCTCTGGTCTTTAGGTGTGCAACACCCTGAAAGTGGTCACCTTTTTTGTGGTATAGTGTGTATACTGTAACTGGTATAAAGAATATACGTGTGACAGTTCTGTCATAGGGTGGATTGCACAGTAAATAATGGAAGGCATGTTATATTGGAATAGCTGCAGTGCCAGCATATCTGGTATCAAATGTGGATTATCCTGGTTTGCGCTTGGCTTGATGTGTGAATAGGTGTTCATTGGTGTGGTTTCATTTTGTTTGCATTGCATGCAAATGTGAGTTCCTCTGCAGTGTTTGGCTTTGTGGTTTCATTCTGTGTGAATATCATGCTGACTTGGGTCTCAGCAGTGTTTGGCTTTTTTGTTTGTGAAGGAATAGCATTCTGATGCTCCCATTGCAATGTTCAGCTTTGTGGCTTCATTCTGGATGATGCAGCATGCTGACTTTGGTTGCTTTGTAATGTTTGGCCGGGTGGTTTCATTCTGCGTGAATAGCGTGCTAACTTAATGTTGCTCCAGAGTATCCAGATTATTTCGGGGGTCCCCCTTAGCATGTAACTGTGTGTGTAGCTGTGTCTGTTGGATTGAATTGGTAGAAAACTTCAGTGAATTCAGTGGAGTGGAGTACATGCGCCTCATTTCTAGAATTTGTTGGAGCATGTAATACTGTATCAGTTTCTTTGGTTTTCTTCATGTCGCACACCTTGTCTTTGACTTGTGGAGCATGCTTCAGCTCTCTTCTTCTCATCCACTGAAAGTGTGCATTACATTTATGTAGCAGAGTTTGTTGTTACTACTACTGCTGCTGGTGATTCAGACGATCAGCAAACTCCCTCTTCCCAAATTCTGAAGTGACAGACATGAATTAAGGAACATAATTGTTGTGTGTTCACCTAGAATCATGTGTCTAATTTTATGCATCTTCCCTAATTGCACATTTTTCATGGTGATAATTGGAAGTCTGTATCCAAAGCTGCATCAGTAATGCAGAAAAGGTGTGAAAGAAATTTGTATTGTGGCTGGGATGGTCCTTGTATTTTAAATATTTTTCTTGTGTGTGAATCTGCAGGAGACAGGAGGAAGGCTGGAAGTGAAGGAACCACCCCCACGCGAAGAGCCTCACGTGGAGCCCGTTAATGGGGTTGTGCAACCTCCTGTGGTCCCACATCCGGACAGGCCTGGCCGAGTCACCAACCAGATCCAGTTCCTGCAGAAGCATGTCCTGAAGCCAGTATGGAAACATCAGTTTGCCTGGCCTTTCCATCAGCCAGTGGATGCCAAGAAACTGAACTTGCCCGTGAGTTGCACTGTGGTTTGAAGTGTTAACCTTGCACATACACTGAGCTTCTGTCATGTTGGATTGCAATTTGGTTTGATGTTTCCGTAGGATTATCATAAAATTATTAAACAACCGATGGATCTTGGTACCATTAAGAAGCGTGTGGAGAACAACTACTACTGGAGTGCCAAAGAATGCATTCAGGATTTCAACACGATGTTTACAAACTGTTACGTTTATAACAAGCCTGGTGAGGATGTTGTGGTTATGGCACAGACCCTGGAAAAACTATTCCTTACAAAGGTAATGATGCACAAGCTTGTGTACGTTGAGGTAATGGTGCAGTTTGCCATACTGTGATTGTAATTATGCTGTATGCTTTGCTAAGGTGGCAGGCATGTTCAAAGAGGAAGTTGAGGTGGACCCACCGCCTCCAAAGGGTCCGAAAGGGAAGAAAGGTCGCAGCAATTTGGCAGGTGCAGGTGGTGGGCAACGTGGGCGCCCATCATCCAGTAGCAGCAATAGTGGTGGCGGTGCGGTGACGTCAAGTGTTCCGAGTACTATCAGGGCATCTCCCAGCTCTGTGGTGCAGTCATCTCCTGCAGCTCCAGTGGCCACGATGACAGGTTCAGGTCATCTGCCTCTAGGCACACCACCCCCCACTACGGTGCTGGGGAGTACAGCCACCACCACTGTTCCAACTCCAGGATCCGGTACCCTCGCACATGGGACACACAACTCACTTCCACAGCAGGTACGTGGATAGTTTTGCTTCCACAGTATCTTGAGTTTGTGCAGGCATTCAAGGACGGTGTTGTGTTAGCATAAATGAAGCACGTTTTTCTTGTAACCCCATTGTAAGAAGTTTATTTGTAACAAAAGTTGGATGATAACATGGACACAGGAATGGATTTAGCATAGACATTGTAAGTGTGGAAATCATTGTTCTACAGATGTATGGAAGTTCTTGATTCGTAATTGCTGCATTAGGATTGAAGTTTCCTTGGATGCCTGCCTGTTGTGGATGTTGTTTGAGTAGATTAGTGTGATGTGCTTGTTGCAGGTTGCACCACCAACGGGAGGCTACCATGCACAGCCGGCCCTCATAGCACAGACAATGGAGGGCCAGCCGCCTCCTGCAGGCACCGTTCATAGTCAGAGTGTGCCAACTCCTGTCATGCCCCCTGCTCAGCCTGCCAAGGTATGAAGGTGTTCATAGCTGTATAAGGCAATAATGTAGTTTTCATCTTATTTTGTGGCAGCACTGTCTGACGGCTGCATCTATTTTTAGGTGAAAAAGGGAGTTAAGAGAAAGGCTGATACCACAACACCAACTGCAAATTCTTTTGACCCAGTTTTCACTCCCACGGAATCGAAATCTGCCAAGATCTCAACGCGGAGAGAGTCTGGACGACAGATCAAGAAGGTTGTTATACTTAATTTTCTTATTTTGTGGAGTAATTTAAAACATATTGGTGGACACTTTAAAGTGCATGAGGCCACCTGATGATGAGTCTTACTTTTATGATGAAGTAGTTGGGTGGTTTGATCCCATTGCAGCCTCAACGGCAGACGGAGGACGGTCTCCCATTCCACCAGGCAGCACTACCCCTCATGTCCTCCAGCTTGAGCAGCCAGGTATGTCACCACCGAGTTATTTAAATTCT
>JGI20166J26741_11693140_pt1 | contig 10894 bp, 3 predicted proteins | sample TergutCu122P5_FD_26741 | JGI IMG/M metagenome (IMG submission 26741) | reverse complement strand
AGCATCAAGTGCTCATCTTCAGGAGGACATAGTTGTATACATGCAGCATATGGTATCGTCACTCTCTATAAGAGTTCCTGGTGGCCTGTCGATACGCAGCACTCTAGTTGCCTATTGACAGGCCACCAGGAACTCTTATAGAGAGTGACGATACCATATGCTGCATGTATACAACTATGTCCTCCTGAAGATGAGCACTTCATACTCGAAACATGTAGAGGAGAACAGTATTTTATGAATAAATAATAATCAGTGCATCAAGTTGGTAATTAATGTATAGTCAATTCAAGATGTACGGTCAGAAAAACATTAATTTACCCAAGCCCTTTTGCCCCGAGAAAGAGCCTGGGTACACATGGTAAGGGAGCCGGTGTAGACGATGTGGAGAGAAGTTTTGTCATTAGCACGATTCGAACCCAGGACCATCCAATATTAGCCTGGTCGCTACACCGATCAAGCTAAACTACTCCGCCTTTTAGTTGACAAATTTCGTTAATATGAAGGGTAAATTTGACTGTCATGGATACTGAATAACACAATTAAATCCAAGCACAAAAATAAAAATCATTGTGAAATTTTGCTCCAACTGTCTATGTACATCTATCCTCTCTATATTTTTCATTAATTTAAAGAAAGTACACAATTTTCGATAAAATTTAGGGAAGAAAATTAAAATTTCAAATTGTTAAGTTGTGTAAACTTGGTCTCCAAATTTTAAGTTTATAAGTATGTAACTTTGGTTAGGAATCATTTTGAAAATGCTTGTTAGGAGAGTAGTATGGATTACAATAAAGTAGGCCTTAAGTAAGTTCTGCCTTAAGGTGAAAAAGCTGATAAATTTGCGTAGGACCGTGTCCGCTTAATGCGTTTCAGCATTAACGGTATTGAACTACCATGTTGCATTGGCAGCGTATTAATTACTCTCGCCTAATATTTTTATTTCTTGTCAGTATTGAAATTGTCCGCCACTGTGCTTGAAGGAGAGGGAGAGCTAAATACAGAGCCACGACAAATTGTGCAGAATCTGCAGTTTAAAATTCGCCTGTTCGCTCTTTGTCTACCGTTGTACAATGAAAGGCATCCCTGCCAGAGAGCCCATTGCCTGGCACACTCGGCCTCTCCACATAATACTGGCTGTGTAGTATTCATGTAGCCTGCACTCTCTAATGTACCTTATTTGGCACTCTTAGTGAAGACGGATTTATGGCTAAATCCACTTCACATAACTGTTCTTGTGGTTGGTTGAAAGTCATCTTTTGTTTTGTCTGTAGTTCTATAGAACAAGGAAATTTACAGTACTTCTGCATGCGCAAGAGAGATGTAGAGTGATCAATGATTTAAAGAGGAAGGATAAGTGAAACAAATACATAAACTTCATTTTAACAATCCTGTACAAGGTATGAACATGTTTGTTGACTTATCCTAAAAAGCAAATTATAAAGAGTGATATGCGATCATTGTGGTTTATACAATACGAAATACCATAAAACGCGTGTAAACCCTACTAATTAAAAATAAATGATTTCAATCAGAAGCACTTTCGCCTCTCTCCCATCTTGAAGAAAAAAATACCTTCCTGTTTTTTGCCCTGAAAACACTGTCTTTTTCCCAGTGGAAAACGACTGTCATGCGCTTCATTCTTGCTGTGTCCGTTTAGAATGATCAGGTATATAATACTTATATTATGGATTACTTCCGCCTAGTGGTCATACCCGGCGCATTAAAAAGAGATGTGTCACTAATTAAAGTTCTTTTCGCAGCCTCAAGAACCCGTCATTCGTATACCGAAATATAATTAATGATTTGTTGAAGGGCAGAAATAGACAGTTTTCAGCATTGAAATATTTACACAGAGTTGTTCTCAACTTCAAGATATTATTGCACATGTCATTTCAGTACAATGCTGCTGTAGCAACTTCTGCTCGATTATCAACCGTTAACATTGCTATGATCATTTTATTATTTCAGTATACTCTGCGAAAATATAGTATTGCATCGAATCATGGATTTCGCAGACCGCACTAAGGGAAATGATGAAATTATCAGAAGGTTAACAAATTCTTTTCTGAGACTCACAAGACTGTGCATACACAAAGGTGGAGGTCATTGTGAACCATAATCAGTTTAACAACTTACAGATGACTTTCTTGGACATTATATAATCTCAACTATTATTTACTTTTGTGTAAATTCCGTTGCTGGCTTCCTGTTGTGGTGTTATCGAACACGTCTATTTCAGTAAGTTAAGACTTAATGGATGATTCTTTTATGGTACTGTCTGGACCATAACATTTATTTTATTTTAAGTGATGAAAAATATGTATTGTAAAGTTTAGTCGTAACCTTCTGTTGCGTACGTTAAAATGCTCGTAACGTTGTGACTGTTGATAAAGGGACGTAAGTTGTTGCAATTTTTTTACTCAAAATGACCTATAAAATAACACCCTGAATTTTGACACACCTTGTCTACAAAAGTGTTGGATAGGAGTGCATAGTTTTTGAATTAGAGGTTCATTGAAACTGAAAGCCAGAATAAATATCACAACAAATATTTATTTTGTAAATCATGGTTTCTCATGATCATGAAATTTGCGACTGTGGCATTAGAAATTTCCAAAAGTTTGTTGACATTTGTCGCGGAGGGAAAAAGTACAAAAATATGTATTGGAACTTCAAATTGACCGTTGAATGCCTGGAGTTAAAAATTTCCGTACATTTAGCTGAAAGGTTTGAGGGATAAACCCCATAAAATAAATGTTTTAATATCTCTGGCTTTTGGGATATGACGCCGCCTGTTTTGGTAGGTAAGACTTACTCCATATCAATTGTCCTTTTAAGCACTTGGTCTGTCTGCAAGAGAGACGTAGCAGATTCCTTCCCAACCTTGATACAAATTTACTGAACTCCACAGCGTCACATCCAAGAAGAAGGTGAGTATGATAGTCACTGATTTCAAAGCCCTCCATTCCCTAATAAGTCTTTTATGGTAAAAAATGGGAAGATCTCTTTGCATGAAATTATTTATTTTTCATTGATAGTTATCTCTATAGTCACACCTATGAAGATCTTACTTTTCGCTTGAACAAGCAAAATTTTATATGACGGCAAATTATTTCTGAAATGACATTCCTAGTAGCAGTTGCCGTGGTGGTTGTGGTGGCAGTAGTAGTAGCAGCAGCAGTAGTAGTAGTAGTAGTAGTAGTAGTAGTAGCAGGGAAGGTAGGACTAGTAGTAAAGGAGTAGGTATTTAACTCTTCATCTTAAAGTGATGACACAACAGCCACTACGCAAATTACAGAGAAAGCAAAGGAACATACAACAAAACACAAACGATAACCTACAAACGAAAACCTATAGAAATCAGTCAGAAAATGTCACATCAAATAGAAAAGGAATAAACAAAATAACAGTAGTAGCAGTAATAATAAGAGTAAAAATATTTTTCTATATATTTGTAATTGGTTTACTTCTCTCGCCTCCCATATTCTACAGTGTCCATTGTCTGCGGTTATTTGTAAAAAAATATAGCTAAAACAAAACCAATTTACCATTTATAGATTTCGAAGACTGTGACTGTCTGAACAGGCATAGACCTACACACATGGACACGCATGTGTCGTTAGTCCTGGTTAGAATACACGTATATGATAGAAGTCAGTCTGCGTGAAGCATACCGGGTTGTAACTTCAAATGTAGAAAGGCTATGTTAAAGAAGTATTCCGCTTACTCAAAGAAATGCCCTAGGACCAGAAAGTTCTTGTCACTTGTCGCTGAGAAAGCCCCACATGTCTGTGGCGTCGATGGCTTTCAGATGCAGCGTGGGTGGCGATTGGACGTGAAGTAAGTTCATGGCAAGATATTTTTCTTCTCATTAAATTCACATTTGACTCCTATGTGTTCTGACATACATCCGTACCCTTACGACTCGTAATATGCAATTGTGACTCGCAGCTTTGAATCGAGTTCCGGGAAAGTGTAAGAAGTTTGGCCTGTATTTTAAGCAAAGAAGGAAATTTTTCTTCTGAAGCATTATTCGATATACGTCGACATCTTTGAGCTGTGATTGTATGTACAATTCTCCATAAAATTTTAGCAAATAATTTTAATTAAATTTGTTGGAATTTCCTTTACTTGCGGTGTGTACTAGGATAAACATTAATAATACAGCGGGTCAAAAGGGGTATATTAAACTCGAATAAGTATGAATTCAAAGTGACAAATGTGTGATGATAGTAAAAAAATTAATTTTGAGTTCTTCTCTTTAGTTATTGGTGACATGTTGAACTTCATATAAATTAGTTCCTTTTTTATTCTTCGAGCATTAAAAAACCTGTTGGAATAGCAAAAAAATGGGCATTTTACATCTACATCTATGATTTCTACAGAGAAGCGTGGCGCTGGTCCATTCTTACGTAGGCTATAGTTCTTTAGGTACAATAAGAAACTATATTTTCTTCGGGTATAGAAACCTTGAAACTGAAAATTTCTTCAAAGATAGTCAGCAGGAGTACGCAGTGCTACTGCCTAGAGAAAACTTCTCATCAGAAAGTATGAAAACATAGGTACAGCTCAGTTGTTTAATTATGACAGATTCTTTTTGACAGTCAGCACCACCTAGGGGGAGTATCTGCAATTTTAAGAGTGGGTTGCCACATGTGAACATATTAGCAACAGAATTTAAAATCTTGGACCATATGCTATATATTCATATGTATTAGGTAGGCAGGTGGGTAGGTATATGGTAGATGGGTGGATAAATTTATCGATTACGTAACGCTTCGAAGAATATTTCAAGAATATTTCTGTATCTTTAGCCTAAATTCTGTATTTATTTGATATATGTTCATTTCTTTTTAGACATCTTATCATTGAAACTTTTTCCTTTGATGGGGCTACAAGTTCTAAAGTCAAATAACGTCGTCAACTTTTCTCGATAACCTATTTTATGCGTGTTCATTCATTTCTTTAAAATTCGAAACCTGTAAAGAAATATATACTATGTAGACGAACGTTACTTTTCCAAACACAGTGTCTATTTTGTCTGCTTCATAGACAGAAAACTATACATTTCAAGGCCAAAATTTCAATTACCGCTGATCAAGATATATCTATTATGCTGCAAGCGAATTTTCCAGCATACACCTAAATTATTTTTTCGATCCCAGCAACCGCGCGTTCTAAGGCGTGGGTCTGCGGCCGCTAGCTTCCTTAGATTGTGGGTTCGAATCCCGCAAGGAGCATTGATTTTCGTTTCTTGTAAGTGTTGTGCGTTGTCTGGGAGAGGTCACTACGTCGGATTGGCCACTCGTCCAGATTTGTCCTACCGAGTGTGGTATGACCATTGAGTGTGATCGTGAAGCCCTGAGAGGGGAGGCCATGGCCCGGAGCTGGGTCGGAGCGCCAAATAAAAAAAAAAAGACCTTAAATTGGGATAACTAAAGAAATGTTAAGAACCAATATGCAGTGTACAACAAATCTTCTCTTCAGACGTGTGTATTCGGCATACAGACGCCGTGTTCTTGATTCGTTTCTGGTTTCTTTGGTGACGCTGCCAGTAAATCAGAATGTATGGCGTGGAGTGACAAGATTATTAGTGAGTTGAGGGATAGGTGAAAGGTAATTCGCCGGAATTCGCAAAGAAGAACAATTTTGTTGTCATCGTCACTGTATAAAGCTGTTATAAGCGAAATGTATTTGGCTCAAATCTCTGGATTGTGGGGGCACATGGGCACTATTAAACACACACTGCTCTTCCAACTACATTAAAAACGAATCTCATTGCTCGAGTCACTGCTGCAGAACTGATACACAAAGCAGCTACTGTACATTGAACAACTCACACATTGCTCCAGCCATAAACACTTGTCTCCGATCAAATCAAAACAAAAAAGAAAGAGAAGGAGAATACCTTCCTCCTATGCTAAGTCTGCTTACAAGGAAACGAAAGCTTAAAAAACAATCAAAGTCACCGTTTCATTAGCGGTTGCAATTCATCCAGCGAAGTAGCGGGTACCTGCAGCTTGTTCTATACTGACTGTGAAACTGACTAGAAAAAACAAATTTTGTAAAACAGTCCAGTCTATATAAAGTTCTTTTCTTCTGTGTAATTAAGCACAAGGTCATAAAGATAGGTTGGGAGGGTAATAAAATCTAAAAACTTTCTAACTTTGGTGCTGTATCGAGGTAAATTGTTAGTTTCAAACTCCGGCCGCTTTACTTCTTACAGAATAGCCGCGCACTAATTACGCACAAGGTATCTTAGGCCCCAAAACCAATCTAAACGTTCTGGAAATTAGAAGAAACTTTTACCACTAGCGGAAATCAAAAACAAAATTCTATGTCTTGCAGCATGTATCCTGGTCATCATACAGTCTGGTATGATATCATTCTTGAAAAGTTAGGTAATTTACCTTGCCAGAATTACGACCGAATTTGGGAAGTGGTAAGTTTCGTCGTCGAGTCGCTTGAAGAAAGCAGTTCCTGTCTAAATTTGCGAGTCGAAACCCGCAAAAAGACTTTGCTTACATCATTTTTTAACTCGTCACGTTAACTTTTTTACGTGAATGAAGTATTTTAAGTAGGGGAAAATCGCCGTTTTAAATAAGAGAGTGAGTTTAGTTGCAATATTGTAGTGATGAGAATTTCAAGGTGGTTAAATACCCTCCTAAGACGGTTGCTGATCTGCATTATTTCTATTATTCTAGAATCAAAAATAAAATTGCTACACAGAATCCAAACAAGGAGAGTTAATCTTATTTTCGCTGTTCTGTAGGCTTTCCAATGCGTTTTTACTGTTTGTGAAAATTTGGTATGCAAAATTGGTCATATTTTAAAACGTTCTTCATGAACACATTTGCATCACTTTGCGGCCAGAAATACGACGATTTATTGCTAACAAGAATTTTATACTACTGTCAAGAAGCAGTACGAAATACTTGATGTCCATCTTTCAGTGGCGGGGAAAAAGATGTCCGTACTTTTTATGGGAATAATATGACATTCGATTTTCCTGAAGCTTGGAAAACCTATAAGGAAAATTATATATTTAGGGAAAATTAGGGACAGGAAGTAGTGAGAAGATCTACAGTTTAAATAAGTGAAAAAAAAATGTGGCATGCATTTCTCAGCGCTAGAGAACAAACAATGGCGCCAACGGTGACATTTTTGGGAAAACTAATGAACTGCTGAAGTAGAACGGATTAAAATTGTGGGAAATAATTATCTGCCGACTTCAGTGTATCACCGGACTAGGTTCACGGCATTGTTTTGTCATAAAGAATGGCATCCCTACGTTGCGATATGTAGGTTGCAAGTGATCTCAACGATCACTGAGAGGAAAGAGGGTGGAAGTCTCCAACCGAAATCGGTTTTGCTCTCTTTAAAATAACGACACGTTATCTTTCATATTCATCTGTGATGAATCTTATATCAGAATTTACGTCCGCGAATCAAAAGATTTTCTAAATCAATTTTCCAAATAGATTCCAAAGCTCGCTTCCGCTGAAAAATTTTCGCACGGTTTCTTCGTCCGGAAAAGTGATGCTGATGTTATATTGTTGACTCCAAAGATAATATCCTTCGGCATCGGCTACTCTGCAGGCAAAGTTTTAATAGTGTATGCTATGGAAACACACTAAATGCTGCTTTGCGGAACGCATTTGGTGAAAACGCACCTGAGTTCTTGACTAAACCATGGTTTTTGTTTCCAGACCACGCAAGCTTACATACGCAAGAACTTTGTTATTAGCATTATACAACGTTGATGGAGCATCTGCAGAATACCAGCCCTAAAATTCAGACTAGCACCCTGTGAATTTTGGTCTTTGACAACTTTTGAATGGGAGAGACATAGGCAGATGCTTGGTTTCTTCGGCAGTGAGATGATTTAAGGCACCGCCGCAACACTATGAAAAGTGTAAGGAAACGTCTTTGAGAAGTGGGACGCGCCCTGTAACTTGAGTCCTGAAAACACAGTTTATACACTTTTTCTTGATTTAAAGGAAATCGTGTATGTATGAGGATTGATGAAGTTTATATGACGTCTATGAATATCACCATAAGCACGCTTTGCATACTTCTATCACACTGATATTTATTTGCGTCAAAACAGGTTGATTATTTCTTATGCAAATCTACTTTACCTCCTTCGCCATATCTGAACAGAAAATCGGCTGAATTATCTAATGAAAGTTGCACCCAGAACACTGTAAAACTATGGACGAAACTGTATATACTTGAGTCGAGGAAAGAATGAATATGGGTAATGGCTGTTAGAAGTTGGCCACCTGCTCCCCCATTCTACTCACATTATCACTGTCAATAGCGTAGTTTCTTCCCTGTCGGAACAGAGTAACACAACACAAAAAGAGCACTTTAGGCGGGAGAGAAGAAACTCTTGTAGAACCCCTTGATAGGAGTGGGGGAAATTCTGTCAGATTTTTCGTTGATTTAAGCGTATGGTTTAGGGGTGACAAAGACATTTAAGTTTTTATCATAACAAAAATGAAGGCCCACAATCTACTTATCCTAATTTGAACTACCTGGAATGTGTATGGTAATTTTTTTCTACACCAGAGAATAGTATCAGCAGTTAAGAGAGCAGAGATTTGTTAGTGGTGGAATATAATATATAGTACTGAGAGATAACTGGTATGATATAATAGTTCCGACCGCCCACGATTTTAATGCTAAATTGGGGAGAGAGAATATTTTGAAACCGACAAGAGCGAATAGGAATTTACATGAGAATAGTAATGATCATGATGTTAGATTATTAACTTTGCCACATCAAAATCCATTTGTTATGAACACGATGTTCCCACACCGAAACATTCATAAACACGCCCGAACCTTTCTTGCTGGGAAGACTCACAATCATATTGATCACATATTGGTAGAAATGATATGGTATTCGAGTACACTCGATGTAGGATCTTTCAGGGGAGCTGACTGTGATACTGATCACTATCTGATAGCTGCAAACGTTAGAGAAAGACTGTTGGTAAGTAAACAAGTAGCATCGACGTTCGAAGCGAAAAGGTCCTATCTCAAGTATCTAAGTGATTTGGAAGTTAGGAAAAAGAACAAAATTAAAATCCCAGATAGGGTCTAAGCTTTGACGAACTTAAATGATGGCAAGGATATAAATTCGGCTTTCCGAAACATAAAGAAAACCATCAAAACCTCAGCTAAAGAGAAAGAGTATTAGGTAATGACGGAACGTCCGAAGAGAGTCCAGGTCTGTATGAACGAAAGCAGCATGCATCATGGTTTGAAGCAAACTTTTAGAATTTTTAAATGAGAGTAAGCGTACTTCAATGTAGTTGTTACAGGCTGCAAACCAAAGTAATGCAGGTAATCCGAACGATGTAAGACGTGGACATTTGAGGAATAAAAAGAGGGAATATCTGAAAGATAAAATGAAGGAAATTGGAAAAACAGTAAGACCAAGAATGTCAGAGATTTGTAGACGGGATTCAGTCACTTTAAGAAAAGATACCAGCATAGAAATAATATAGTACAGGATAAGAGGGGTGATTTGGTGTTAGACTACCACAGTATTTTGGCTAGGTGGAGAAATAATTTTGCTTAGCTATTGAATGCACATGGGGTTAATTATGTTAGGCTGACTGAAATACGTACAGCAGAACCACTATTACATGAGTCCAGTGTTTTTAAATTTGAGATGGCTGTTGAAAAGCTAAAATGACACAAATGGCTGGGTATTGATAAAATTCAAGCAGGAAATAGAAAGAAAATTTCTGAGATCCATAAACTTATTAATTCTATCTGGAATAAGGAGGAATTTTCCGAGCTGTGGAAGGAGTCGATCATTGTATCTATTTACATGAAGGATGATGAAAGAGACTATAGTAATTATCGAGGCATATCATTTTCGTCAACTACGTACAAACTTTTGACCAACATCCTTCTCTCAAGGTCAGCTAATGATTGCATATTCCTCATTAAAAATATTATAAAAAATGGGAATACAATAAGGCAATGCAAGATCTCTTTATAGAATTCAATAAATCATATGATTCAATTATGAGGGAGGTATTTGTAATATTTTACTCGAAATTGGTATCCTTCTGAATATAATAAGTTTACTAAACATTAAACCAGTAACACTCTCCTGGTAGACCACTTCTATGGCATGTTTCCTATTAGGAATATTTTGAAATAATGAGACGCTTTATCGCCATTGCTTTTCGAATTTGCTTTGTGGAATGACATTAGGAATGTTCAGGGAAAAACAGGAGGGCTTGTAATTAAGTGGTACACTTCAGCCTCTGGTTTATGCTGATGATGTTAATATGTTGAGAGGAAGCGTACGTACTCGTGCAATAAAGGAAAAGCCAAAAGCAGCAGGAGCCGTTAGAAAGGTAGTCCGGCCTAGAAGTAAATGCTGAGAAAACGAATTAGATGATCATATCTCGAGATCAGAATGCAGGACAAAATCACAACTTGAAGATAGGTAATAAACCATTTGAAAGAGCGGAGCATTTCAAATATTTGGGAAAAACCCTAACAAACCAAATTCCCTTGTTGAAAAGTTAAGAGCAGACTGAACTTGGGGACGCTCGCTATCATTCGGTGCAGAATCTTTCGTCTTCCAGTTTCCTGTTCAAAAATATATTGATAACAATTTGGTTTGTTGTTTCTATGGGTGTGAAACAGGTAGCTTACATTGAGGGAGGAAATAGGCTGACGCTGTTTCGAGAATAGGTTGCCGAGGAAGATATTTGAGAATAAGAGGAGTGGAGAAAACTATATAACAAGGAATTTTATGTTATTTTGACCGTGCATCGTCGTTAATATGTGGAAATAAAATGCCAACTAGATGCAACAGAGGTTTTTATTGCAGATCTTATTGCTTGCAAGCAATAAGATC
>JGI20166J26741_11693029_pt1 | contig 10897 bp, 10 predicted proteins | sample TergutCu122P5_FD_26741 | JGI IMG/M metagenome (IMG submission 26741) | reverse complement strand
TTAGAGCTGTAATGACGGCGTTTGTGGGTTTACTTCTAGATATGGCCCTTTTGTCTTTGTATAGTTGCATGGCTTGCTCTATGGGCATTATCCCTGCGATCTATTTCATGATACATAAGGCCTCTGAATGTGTCTGCAGCAGTTGATCTGAGGAGTCTCACATTTACCATGATTTCTATCTCATATGATCATATATTGGCAGTTATATAGCTCCCACCTCAAAAAGAGACACATAGTAGCCAGGTTTTGATTTAATATGTATCCTATCAGAAATACGTTACCTGTTGATCTATGTAAAACTTGACTCCAGCTACCGATACTATAACAAGCACAACGAATGCCCATGCCGCACACTTCACACACACAAGAGTCATCATTTGAGGCTCCAACTGGTGGTTGTTGTGTGTAGCATTATGGTCTCCACTACTATCTAAGGGCAAGTCCAGGAACACACTGCTGTCCAACTCAACTGCATGAGCTCCTGCTGAACGCATCCCACTGTCAACAACAGAATAGCTACTCAGTCACACAAACATTTTGTTATGTATATAAAGATTATTATATGAGGATTGTTCAATTGAAACCTGATCATGGCACTTTCAGTGAATGATGCTGGTTGTAGGTGCTCACATCGTTGTGTGTACACAATGACAGTGGACCACAAGCTGTGCAAAAGAACAGATACCTTAAGGCAATTGCAAGCAGTGTGACGCGGTTAAATGCTGGCATCACAGGTGCCGAATGTGTCTGAACAGGACCATTGAGCTGTCATGCAGTTGTCCAACATCATGCGTAGTGCTATTACAGGAAAGTTGCGCCAGCCTGCTTAAAAGGGGTTTCATTGTAATGCACACAATGCCTGTCCCCATGTGGTCTGCATTGTTCAGAACATGCTGAACTCCATGTACTGGGATGTACTGGATCATCCCCCATACAACCCATAACTTGCACTTTGTGGCTTGCATGGGTTTGGTCCTCCTCACGAAGGTGCTAAAGGCCCAAAAGTTAAGTCTGGACAAAGACAGTGGTCTGGTGGCACACTGATTGTGACAGCAGTGGTCCAGGGAATTCTCTGTGGAGGGTTCTGGTGTCTGGCGTATAAGCGGGTTTCCTGTCACAGCACCTGTTGAGACTACTGTAAATGGTCTCTACTCCTTCATCTAGAACAATACCCAAATTGGTTTCATTTGAACAAGTCTCAATATAAAATTACAGTGATTTGTCTTCCAGTGAGGGGTTTAGGCAATTGGTCTTGGTGTGTTGAACATTACCAAGTTGTGAAAAAGTTTGGTGGAAAGAATAGTTTTCTGTAAATAAGGATGCTTATGTGCCCCCCCCCCCCCAATTGCGTTAAGCACCTGCACTTCCGGACATTCAACATGTATGCACTGTTTGTGCAGCTGATGCTGCCAGCTGCTGTAACATTTGAGTAACAACCCGCACTTACTGGCATATATTTAAATTTGTTAGCTTTTGGCAAATATTTTTACCCATATATTTTAGATATATTTGACTGTGTACAGTCAAAACTGCATTGTGAGAGGGGTTACTGTAGTCAGAAGAAAAAAGAGAGTTTGCATGCACCTGTTGCAACATGAATACATAGAAAGAATGTTATGACTATAGTCTTCTGGAATGTGACACTGTACAGTCTCATCGACATTCTGAAGGAATTTAGCACTACCATCTTCAAACAGTACATTCCTCCAGAACTTTGGTAAATTTCTAACAGAGTACACAGCACCACATGTAAGAAGATCATAGTCTTCATCACCAATGACAACACAATTTCTCCACTTACTGTTCTCTTCGATAGGTGAAATTTTGTATGAATTTAGGCTGAGCACACCTGTAGATATGAAACATTTTCTTTCATAGTAAAAATTATGAAAAATTAAATATGTTTTGACACCAGGAAAATGAGACACATAACACTTCTTAGGCATTAGAAATCCTGCACAGTTGAGTAATTAGTAAGTTAAAGTTTTGGTAGACATCATTATAGGACATATAGCATGCATGGAGAAAAATCGGCAATGCACACAAAACTTCAGTCAGAAGGCCTGATAGATACAGATGGGAGAATAATAGTAAAATGGATTATTAAGAAATTTGAGTTGAAGATATGGACTGGGGGTTCACCTGTTTCAGGGTAAGGTCCAATGGTCAGCCCCTGTGAACTTTGTAGTGACATTTCAAGGTATTTGCAATCTGGCTAACTTCTTGACTAACTGAGATAGATGGAGAGGTGTCGGGCAAGATAACCAATGTAGAGTGGAAATGTTTAAGGGAGAGATGAGGGTGGAAATTAATAGAACAAGGTTGCTGAGAAGGTCATTAAAGTTAAATCTGAAAGGTAAGAGACCAATGGGGTGACAAAGAATGTGATGGTTCAACCAGGTACAGGAAGACATCAAGAAGAGGTGGAATAGGTGGCAAGACACTGAAAAGGAAACACTGTGGCAAGACAGAGAAGAGTGGAGACTCTGTCCACCAACTTCATGTTGTTGTTGTTTTTGTTGTTTTTTATCAACTTTATGCAGGGTATTTACAATTATACACCTGAAACAAACAATATATCTAGGGTATATAGTGTTGCAGCTATTCTGTAATTACAGTTTATGTTATTTCCCATGTTCGATGCTTTGTACTTTCACTTTCTGAAGTATGTGTGCAGTGCCCAATATGGCTGTTTTCTGTAGTTCCTTAACTTCATGCTTTTCTGGTATGTTGCTCAGGTATTGTCTAAATGATTTTGAGATGGTTTCAGCTGCCCTTGTTAGTACAGGTATCACTTATGTTTGTACTTTCCAAATATGTTTTGTTTTTGCTGTAAGTCCTTATATTTCTTAATCTCCTCAGCTACTTTCCTTCTCCTGAAATTGCAACATATATCAACACACATGTTCCTTTTTCATTATCACATGTTATGATGTCCGGTTTATTGTTAGGTAAGGTTCTGTGAGTTTCCACTTGTTGATTACATGATATGGTTACTTTATCTTCATGACTTGTTTGTACTGATTTTGGTACATGCTTGTACCAGTGCTCATTTTCTAATTTTACCCCTATTTCCTTGCATAAGGTAAAGTGTAGTTGAGCATACACTGTACAATTTCTGTGTACGTAAAGCTCTTTAGCTAATACTGGGAAGGCTGATATAGTGCAGTCTATTGTCTCATCAAATTGTTGACATAGTCATCATTTGCTGTGTGTTCCTGTTTGCAAATATTCTTGTTGCATGATAGTTCGTTTGTACACCTGATCTTGTAATGCTCTTAGTTTACTTTCAGTTTCTGCTTTCAGATCTCCCCTCCACAGCCATGGGAATGTGTTTTCTTCACTAATAAGCTGTTTATCTAAACTTCTAATATACTGTCCATGCATTAATTTGCTTTCCCATTATTTCTCTAAGGTTCTCTTAATCTTGCATTAGTGTATTGTATCCCTTCCTTTTTTGTGGCCTTGTTTTAATTTGAGTGGTTTAATTCTTCTACAACCTTTGCTGGTGTTTTAATTGCTGAATTCATATTTGGTTGATTGCTTTCATGGCTTGTAACAGTATTTACAAACTTGTTTTCATTATATTTTGTGTTAAGATATTCTGCAGTATTGGTTATCTCTTCTTTGTATGTTGCTTCAGTTCGTAACAGGCGTCTCCCTCCTTCTATCCTTTTTGCTTATAGCATATCTATACCAGCTTTTGGGTGATGCATTTTATATGTTGTTAGTATCTTTATAGTTTTCCTGTTGATTTTTATTCTACTCTCCATTTAATTGTACGAAAACTGTATCCTAATACTGTGATGACTTAAGCTCCAATTGCTGTAATTTTCTTTTCTTCCTGGTACTCCTCTTGAAACAGCCATGATCCCCACCATTCAGGCTTCAAGCTTCACACTACAGTACTTTCTGTACTACGTGTGATGTTCCAAGTATAGCTGTCTTTTGTAGTGAATCTATCAAATATTTTCCTGGTACAGCTTCCAAATTTTTCCTTAAGCTTCTCGTTACTATTCCAGTGACTTCATTTATTACTGGTATAATCGTACATTTCTGGTTCCCAATTTTCATTATCATCATTATCATCATCATCGTCGTCGTCGTCGTCGTCGTCGTCGTCGTCGTCGTCATCATCGTCGTCGTCGTCATCATCATCATTATCATCATCATCACAATACTAGTCAAGGCCATGATGGAATATGCCTCTGTTATGTGGAATTGCGTTACTTCTGATGCATATAACCTTGAGCATACCCAGCAGAAATTTGTATCATCGGTTTTTTTTCAATCACCTAGATTACAGCTGTGATGCTATCGTAAATTACTTGAAATTACACATCTAAGTGTTCGGAGGCATAATCTTGATGTGCTCTTTCTAACACATGTTTTTAATGGTTCAAAATATTGCCCTACACTTTAGGCTACTGTCGGCCTACATGTGCCGACTTGAAATTTTAGAGACTTCAGATTCTTTAATGCTGACTTGAAATGTTGCAACTGCCCTTATGTTAGACGCGCATCGGCGGCAAGAGTATTGATATATTCGATAGAAGTTCTATCTCAGTTAACGATATGCTACATTTCGATATTTTCGTTATAGAAATTCAGTTTTAATTTAAGTACAACATTTGTAGTTAATTTGCCTACAATTTGTACACTTCTCCTGCCTTTTCTTTGACATAAAATTGAACATTATCTGCGTATTGTTGCGTTCGTGTGTTCACTTAGCAACTGGCCCTGCGATACAAAGCCTGCACATCAGTAAACTAAATCGAGTGGAATTCTACTATCAATTATTATATTATTAATGCTGTTTTTAGATGTGATTTCTTATTATTTATTTCTTGTGCTCTCTCTGTAATTGGCCTTTTGGCTATTGTGCCAGCACAATAATAATAAAAGATTAAACTGAATTGACTTTAATAACATATAATCTATTGATGTTCAGGTAAGGGTGCTACGATAAACTACGCAAGAAATTTTGCACTTTGCTGAACCTGTATGCAGAAGGGAAACAGTTCTGGAGCTGTCGATTATGGTGGTGCTGAAGTTGCTGGTGGTGGTGCTGGGATCTGCGAGCACCATGCTGGCTTCCGAAGCCGCCACCACCACCAGCACCCGCCACACATTCAATAGGCTGGAATCTGTGCACTGGTGTCACCATGGGTTTCGCTCGCGATCGACGGCGCTGCCTCCTTTGATGCTGCCCACAGCCAGCTGCTGACAACGAGGCTGGCACACGATGACGCCCGCTGAAACCACACGTCTGACTCCGCTTGTCAATCCAGAAATGCATGGAGGATCTTGCGTCAAGTTGGGATTGCAGTTCCTGGACACTTAACAATCACCGATGTTGCCACCATATACCTGAAATCAAGAAATTATTCTTAACAACTTTTGAGGCTTATTTTATTTTATCTGTCCGATCTGGTACTGCCAGTACTGTCAGCAAGCTGGTTATGACTCGAAATTTAACGTCACAGCTTGACGTAGAGACAATCCCTTTGAACACTATCGTCTGTCTGTCTTCCGCTACGTGACGCCTTGCAACGTAAGCCTATAAACTTACCGAAATTTCGGAGGAACGTAGGCCCTGCTGGGGCCTTCTTCTACCGACAAGATGGAGATAGTACTTTTCTCCTCAATACTCTATCACGAAGATGGAAGCAATGAGTTCCTATGTAAAGTCAGTGAATTTCTGTCATTCTGCACAACGTCACATCCCGTAGACACCGCGAATTTTTGAGTGCCCCAGACAGAATTAACACATAGTTTCTTTTTGTATCGGAGACCCAGTTTGTTTTCCACAAGATCATTTGCACGTATTTCTGCCCTTTCTCCCTTTCTACATTAATTGCAGTCAAAACGTCACGTGGTCCAGCCCTTTTTCACAAGCAACTGCGAAAATCGAGTTGCGTCGGAATAACGATTGGGTCATAAATGTGACGTGGTGCCAACCCCCAGAATGCCGAGTCACGACAGTGCGGCCGTTGCATCTGTTGTTGGAATAAATGTTAGCACACCTACAAAATTAGAGTGCTCTGGGTTATTAGTTTTACTTTGATTTGTTTAATTAGTAGGCCGTCGATTATAACCAGAACAGGCGAATTAGGCTCAAATTAGTTCTCTCTATTTACGCATTCTTGCAGCGTATAGTAAAACAAAATGGTCTAATCACATAGTTCTGTTCGCCGAAGATAATGGATGTCATATTAAATAGCCAAAGGTGGCGCCTTTTCCTCCAATTTTGTAATACTTGAATTTCTCACGGCGGTATGTATTAAGAATAAGTTCTTATTCTTCTCGGATATGAAGTCGTGTAGGCTGGTAGAGACGTATTAACGTTTCGGAAGAACGTGCTGCAGTCATCTTCTTGTGCCCCTAAAATGACGTTTGTAGTTTTATCCTGAACGTTGACATTCATCTATCAAACTACACGACGTCACATCCCAAATGACTGACATTTTATTCTTATTTTGGACATAAAGTAATTATTTTTTGCATTGCGTTTGTATTTTTTAATTTTAGGAGATTCGTTTCTGAAAGAGTTCAGCCGACATATGCCGGTTAGAATTTTAAATTTAGGAGATTCGCTTCTGAGAGTTCAGCCGACACATGCCGGTTAGAATCCCAGGCAAGACATCGCAAGCGCGGATGTTTACTATCTGTGTCGTCATCCTAAATTGGACCAACTCCATAACTTCTTGTGTTTCACTTGTTTCAGCTGACTTGTGACACGTTACGTCATTCGTTCCGCGACACCAGCTTGTCTGGACGTTAACCCGGATGAAAACGGAATTAGTTTTTAACAGTTTTAGTTGACTTTTAGAATACGATGAACAAACAATCTTGTGACTCGAAACCGTAGGTGACCTATTAACGTCTCCAGGTGAGGCTGTTTTGTTCCCAGGGGCATTTTAATTAATTGTAACCAGCAGGAATTACTCAATGTGCTCAAATAAAGACTGGTGACCCAAAGGCTGAGGAATATTAATTGTTGCCTATCCATTCACAATTCGAAGATACTGTGTCAGGAATGTCACTTCTGACATACGAAATACTGGTGCAACGGAAGACTAGCTCTCACGCGGGTCTGTCAGTTGACCGCTATACGCCTAGCACTGAGGGCAGTTATCCTTCTTTTTGGAGGGAAGTCATAAAACATATTCGTACATCTGACACACACCGAAAAATATAGGCCTCTAAACCCTTATCAACTCTTAGCCGCATACCACAGGAAAGTGCTTATGATACTTTTTACAAATTACACAAATCTGTAAATTGTCAATGTTATATTATTGAATTATAAGAGTGATATTTGCAACTCTGCGCGTTCAAAGGAAACAATGAACCCTGCGTATGAAAGTAACTTTCATTAATGATCTATACTGTGCGATGGTACGGAACGTAATATGAAGACACTGCAGTGACTGTAATTAGTGACGTTGCAGGTCCATCTTAGGTAACCGAACAATAACTGACCACAGTACTACGCTCAAAATAATATATGTGTGTACAGGGTATGTGGAGAATTGTTCAGGAAGTCAGAGTGGGAGAGACGAGTGGAATGAACTTATTTATACTTTACTTTTAAAACATACCTACCCATTTGGATTAAATTGTTGGATCATTCCTTGTTCTTGTGTATGTTTGACAATCTGTAAGTCCTGCTGATGTTGACATGGCAGCAGAAATGACGTCTTGCTGGTCCGCAATTTTAACACCTTCCACATCAGACAATTTGAACTGCTGCAAAGGATCCAGCTTGCCTAACTTTGAACTGATGGCCACAGACACGTTGATAAAAATACCGTGACGAAATAACATCAGAGCAGTACCGCGGCTCTAAGTAACCTCAGGTCCTGTCATCACAACAATCACCAGAAAATTCACACACGAGTTTCCGCACGCTATTAATATTCCACTGTATTCCCAGTTAATATTTTATAATAATGTGGGATATGTATACGTTATAACAGCCATCTTCTTTACTGCACGCACATATACACCAAACAGAAAATATATATTTTGGGCCTGCTCGTTTTTATTTTTCTTTCTCCGAAGCTTCAGTTTTACGTGGCGCAGGCGTGGCTTTTGCTGTTATCCCCGTGGAGGCAGTAGTAGCAGCGGCTCGTGATGGAGCCTGGGAGATGTTATGGTATTGATTTAAACACGCGGGAGAGAGCGTAGCGTACGGTGTGGTTAAGAGCAGTTCTGTCACCATGCGCTCCCTGTTCGACCCTTTGCATGTGCTGAATCCTAATGTAAGAAGAGGAAATATCAATGAAATAGCAGACCGTGTTTCAGGGAATGAATGCTTGTCAGTAAAACGGAATAACAAAAATTAGAAAGATATCAGTCATGACGTTATCGCTGAGTAACGCTGTATTCCCCTTCGAAAAACTTCATACTAAATCTTTAGGCACAAACAATTTTTATCCCTCGTTAACTATAGTTAGAGAGCAACTGGACTTACATAATGTTACTAATAACTGTAATCCCAGTAGCTTATTGTAGCCGATCATTTTTAAAATAGTTATTAGATTTGATGACGTCTGTTACGGACGGTGTATGGCCATGCATTATAAGTTTAAGCTGGTAACGTATGTTCGGGGACCGTTAGTGATAGATAGGAGTGGTGGTACGGAGAGAAATTTAAACGAGATAACGGCTGGCAGCCGACAACGGACGCTGGCAGTCGAGGGAGGAAAGCAGTAGCATACGAGCGCGTTGTGAGTGCCAGTGACCATGTTATTTGAATAAAACTTGATTTGCTGTTCACTTTATACAGTACCCCTTTTCTTTGTACCGAGTAATAAATGATTAGTAAATAAACAAAAAGAAATAACTAAATACATGTGTGATTCGGTGAACCACACCCGTTTCCCGGAAGAGGATCACCTACCGGACTGAGTATGTCCGGATTAACACGGTAATAAAGGGGATCGTGTAGATTATCAATCTTCTTAATAAAAGTTTTCAATTTTATCGACTAATCCATAGGCGTATTTTGGCTAATAACATTGGGCGAGGGGGCGGCGGGGGATTGACCATGGGTACTAGAATTCAAGTCAAAAAGTAAAGTTAGAAAGAGGGGGAAGATTGTTTCGAACATGTACGTACACTCCTTTCCCCCACTGTCACTCCAATTCTTTTATTTGCCCCTCTTAAACGCAGTAGCCAAAAAATGTCTTAGGTGGATAAAATATTGGAGGAGGGGAGCATTTGCCTCCCCCTGTTACCCAGCCCCAAGTTGGGCCTATGAACAAATCCCATGTTGTTCAGTTTTGATTTACTTCAAATGAAGCTGTACGGAATAAACCAATCTCCGAAGACCAAGGTAGGGTCTCTCAGCATTCAGAGGTCCAACATTTCTTGTGCTAAGTATATTTTCTAACCTTTTTGGCCGTGACACAAAGCTTCATAAAATTCAAATCATGTTGTCAGCTACTACAGCGATAACTTTCAATGTTGCAGCTCACTTAACTGCAACACATTGGATATAAACTGTACATCACAAACAGCAGGGCTGACCAACATGCGGCCCTCGGTCACCTGAATGATTTCAGTCAAACAATTTAGCAAACATAATAGGGCGGTCCTCGACTTTGGGCGTTCGACTTTCGTACAACCCGCACTTTGGTATGTTATAAATTCCCAACCCTAAACCGTCTTTCGTACACCGAATTCGGACATTCGTACACAGGTAACGAACAAACATTTCGACGTGTCGTAGAGTGGCGCTGTAAAACTTGAGTCCCGAGCTGTATTTTGAGTCTACTAAATGCCAGAGAGGCCGATCCCAGTGGCAGCGCGGTCTAAGGCGTGGGTCTACCGCCTCTCGCATGCTGGGATTGAGGGTTCGAATCCCGCCGGGGTCATGGATGTCTGTTGTGATTATGATAACGTGTTCTGAAGAGTCCTACCGAATGTGGTGTGTCTAAGGCGGGGAATACACGAGGCTACTGTACGTGCTACTCGCCTGCGAGTTCAGTCGCCAGCTAGTGAGCGAGCAGAGAGTAAACTAGCCATGCCTATTACACGTAGGGATGAAAAGGTTGACCAATCAGCTATTAACGCTTTAGTTCATCATTCAACATCTCAGAGATGCACTGAAGAATTTTATTGTGTTATAACAAGGTACTTACTGGCTGTATCGATGATAGTGAACGAGTACACAAGCGAGTGAAGTTGAACAGGCTTCTAACTTCACGCGTACGGATTTAGTCTCCAGCGAGCTGAGTCGCTTTCATAATTAGACGAGGCGATTTTAAAAGCTATTATGGACTCTCTTGTGACTAGCGTGTAAAGTAACCGCGTGTAATCCACGCTTGCGTGAGATGACGAAGCCATGACAATGAGGAAGCCTAGGTACCCTAGGGCTGTCGAGACATGAAAAAACAAGACAGGCGATGCACTGTACGTATGACGTAACATTGAGGCGCGTTCGTACAACCATTATTGCTGTGGAAAAGCAATGAGTATTACACATCCTGTGGGTGAATGGTGTTTATTACCAGGCAACCAGCATGCAATGCGCATGCGCCTATTGTCATCTGTGGTCTGCCCCGCTCTACAATATTTACCCACATTTTCTTTTAAACAGCACGATTTTCTTTAAAAAAAAAAGCGACTGAGAATAAAAATTTTCTCTACAACTGTTGTCGGAAACATTTCTCATTCCAAGAAGAAATGAGGGAGATACGACTAAAAAAACGTATATCGGTCTTCACGTAAAGTACCCTTTACTCTTGTCCGATTGTAAAGAATTTTGAATTTTCTGACAGATGACTGTACATTAATTACCAACTTGATGCACTGATTATTATTTATTCATAAAATACTATTCTCCTCTACATGTTTCGAGCATCAAGTGATCATCTTCAGGAGGACA
>JGI20166J26741_11692918_pt1 | contig 10898 bp, 9 predicted proteins | sample TergutCu122P5_FD_26741 | JGI IMG/M metagenome (IMG submission 26741) | reverse complement strand
ATTTGTTCGTTGATTGGTTTTTAGTTTCATTGGTTGATTGGTTGTTTGCCTGGTTGCCTGGCTTGCTGGTTGACTGCTCCGTTCTTTCATTATTTCCTTGCTTTTTGGTTAGCTGGCTGGTTGTTTTTATTTCGTTGGTTCCTTGGTTTGCTGGTCGGTTTGTCGGTTGATTGGTCGGTAGGTTGGTTGGTTGGTTGATTGTTTGCTTGCTTGGCTTATTGTTTGTTTGGTTTATTGATTAGTCAGGTAGTTTATTAGTCGAGCAAACATATCTGCAGTCAGTCAGTCCTTCAGTCAGTCAGTCCTTCAGTCAGTCAGTCCTTCAGTCAGTCAGTCCTTCAGTCAGTCAGTCCTTCAGTCAGTCAGCCCTTCAGTCAGTCAGTCTTTCAGTCACTCTGTGTATCTGTCAGCCAGTTATTTGTTTGTTTCTTTCTTTCCTTATCTGATTAGTTGTTTATTAATTGTCAGTCAGTCAATGTCGACATGAGAAGCGAAAGAGAGGAGAAATAATTAGGAGACTTGTGTCCTCGTTGCCTTGTTAATTAAATCCCACTCGCTAAATAAGACTCAAACGTGTTTGGTCTTTTCCATCCACAAGCCTCCACCCACAACCATCGCTGTGTTTGCCGGTTTGTCAGCCGCAACTTCGATACTACCGAGAAATTGGAACGTCGATTTCTTATCAGACTCTGCCGTCCAATAAATTGCGTATAAAAATAGAACGCTTCACGAGCCAGGAACTGGACGTCCGTTCTTCGAAGTAAAGTACATTATTGAAGAAGGGAACCAACCGGATGCTATAAGGTTTGAGGAAGAAAAGATTTAGTACTAGACGCTTTGGCCTTCCACAGCCAGAATAAAAAAAAAATAAATACCCTGTACTTACACACATTCAGTGTGAAATAGAGTGACAGTTTTAATTACATTATCACTTTGGTCCTAGAATCTTTTGTTCTTATCTCTTATTTGTCCCTTTAAAGAGCGATGGTAAATGTATGTAACATCTGCTTTAGTGTTTAATGTCATTTTGCTCTCAGGCCGCACTGAACCCTTTTACAGAACTCTCACAATAAACATCATAAAATAAATAGTCTTTGAAGTAATATACAGCACGCTTTCTGATAGCTACTGGCTGAAGGTTTAGATGCACGTCCTTCCTAAGAAGGAAAATAGGACATGTATACGACATTCATGACGTCTCTGTACCAGATCCAAATTTCTCTCCGAATTTTACAAAAAAAGGTGTGAAAACTTTAATTGGAGGTCATCCCAGGGCCGTAATTGCCACTCTCACCGTCAGGAATAAAAACACATCAGACGCGCGAAATTGCAAGCGCTTCTTTCGTAAAACGAACATTAGAAGTGTCTTGGAAAAACACAAAATTTTATTAGGAAAATATTACTTTGTAGAAGGGAAAGTAAATTTTAGGCCATGCTAGTACTTTCCATATCTTGCTCTTTCATGGCAGTAACTAATAAACTAATGAAGGTGTATCTTAACGTTACCTGTAATTCAAGAATCAGAAACAAGGTCACGATAGGTGGTAAGGTTGTCAGTCTTATTTACCGTCCTCTTTCCCCCAGGAAATATTCCTGGTACTCATTTCTTGTAGAAGCTGAGTCGATCCTAGGGCCATAGCGCGGCCGGAAGGATTATGTCAATGCATTCGAATGAATCGAAACCGCGACCTTTCAGCTTGTAGCACATTGCCTCAGCCGGCTGCGTAATTGCGTGCCCCCGTTTGTACAAGAAGGTTGACTGAAATTCACTCTACCCAAAACTGGGAACTGATCGGCGATAACACGCCCACCCGGCCACCTGTGTTACCGCCGAACAATACCCTTCCGCCACCGTTTCAGTGCACGGCCATTGCCGTAAGGAAAATTTGGACGCGCTTTTTAAAAACTGTTGTTGCTTCAATTTTTTACGTTCTTTAACCCTTAGGCTACCGGATTAAATTTCACTTGCCATTTAATAATATTGAATGGCTGAGCGACTATAGTCGTCATTAGCAGGTTAAGGTTAAAACTACTTATCTGAAACTGCGTAACTTAAAAAGGAACAAGTCAAAGGATGTCAGTGTTAGAATTTATCCATCATGTTTATTTATTTCGAAACACCATATTTCGAAAGCTGATTCTCTTTCCACCCTCAAACAAGAAGGAGCTATTTAATGTGAAGGGTCTGTTAGGAAGAGGTAGTATCAATCATTCGCCCGGTGAAGATGAAGGGGGCGTAGGAGATGGGGGCAGCAGGGTCTTGTGTAACGTTGGTAACCAGTTACAAAACTACACGATGTCATAATCAGAAACATTCATAATCTTAATACGAAATGATATATTGTACTGCTGTCAATACCTCTGGTTTAGGATGAGGAGAAGTGGCGCCTCGTACGAAATTTGCAATGCACTCTCAGATTGTAAAAACCGCCCATAATTTGATAGTGCCTCAGTGATTATCAGTTTCCTAAACATAATCTGAATTGTAATTATTCGGCTACTTAAGTATACTCGTATATGGGACAGCTACATCAAAATGAATCAAGGATGAATGAAGCACTTGATGCGACTGATTGTTCCAACCGTAGTTCCCTTGCAAACAGGATAATGGAACTTCGGATTGTATAAAGACGGAGATTACCTGTGTGCGTTACTTGGACCTTGAAAAAGGATGCACAAAGCTCCTCTGAAACGTCAGAAACTGCCAATGACGTTGTGTTACATTTCAGAAAATTTGGAAATTAATTAACAATGCTGTAAGAAGAAAAGATCTTGCATATTATACCAGCTTTATAAATATTTACTTCACAACCAAGACTGTAGGTTGCAGTTAATTTGTTTTGACGCACAAAATTTTGTACCTCATGTTGTTGACTGTCAGCGTAAAGAGAGGACCTACGTGGAGAACAGCTGTGTGTTTTAAGGTTATCCGACCCAACATGACTCAAGTAATTTTAGTGCCAAGGCAAAGTGTCATTTTTCCTTCACGGATCCCATTGGGACCTGGCTGGCTCTGAAGCGAGACCCAGTGTCACCCCTCCGACAGGAGAGATATAACGAAGTTCAAGAGTTCGCGAATAGTCTTAGCACAAAATATTACTGAAGAAGAGAAATTCATTTTGTCACGTCCTCGTCATAAGTTCGTGTGAACAATGCCCGTCTTTCAACAGCAATACCAGTATTCGTCAGCTCTAGCAGACAACTCTGTATATCGGTTGCCCAATTATTCATCGTTATAAAATTCTTCATTCATTCTTTATTTCTTTACTTACGCCATACTTTGATTTTTCATTCTGTTATTCCCCTTGTCCCTAAGATCCGTTTAAATGTTGAGGTATCTCTTCGGTTTGTTTGTTTAATTGGTAAGGCTATGGGATGGAGAAAAGGAGAATCGGCGTTTCGGAGGAACCGCTGCCTACATCTTTAAGGTTCTACTATGAAAATTTAAGGAACAGATTAAATCTTCACCTCCTTGAAACCTCACTGTTTTTCTTACTACATATATAGAAGTTTATTTTTCAATTGCTGGAATTGTAATGCTTCAGGCTTATTATTTTGGTTCCCAGAACTGTGAGGTCTACAATGAATGCTGCTTGTAAAAATATTAACATTCCTACTGGCGACGCATACACTGACATGGGTGGGAGTTATTTTACCTCTATATGATTTCGTTCATGAAGTAAACAGGCTGAGCAATCATAACTTGTTTCTTTATATAAATTACTTGACATCATGACGTAAACAAGAAGTAAGTATTCCTAAACAACTGCTTAAATACATCAGCCGTCTCCACCTCACCTCCGAACCCCTGTCTCTTTAAGAGTTCATACCTCCTGCTTGTGTATTTATCAGTAAAGGTATTTATCAATCGAGACATTCTGCCCTTCTGTTTTGATTTATTTATTCTATTTTCTTGTTTTCTCTTTTCTTGGTCTCTGTTCATTTTTCCTCCTGATTTTCTGTCTTATTTCCAGGTGATATTTATTTTTGATTCCCTTTTCATTTCTTTTTCTTTGCTTCCTACTTATCTTCCTCACCGTGTACAATACACTTAACCTTCTTCTCACTGTGCTTTCTGGCTTTACCCTGCCCTCCATATGTATGGCTACGTTACTGCCTTCAGTAACTGTGTCATAACATAGACTCTTGCATGGCAGCAGAATAAATAAATTTTTGCGGAAAGTAATCAGGCAAGATGACGTACATTAAATAAATCCAGGAGCAAACCAAGCCAGCACTCTCATCTTCGGCTACCTTTTCGTGTTTGAAACGTAAAAAAGACCTATAAACAGACGATCGCTCTGTGTTTGCAGTGCGTGGATACGGCGTTATTGCACCTTAACCAAACACCTTTAAGATTAAGTCAATGTATGCCGAAAGCGATGCGTCAATCCCCATCATTCTGCGTTTCGATAAAGCGCTAGAAAATGCTTCCCCTTTAGCCATTTCTTCTGACAAAGAACTCGTTTCCATATTGATAATATTAAATGTTGGAAGCGGGAAAATTTTTTCGAATTCTCTTTCCTTGTTACGATTTTTCACAACTTACCTATAATTAACTTTAAAGGGAAGAATAAGCACGTGTTTTTTATGTAACAAAAACCTATATTCCCTGTATGATTTCGCCTTTGTCTTTTATCCTAAGTCTTGAATATGAAATATTTTCTTCATGATTTTTTATTTATCTTAGGTAATTGTAACACAGTCGCTTCCTTTCATATTCATTCTAATTCCGTATGTACTAATCATCCATCTGTTGTACAATATATAAGACTGGCTATCTTTAAATAAATGACAAATAAATTTTAAAATTATACATCTAGCTTTGGTGGCCATTTATTACAGGCACGAATCTTTTGAAATTATAAATCTATTAAAACTAGTCAATAAAAATAATGTAAGTTTGAACTCATTTGGATTATCCACAGAGTCAGCTGTGTTCTAAGTTTCATACGACTTGGTCCAAATGTATTTCATTTTATCGTCTCAGACAGTTACATTATAGATATTACACTGTGCTCAGAGGCATGAAAATCTTTTCCTTTGAACTTCATATTGTCCTAAAATTTAAATGATGAAAAATATTACTAAAGCATTACGTCCCTTAATTAATTTTATAGTTTTCATTATTTTACCATTATATCAGTAATTAATACTACTGTTGTAGAAAAAATTAGAAAGTTGCATTACACCTAAAATGAAGGTTCGGTTGAAATAAAAACACAAAATTCGCATAATACCTTGCGCAGGTGTACTGGCCCAATTTTGATTTACAGTTCTAACATTTTCTTAGAGGGAATATGGAAGGACAAAAGTAACCAGTATACAATCGGATATTTGAAGGAAGAATCTCCCAAATACGATTCAGGATTTGTAACGAAACGCGAATTTTCATTGTCGCACTGAACGGGGCCTGCCTGTATATCTTATTACCTCTGAAAGTGAACATCTTGCCCCAAGAAGTTAGCAAAATAAGGTTTGTATTTCGTATTACTAATTTATTGTAGAATTAGGCTGTTCAGGTTTTTGTCTAGAAACATACTTGAACTTACTTTTATTGACCAACAATTAATGCACACTTTTTGTAAGATAATGAATTTCTTGCCCTATGAATTTAGCAAAATTAGGATTGTATTTCGTATGACTATTTTATTTTAGAATTAGAAAGTTCAGGATGTTTGTCTAGACACATCATTGAAGTTACTTTTATTGACCAAAAATTAACTCACAATTTTTGTAAGATAATCACTCTTAACTCCAAAGCATTTCGGCCTTTGTTTACGCCATCTTCAAGGAGTTCTTGACTGCGTTCTTTGTGACACATCAAAATGACGTAAGCACTTACTGATTCTACGATAACAGTTTTTGTACAGAATTCACATTTTCCAGAGTGAATTCTGTGCAAAAGCTGTTATCTTAGAAACAGTAAGTGCTTACATCATTTTGATGTACCACAAATAACAGTCAAGAACTCCCTGAATATGACGTGGACAAAAGCCGAAGCGCGTCGTAGTTAAAAAGTGATCAACTTACAAAAGTTGTGCATTAATTATTGGTTAATAAAAAGTGACGTGAAAAATGACGCACGGTGTATACAAAGACAAAACCCTTGAATGTAGCATGTTTTTACAAGGAGCTCGTACAGAAGTTAAAAAGGTGCATGGACTGACAGAGTCAGAGAACAACGGAGTTGTTCAGCTTTGCTGTAATTAATTGCCTGTTAGAGTCGATGAAGCTACTTATCTCATTGTAAATAGATACTACAACCTGTTTGTCTGTCTAAATCTCCCTCCAAAACCTTAAATGCTTTTATTCTCATTGTGCATTTTCTTGCTTTTCTTTCCTTGTTTATTCGTGTGTCTTATATTTATTTTTTCTCTTTCTGTTTTACTACTTAATTTTTATTATTCCTCTTTTTTTATTTTTATATCGGCCAAAAAAACTTAAATATAAGTATTTTGTTTTCCTTTCATTTTCATCTTTTTTAAGTAGGTTGTATTTAATTGTTTACACTTTAATTACACCTACTTCTCTCTTTTCTTATTTTCCTTCAACTTTCTATATTATTTTCTCTTTTTGTCTCTATCACATTCCTTTCATCATCATTTCCTTGACCCTTGACCTCTTTCAAGTTTTCTTTACGCTTTTCTTAAAGCCTTTTTCGTTCTCGTTAAATGTCTCTTCAGTTGTATTACTCATTTCTATTCTATAATCTTTCCTCTTCTACTCAGATTTTCACTGCATTTCTCCGAATTGTTTGTTTAAACCCACTGTCACTAACTCAGACTATATTCCATTAAATAACTGGTTGTGTTAGAAAGGCTGTGGAAGGAAGGTGTCCTGGCCTAATTGTCCTGTAGAAATTGAGAGAAACCACGAAACCCTCAGTCAGCAAATTCCCGGAAGTGACTGGAAAATGAGTGGTACCGCCCGACATGACTGGCTTTGTTATTTGTACATTTCATTTTTTCTTATATTATTTTGCACTTTATGTGTCTCTGCAGTACGAAGATGGAGATTTGAGATCTCCGGGCACAGTGCCAGAATGTACACAGACCAGGTCACGTCTTACGTAGAACAGTGACATTGATCTGTCGCCCCGTCTGGTGGATTCGTTTTATCAAAACCAACAGCTGCCGTGATGTCCATGCAAGAAATACAGGCGATGCCCAGGCTACCAGGTTTTGTGACGTATATCTGCACAGATACCTACAGAATTCTTGTGGCAGAGAGTAAGCTGCTGAGGATTAAAATCAAACAGTTGTACTGCAGAGAACCATTACTTGTTACACGGTTTAACGCTTTGTAAACTTCCTCAGAAACATGTCCAAATATTTCTGTTGTATACAGCCATTGTTTGGTTTACGGCTCATCGCCTTATGAAACTGTTCGGAAAAAGACCAAATATTTCTACAGGAGACAAACATTATTTGTTTTACTTACTTTCTCCCCGAAACAGAGTTCTCAACTAGTCAAGAAATTCCCCGCATTTTATGGAGCCCGAATGTCTTTTACCACGTGACAACCATTATTTTCTAGAGCTCATAATTTTGTCGAGATGCTCAGAAACAATACAAAACATTTCTACATTAGACAACTTTCATTTGACTCACGGTTCATCACCTTGTAAAGTTGCTCAGAAACAAGCCCAAAAAATTCTACGTCAGAGTACCGTCAAAATTCTACAGCTCAGCGCTTTGTACAGTAGCTCAGAAAAGGCCAAATATTTCTAATGCAAAAAGGATTATTTTTGACAGCTCGTTGCTTTGCAAAGTGATGCGTTCCATTGCGTTGTAACGTGATGGATATGACTGTCCACTGTGGTTAACAGATATGTCAGTAAGTATATCTAAGCAAGGTAATAATTTTAGACATCCTAAGTGCACGAATCGCCAGCGTTACACTTGAAAATTACGCGGTATGAAATCCATGCCAACGGAAGCCATACACAGAAATTACTACGAATCTGGTAGCAGAATCCGAAACTTCAACGCTGATAGTACCAACACCGGTCATAGTATCATGAGCCACTTTTATCCAGCTAACATTCGCCCAGTCCGTTTGAAAAAATTCCTCCTACTAACCACAGTACAAAACTCCAGACTTTCAAAACAGCAAAGAGCAAATCTTTCTACTAGAAACGCTCGTAAGCCAGGTGAAACCGACTCCAACCTTCACTATTTAACCACCTCTCTGACAATAAAACACCAGTATCTCAACACTACTAACAAAAGCTCGCAATATGACATGATTTGAGCCAGTTTCTCATATTTCAAACACATTCCCCTAATGTTTTAAAATATTATCCTCCTATGACCTACACACTTATTTCGAACGAACATTTTAAAAGGAGTTTTCCAACAAAGTATTGCATGCATTTCTTCGTTCACATGTTAGACCTACATCCACTTCATCGATCAACGTTACATAAGGCGAGTTACGACAGCTCCATTAAAAAAAATCGTCTAAATAACTTTCAACTCTCGCGACATGTACAGGAAGAAATGTGTAATTCCTGTAACTACTAACTAGCAATTTTTACATGCGGCTTCCCGTTGGTTGTCAATGATATGAATGAGTACCATCAATATCAGTCTCAACAAAACTATGTTTATTAAGCAAATCTCTGTCTAATAGGACAATATTTTTCGACCTTAAATTACGTCATTTCAGGCCCTTAATTTTTTAAAAAGCAGTGAGGAATAATATATATAGTTATATAAATCACCATTGTTCATTTAAAAAGTATAATGACATAACATAATGTAAAATGAAATAAAATACAGCAAGATAAAGAATCCGTACAATAAAAATTAACAGGATGCACTATTTACTTTCAGTTTATTTCAGTAATTAAATTCTACGTGTTTCCAGCAGGATTACTGCTATATATATATATATATATTATACACAGAAATTGGTGTATGTCACGCATTTATGTTGATGTGTAATACTATAGCCTATCCTACTCAACAGTCATCCTCACCTTCTCGTGGTATACCCTGTTCTCACAAACGAGGAAAGGTCGACCGAGTCACAGCGGTATAACTGTTTCATCAGGAATCGAGGAAATGCCATCCCTAAACATGTCGGTCCAGAAGCTAAAGGTAGCAATCCCACCACTGGACGTACCCTGCTCTAGGCCCGTAACCCATTCAAGGGAAGATTTAACCACTGGCAAGTCTAACGGAAAGAAGCCGGACAGATTTTCTTTCTATGTTGACTTGTTCTTGGCAGGATCGGGGTCAGCTAGAAGTGTTACTTTAGGTGAAACATCCCCGTTGTGCTCAGATCAAGGTTATATGGACGACTGTAGTTTCTTTCACATGTTCTTATATGTATAGGTCTAATGATGGTCCGTAAATAGACCGAAACGTGTTACCTTGGAAACATGATATTGTTATGTATGAAGGAATAATGACAAATGCATCTATTGGGTGTATTATGTAAATTATTTACAAATTACATTCCATTTTTCATAGAAGATTGATTAAAAAAACTGTACTAGACCAAGCGTTTCGTTAAGAATTCATATTTTATTTTTTTATTAATTTATTTTGAGTAAAACTCCTTATATTCTGCATATTGTTTACTTTTCTTATAAGCAGAATTTTCAGCTGAGGTGTCACCATTATTTCGTTCCCGGTTATGGTATTAATATGTTTTCCAATACCATTTCATTACTCTATGTAGGATCTTGAACTCTGTCAGACAGATAGTCGTGTTGAGCCTGATACTGATTACACTTACTGGTATTAATTAATAATTTGTATATATGTCATGCGTGACTGCTTTCTCAACGAAAACCGGTCGTTGACCGACTATGAATTAGCAGTTACACAAAGTCAGTCCCAGAGCAACGAAATTTAGTGTTTTCCAAGAAGTTTAATTCCACGTAACGGACAGTTACTCTTAAAATAAAAAAATCTGCGTTCGACAACGTCAACAGCTTCTTCATGGTGTGCCACATTAGGAGGAAGCTGGCACACTGCCCAGTATAAATCTTCGTATTAGGAAGCTCTGTGTGGACGCCTGCGACAGTGTGTTTAGGTTACACGCCTGACAGGAGAGACGGAGATGTTGCCTATAAAGCTCGGCGATGAGGACTGTACTTCTGTACGTTCTTGTTGGGAGAAATCGCTCGTCTTCACTCATTCTCTTTAAAGGGTAAAGGTAAAAGTCAGCCTAGAACAGGTCACGAAGGCCCATAGGAGGTATAGAGATGTAGCTCTACTCTTTCTTTAACCTCAGCGCTAGATGGGGTGAGTGGTCAACGCTACGCCCCCGTCGCTTTACCCCCAGGAAAGACCAGGTACCCATTGTATAGGGGGCTGTGTGGGCCCCAGGGCCAGTCGGGACGGGTGCGGAATATCTCGCCCCCACTGGTATTCGGTCCCCGGACTTTTCAGCCCGTAGCGAGTGTACCGACTAAGCTATCCAGGCCCATCCCATTCTCTTGTACTTCTGAAAATATAAACTCTTTCTCAAGAACAGCATAGAGATATTATCAGAGCCAGCCGTAACGAACAGCCTTTTCATGCTTAATTTGTACAGAATACATAAAATTAACACAAGTTCATGTACATGAAAAGCAAATTTCACCACTGAACCTACCCGTTTCATCCTGTTAAATTTAGTGCTGCAGCTGAATACTAAAATTCGAAGTAATTTCGTTTAAGTCAGCCTTTATGTTACCAAAATTAAGTAAGCTAAAATCTCGCCCTTTGACGATTTTAGGCGTCTTCACATAGTAAAGAAAAGCGTTCTTTAGCATCGTCCCGCTTTTCCGTTTGTCTGTTACTTCGTCCACTGGAAGGACATTCGTGAAATTTGATGCGGCAAACTTTTATTAAACTCTGTCGAAAAAAAATCCAAGTTTTTTTGAAAATCGGAGAGAA
>JGI20166J26741_11692807_pt1 | contig 10900 bp, 9 predicted proteins | sample TergutCu122P5_FD_26741 | JGI IMG/M metagenome (IMG submission 26741) | reverse complement strand
TTTTATTATTGATGCAAAATTCAATATATGAAATAAAATATTTGTTATTTCTGTCTTGGGACTGGGAGGTGTGGTGTTTGACTCAGTCTGGGGGGTAATACCCCCCCCCCGAAAGAAACACTGTTTGAAATAAGGGGCGGAAATGTTTTCACTGCCTAGGGCCGCCAAATAACTTAATTCGCCCCTGATTTAGATTGTACCAATTTAACACGGAAAGGTATAATCATGGTTAGGTTAAAGGTTGTGTTATTCGTCATCGTCTCTGTTTTTGGTTCGAGCCCAGTTGGCGGATATCAGGCTTGTCATGGATGGTATATTTTCTATACCGTCACTGACACAGACTTTCTGTCACGAATTATAAAATTCATTCTCACGAGCTCTCTTAAACAATCACTTTATTGCCCACGGATCCCACATATTTTTACCCTTTAAAATTATTGCTGCAATTATTCAGCTTCGTTAATTTTCACAGTCGTACCGTGCATCTTGACATTATCGAAGCTTTTTATTTACCAACTGATGCACAAGAGAATTGCTTTAAAATTGCTTTAAAGCAATTCTCTTGTGCATCAGTTGGTAATTTAAAAAAAAACTTTGATATTTAGCTTCGTGTTAGTTTTTTTCTTCGACTGCGTCATCGCGGCGTTTGTAGGCAGACCAAAAAAGTACTCAATAAATGCGAATAAACAAGGTTGTCGCAACTACAAGGCGAGAGCACGGCGACTGACGTAGTTTGCAGTAAGCGCGCAGCCTCCCAATTTGTTCTGCTCCGTGAGATTCGTATCTCACGGCAGCGCCCACGTGCGCAGGAAGACAAGGGGCGTTGAACCGAAAATGAGAGAGCACAAATTAAGTGGTGGTGTAAACTGGCAAGGGGCGTTCAAGAAAAAGGCGTAAAAGTAAGTGGCGTAAAACAAGAGCCAATCACAATGCATTTCTCAGTCGGCATAATTAAATGTGGTTGTAATTAAGCACAAAAGACATCAAAATATCACAATTTAAGACATCTGGGCAGGCGTTGCTCAAATACTGGTCTTATTAGTTATGACCATGTGTGCAATAATAAGTTGTTCCAGTGTTTCACAGGAACGTGCTGCCTCCTTCTGGTGACGGATGGTTTTTAGTTGCTGACGCGCAAGAGGGAGGCATTATGTTGAGTACCGCTTGTGTGCTGAAGTATATTCAATATGTACATTGTTTCGGCTGTTGGTTTCGGCATCTTCTTCGGCTGATTTTTTTTCGTTCATATATATGTATTTTTTCAAAGATTTTTGTTCACCAACTAATGCACAAGTGATTGTCTTAAAAACAATATTAAAATTTACATTAAAACAGCTCTGACATGTTTCGGTGCAGTCACATTATCCTCAGGAAGCGCATTATTCGTGCTTGCTAAATTTACACTTGTTAAAATAGCCAATTATGTTACATCGATGTGTGATTAATTCGCTGGTGATGTGGCTGCGTATAGTGGTAGGTCCTTGTTGGTGTGTGTATGTGTGCAACATACACACACTAACAAGGACCTACTAATATACGCAGCCACATCACCACCAAATAAATCACACACCGATGTAAAATAATTGGCTATTTTAACAAGTTTAACTTTAGCAAGCACGGATAGTGCTCTCCCTGAGGATAGTGTGACTGCACCGAAACATGTCGGAGCTATTTTAACGTAAATTTTGATGCTTTTTTTAAGACAATCACTTGTGCATTAGTTGGTGAATAAAAAACTTTGATAATATAACGATGCACCTACGAATGTGAAAAAAATATATTTTTATTTTAAGAATACTAACAGAATTATAATCGAACCCACCTTTAATCTTTAAATCAAAACATGTAATTTTAATAACAACCAAACAGCTAAACAAAAGAGTGCAGTTACCTCGCAAAACGTCGTGTATACCCAATATACCTTAAATTAAACGCAGCGGGCGGTACAATATTTGTATAATAAATCAAACAGTAGAGACCTTACATCATTTACGTCTATACGGACCTACGAAAGAGGGCACACAGTTCATTCTTTATGAAAATAGGGGGTTGATTTGTGCCAGCTGTCGTAAATCTCGCAATCTGCGTTATTATCGTTATGCTTATAACATAAATTTTATTAAACTTTTTGTGCATTACACCGTGCATATAAATCACACACACATTTCTGCTTCGACGCGTTTCGGCGTCTATTGACGCCATCTTTAGGGATTTCAGTCTACTCTAATTCTGTCCTCAGCACATCTACACAGTGATTTCATAAGCGGCGCGGAGTTATTATGAGCGTTTATTAGCCATAAGATCTTAGTATAACATCACAGTTCCAAAACTTTAAAATACCATTGAAGATCTCCAGTTATACGTACGTCCATTAAAACGATTAAAAGTTAAAACATGTAAAACCACTTAATATCATTGATGTTGATACAGGCGCATGTGGAAAATGTGGATCCGATGGCATCTGTATCAATAACATCTTATGTATGTGGATGGAGGGCATGAAAACCCCTGAATTTGGTGTAGTTCTCCTAGAATTCAAATGTAACATAAACTGGAGCAGTGTATATACAGCAATACACTATATTGTGAGTTTATTCACAGTGTGCTACGTTAGGATAACTTTGTGTTGTTATTACATCGTGTAGGTCTCGGAGTGTGCTGGCTCAGGCCCCACTGGTAGCTGGTGTGGCAGAGTAACGTCTTTTATGTGTCTCTTCCTCTCCGTCTGAGTCAATGAATTTAACGCAGCGTGATCGTATGGTCTGTTCGGGTACTAACCAAACTTGTTGCTGATATTTCGCGCAAAATTTGCGACAATTTGCAAAACTGTTATCGGTGTCGATTATCAACGGCTATCTGGAGACGTCTGTGGTTTGCACAGAGCTTTTATGCAATACAGTGTCAGAATCTTTAAAACTCGGTACGGTAATATGTACCATCCTCTCAGTTCGTGCCTAAAGCAATTTTATATTTCATTCCAAATACCACTGCCTCGAAAGTTGATACGTATTTGAAAACAACATAAACGACCATCATTAAACTAAAATAACTAACTTCATAGAGCAGATTTTTTTCTTGAGAATCTAGTGCTTGCACGGCTAGTCAAGAAATTCCCGGCAGGTAAATCGCAGGTTCTTTACGGTGCTCAAAAGAGCCCTCCATCTGTCTCCACGGTGAATCAGATCAGTCCAGTCCATGCCCCAGCCTGCTTCTTGAAGATCCATTTTAAAATTATTCCCATCTATGCCTATTTCTTCCAAGTGGTCTATTTCCTTAGGTTCCCTCACTAAAACCCTGTATGCACTTCTCCTTTACCCCACAAGGCGAATAAATTCTAATGATTCCCATATTGACGTACTTCGGGAGAAGAAGTAAATCTATGGACTGTGTGAATTGTTGTTCTTTTTACACACATAATTTACAGAGGGAAAATAGTTTTGTTTCCACGAATGCAACAATTTCAGAGCTGCAGTCATGTATGTTCCGAAGGGCTGATACGTGTGTTTGTCTACAGACTTCATTCAGATACGACAAGCAGTAATGCTTCTAAAGCGTGATGCGTGTTGTTCTGTCCGCAGACATTGACACCCCTGAACAACATCACACCCACATCATCCCAATGAATCACACCATGAAGAGCAAGGAGAGTATGCTCTTCTACTTTACAGAAGACGTGGGCCTGAACACTTTCAACATGTACTACCGCATGATCTACCCCAGCTGGTTCAACGTTACGAAGTATGGCCACAAGATCGACCGTCGCGGCGAGATGTTCCTCTACGTGCAACACCAGCTGTTTGCTCGTTACTGCATCGAGAGATGGTCCAATGGCTTGCCCGACGTTGAGGCTTTCGTCTACAAGAAGCCCCTCAAGGTACCGGTGTCCGTAAAACCTCAACATCTAGATTAGTAATAGTTCTCGACATCAGCAACTTTATCGGTTTGTACATTCTAACGATACATTCCTTGTAGCTGCTCGAGAGATTTGCACTTCCGCTGACTCGGTAATTACAGTTCTTATTAAGAGTACAGACACGTGGGATATGATGGCATGCAGTTTGGTAGATGGGATTCAAACTAGATTGTGTTATATTACACAACAACCCAATCTTGAATAGTTACCACCCTCAGAAGCTAAAATTTCAAAAGTTTATTAAAGGATGGAAATTTTGTCTTGTACAATTTTATAGAAGAATTCATAGCATTTGCATACCGACTAAATCCATAAATTTATTTCTAAACGAATAATTATGTAAAATGGTACTCTAATTTGGGTAACCACTGAAAGAAGACTTTTTTAACTACAACACTGGAGTTAGACTTTACAATCATTATACATCAAAGGCTAACGCATCCAAGTCCTACGTTGCGTATGTCTGTTAGTGGACATAGTTGGTATGGTTATGAATAATACCAGAATATATCAGCACACACTCGCCACTCTGTCCTTGCAGTAGTTGTAGTAAGGTGTTGTGTAAGGTGCAGAGAAGGCAGAAGTTATGGCTAGGAACAGAAGACCACAGCAATAAACTGCATCAGAAGCAATGAACTGTCAGTATTGCAGTACTTTTAGACTTCTATTCCACGAGCGGTTTTCAGCAGCGCTGCCTTGACAGCGCCATTTAAAGGGGACAACAGCTGTTTCCACAAGCGCGCGATACACGCAGCTCATGGCAAAAGGCACGATTGTTCCCTACGTCTCTTAGCTAGCAACGCCGCATTATCAGCCGCTGCCAGCAGCGGGGACAACGCCAGTCATCGCTGCTGGCAGCATTGTTTGCGCCGTGACCTTGACGTCAGTGCACCCTCTTCGAAATTCGCCCATCGAAACTCACGAATCTCCAAGCAGCGAGGCTCACGGCAGCGCTGTTAAGGCCGTTCGTGGAAAAGCAACATTAGTACTGTGGTATTGACGCAATATGTAGGATACTCGTATATCTGGTAATAACACAAACAACAGAATGCTTTACTAAGGCCACATATTGTTAATAAACTCCGCACGTCCACAAAATTTTACCTACAGTTTTTTTTTAATATTTACAATTTCAATTTCAGGGGAATCACATTACCAGAAATATTTAAGTTTAAATCACCTCCACCATAAAATTTACCTTATCAGATACAGTCCACTCGACTCCGTGGTGTAGTATGCTTGACTGCTAACGAACTATTCACATCGATAATAATATACAATCAAAATACGTAATTCCGTCCGCAGTTCGCGGACGGAATTACATATTCCACTGTAACTTTGTCCATCACAAACCCCACACGGACTAGTTGGGGATCACTCCTGTGCCTCCGCACATGCAAGCCCTAGACTAACTGGCTGAGGTATGCAAGGGCCCAAATACCGAACATATAATTATACAATATAAAGCGACGAAATGCACATTTCATAAATTATTATTTTTAATTTTTTTGACGTCTTCTACATGTTTCGAGCCCGAGGGTTCATCTTCAGGAAGACGGTTGTATATAAAGTTATGGTACGGTACGTTTTAAATGCATCAGTATAAGCAGTCTAGTAGGTAGAAGAGAGTGTTAGAGAACCCTCAGGTTCGAAACATGTAGAAGACCTAAAATATTAAAAATTAAAATATGAACTTAGGAAATGTGCATTGCGTTGGTTTATACTGTACAATTGTATTGAAACGCACGCTGCAAAAACATAAAAAACCGAAAGTATACTACATAACTGGTGATGATTGGCTTACACATTTGCCAGCAAGTTTTAACATTCGATGTTCTGAGTTTATATGTGCTAGTGTGTACGTATACTGCTGTCTCTGCATTAACATACATACATACACACATACACATACATACATGCATACACATACATAAATACATACATACACACATACCTACATCCTACATAGATACGTACAGATATACTCGTACATACATACGTACATACACATACACGCACACACACACACACACACACACACATGCATACTACATACATACACACATATATATCATACACACATACATATATACATACATAAAAACATTCAGCGTACATACATACATACATATAGAAAGGCACGCGCACACACGCACAATAAGTAGTTATTGCAGCAGCACATCACATAGTACTTACTCGTGCACACCTGCTTCCAGACTGCATACAACCCCAACCTGATGTATCACACTGGCGAAGTAATGCCTCCACGCCCCAGCGACATGCTCGTGCAGAACTTCGACACTTTAACCATCGACGACATCAAGAACTACGAATGGAGGGTTATGGGCGCCATCGACTTCGGCTACGTCAAGGACGTAAGTGTTCACTCTTCAGCATAGTCACCATGTCAGAACATTATCAATATTCATAAAAAATAGTAAAGCATTGCACAATACACAGTGATCCCTTTAACGGTGTTAAAACACAAAGAAATTATTTTTTTTTCTAAATTAACACTTTATATATGCATACATATTGAGGAAACATGCTGGGAATGACTTCCATTTTTCTGAATATACGAATCAATCGCCTTGACTACGTATCGCGAAACACACTTCGGATGAACCTGTTAACTAAACAATACAGATCTGAACCTAGATCTATATTTTGCTACCAAATTTTGCGGTAGAATGGGAAGATGCCAGGTTCAAATCTCGGCCGGAGATCGAATATCCTCAGTCCCTGCAGACAAATATCGGGGTAAAAGTTCAGAACAGACGGCAAACATTTATGTTTTTGCCCTCACGTTTATGACATCATGCGGTCCGGTCGGTGGATACAAGCGCCTCTGAGTAACATAATGTTATTAGCAGCGTAAATCAAAAACGCTGCGAAAAGCCTCATGACTAACAAATAATACTTGTTTTCAGGAACACCTCAAAGTTCACTCTTTGTACGAGGATGATAAGGGCATCGAGTACCTTGGCCAGATGATTGAGGGCACCTACAACTCCCCCCACTACTACTACTATGGTTCCTTGTTTCACTACTACCGCATGATGGTGGGGCACATGATGGATCCATTCCATAAGCACGGGGTAAGTACATAGCACAACGGAGCCATCTACGAGCAAATGCTAAAACTAACCATGTATCACCTGCCTAGTGGTAGCAGGAAAGAAGGTAGACTGCGTTTGAAATGTGATGGCACACGCGCAGAAATCAGATTTCGTCTTTCAGCGAAGAGGACGAGTCCATTTAAATCGGCGGGAGCGTCAGTTCAGTCGACTACTGGTAGACGAGGTGTGCGCATCAGCGGTAGTAATGCTGGATACACCATGTTCCGAGGCAGTGTGAAGGGTAGTGGCTACACACTCCATTCGCCAGTTTCCCCTTCACTTCCCCTCCCGTGCGTCACCGTGTGCCATCACATTTCTTCTGGACTCTAATATGTGAAGACACCTTATATACAAAGGATCAGAACTGCATCACATACATCAACACTATGAATTATTACGCACTGTCCATAACGTTTTGGCCCTGAGACTATCTTATCAGTTAGCACACAAACAGACAAACGCACTTCGACACTGACAGCGTCGTTACTTGTGCCTTACGTCATAGACGATTCGGACTACCTTGGTCATTCAACATATACAACAATCACGATATCAAATCTCACATATTCTATTCCATGCATTACGATTCAGTTGTTACAATGTGACCAACAAATGCACACACATCGTTAGAGTTGCAATAATGTTTTACTACGCAAACTTCTGCATGTTTCGGGCCTTAATGGCACATCATCAGGGAGTTCAATATAAAAACTGATTCAAAGTGTTTGAGAACAGAACTCTGAGGAGAATATCGAGGCCCAAGGGAAAGGAAGTCCCAGAAGGAAGGAGAACATTGAAAAATGAGATGTTTCATAATATGTGTTCTTTTGCAAGTATTACCACATGTCTAAATCAAAGAGAGGGAGATGGGGAGACAAATAGTGCAAGTGGGTTACTTAAGAAATGCATACAGCGTCTTGTTGGTACGCCACAAGAAGCCATTTGAGTGAATTAGACGTAGACATAAGGATAATACTAAAATGGAGTCTTTATAATAGTTAACTAAGGGTGTGAACCGGATTCGTATGGCAAAATATAGGCATGGCGGCCTCTTGTAAACAGGGTATGAAGTTTCAGTACCATTTACCAGCTGGACGACGGGTAAGTTCTCAAGACTGAATCGGTTCCGCGGAGTTAGTCAATTTTAGAATTTTTGTGCATTCACTATGATTCGTACATTCAAATAGGTATCGAACGCTTCCGACTACGTATTTTTCACTTTAAACATTCATAATTATCTTAGTTGCATTTCTACGTTATGCAGAGATCTTGGTACACTCTTGCTGAATACACCCCAAATAAGTCGAACTTTCTCGTTTAGCACAATAAAACCTGTGCAAGTGAGTTGTTACTACACGGGAGAAAAAACTGAGTTCAATATGAATTCATAGAGATAAGAGGTGGATGTTCCATGCATTAGCATACAGATAAAAGCTGAAGACTTGTAAGTCCCCGTCTATTGCAGCTCGCACCCAGCGCCCTGGAACACCCCGAGACTGCCCTGAGGGATCCGGCCTACTACCAGCTGTACAAACGACTCTACCACTTCGTAAAGAAGTTCAAGGACAGGCTGCCTAGCTACACGCATGAAGAGGTGAGTGCTGTTACTCTGAACGAACAGACGGAACTTTTTATTCCATACGTACCAATGAGAGGCGTCCTCTGAAAGAACAGGCGAGCTGTTTCTCTCTGCACTAACTCACATGTTACTCAACGCAAAGAGATGAGCTATTTAATTCTGCGTGAAAAATTGAGCGGTGTTACTCTGCACGAAAAAAAAAAATGATGCGTCGCTATTTATTGCAATAAAACCAGACGAGGATACAGTCTGGTGTTCCCCCGTCAGCAAAGACTTGCCCAAATACTCAAGGAAAAAAATTAATACTGTTTTATCGCACTTCATATTCTATTGTGTACTATATTAGTTCTACTAAAATAAATAATTTAGAATATACACGTCAAAATATACTAGAGAAACGTCACTCTGCTCGAAAAGGTGAGCGGTGATTCTCGACAGCAACAGGTAAGTGGTGTTACTCTGCGCGAACAAACGATATGTCTTCACTGTGTCTCATACACCTCAAAGTAACTGAAATGTTAAATTTCTGTCTCCAGCTTTTGTTCGAGGGACTGAAGGTGGAGAATGTGGAAGTTGGTAAGATGCAAACGTACATGGAGAACTTTGAGTTTAGCTTGGGCACCACCATATATGTGGCCAAGCAGGAGGATATCCTCGGTGCGAACATATTTGTGCGGCAGCAGCGACTAAATCACAAGCCATTCACCTACAAGATAGAGGTCAGCAGCGACAAGGCAGTCGATGCATACGTGCGTGTGTTCTTGGGCCCCAAGACTAATTACCTGGGTGAGGAATGGGACTTGAATGAGCGCAGGCACTACTTCGTTGAGTTGGACCGCTTCCTGCATCACGGTACGTTCAGACAACATACAGAAACAATCTGCAAAGTGATTTCCTGGATTATTACACCGCGTAGACTTGTATACTGTTATCAGTGTTTCGGGGCAGTCTGTTCCTCCAAAAGGCTGATAACAACATATGAGACCACAGTGTGACATAATCTACAAGACACAATATACGTGTATTCAATATGTGAAAAACTGAAATCTCACACACACAAATGGAGCAATGAATATCCAGTTACTCTTCATTTTTAAGATAATTCTTCCATTTAAATATTTCCGTGCCCTTCCCATTTCTTGCCTTGACAGAAATCGTTCTCTTTTCACGAACTCCATGTAACAGATTAGGTTTTGGGAAGCCAATTTTTCCTCAGCTGATCAAGAAATGCCCTGAATTTTGCGAAACTCAAACGTTTATTGCCGTGTTCTTAATAGATCGCCAGTGGTCTCTACCCTGCGCCATATCAGACCACTCCACACTCTGCACTTCTATTTCTTTTAAGATCCACTGAGTTATTATTCTCCTATCTATGCCTAAGTATTACACGTAGTCTCTTTCTCTCAAGTTTTAAGACCAAACTGTTGTACACATTTTTCATCTGTCACTCGTGTCGGGGGCCTCGCCCACCTCATCCCTCTTTAATTTGGCCAATTTAATAACATTTAGTGAAGATTAACGCTAAATTACAGTTCCGGAACTGCACTGTATCTGAGGAACTTGTCTGGTGTTTTTCAGTCCAAGCCGGCAAGACTGTAATCGAACGTAACTCCCAAGATTCCTCGATAATTTCGCCCATACCCGACAGCTACAGGACAATCTACAAGAAAGTACAGGACGCTATTGATGGCAAAACCAAATACTACATCGACAAGGTGAGTTCTGCTTGTCATTAATTTACAGCTTACGAATGAGATACCTTAAAAATATATATTTCTTCTAGTCTGAAATAGTCAGTACAAAAAAAAATCAGCCGTCTTCTGAAATTTAACTCCAACTATAACCTTGCCTTGAAACAACTACTTCCACTGAATACAGTTATTCTTGAAAACTAAACGTAAAATTTATTTGAACTTAAAAGCACAATAGTTATCAAAGATGCCACTTGCTTTAACATTAAAAATTGTATTTTGCGCAAATAGTGATATTGTTTCGCATGATTTTACACCGCACAGCGAATATTCATTTAAACAACATTACCTGCATGGCCATTGTAATAAAGACACAGTAAAAGAATTGATGAATACCAACACATGCACTTTTTCACATTCAACACTGTATTAGTCTATAATGTTGATTTTAAAGTTAAAATACAATAAAAATACTTAAAGGTATTCCGACATGTTTCGATCTTAAAAGATCTTCATCAGGGAGTAGGTCCGTACCTCGTTAAAGTTACTGAGTATATTTTATAAATAAATAAATAATAATCGGTGCATCAAGTTGGTA
>JGI20166J26741_11692585_pt1 | contig 10903 bp, 6 predicted proteins | sample TergutCu122P5_FD_26741 | JGI IMG/M metagenome (IMG submission 26741) | reverse complement strand
AATCAATAAGTGTGTAACAGCTGTCAAAGTTTCAAACTTCTCTGGCCATTATCTCCGTAACCGTTCAACTTTGGATATAGGTGTTTTAGGTTATATCGGTCTAGTTCAACATAAGGAACACTCTCCGAAGTTTTGTCCATTCCTCCTGGGACATTCTGTATATTACTGACGTTCAACAATATGTGTGCGTTATGTTGCAGCTTATTGAACCTTATCGACATTCCTGATGTTAAATTTCGTTAGGTTTAATAACTTTGCGATATTTTTTTGTGCCTGCGTTTTACTTTTCTGAATATAAAACGTCTTACATGTCAATATCGTTAAAAAAAAAAGCGTAACACATCTACAGCAAACAGCATGGTACTCTAGGTTTCAGATCAGCGTCTTAACTCCTCACAGATCATATAGCCATTGCCACGGGCCATATGACCCGTGGCCACGGGTAAGAAACATGCAAGATAGAAGGTAAAGCTGTCTCTATTCACACCGTGAATGCCAACAGGGAGAGCAGTGATATACCTCTTATTCTTCGTTTTGTGGCATTATAACCCTTCTTCTTTTCAAAGCTTCTCAACAAATATATTTTTTACGAGGTGAGATTGTCAGTTTCACGCCCAACTGCCAACGGCTAGCACCGTCGTATCTCTTTCTGCCTGGGTCATAACCTTTGACCCGTCTGGCATAGGAGGTCCTATCAGTAGCTATGTTGCCGCCAGCAAAGCTCTTAGGATCATTTGACCATGTAAGCCACACCACTACGCCAAAGTAAGGATACCTTCGGGGGAAGAGATACAGCTGCTAACCTCGGCCCCACGTGGTGTCCAAGGTTAACTTCACGCCCCGGCAGGTTCACCTCAGTGGAAACAACCTATACAATATGAGGCTAATTGGGCTTCAGTCAATTTTGACATTTTCAGCAGAGAAAAATTTTTTGCTCCTGCCAGGAATCGAGCTTCGGATCGTCCAATCTGTACCCTTCTCTCTCTCTCTACCACGGATCATCTATCTGTACGACCAGGGATGAACTATCTTCGCCATGAGGGTACAAAATACGTGAAAATTGAACGTAATGATGGGAATTTCTGGATCAGTTAAACTATATTCTTGCTTTATGAATCTGCATATTTTAAACAAGATATGGCAACTAAACGCTACCTAAGAGTTATTCGCATAGACACGGGGGTAGTTACAATTCTCCATCTTGACATGATGGACAACATCGAGTAACTGTTTGCCTCTGATCTATGAACTGTGCCTCGCTAAGATGACGTCATTTCCAGGCGTGGTGAAGATGGTTATTTCCTATCTATCAAAGCCGAGGTGATAAGGAAGAAATGTATAATTGTAACTAATTTAATTTGTAATTAATGGCGAAATTCATCAAGCTTTGTCGTGGTAATACCTACATTCCCCTGCAGACGTGTAAAGGATCATCTTCCCGAGAAAGTAAGTTTTCTGCCTGAACATACAGATGCAAACATGAGTAGACACCTTTCACTCTTGGTGGATATTCTTATCGTCATTTCTGTCAACAAGCAACTTTTTGTTAGTATGCTTTAGCCAAAGTAAATGTGTTGAGTTTGGTAGTTACCATTACATGCTTGCGCGTATGTCAAGTATGTTTTTAGGTACCAGGAGGTGCTACCTTAAATACTATATTGACGTACAAACGAAATGAGACATTTTATTTTGTGTGGGAAATTCATTGGCAATTTCTGTTTTGTATTATGAGTTTAAGTACGTCGTAAGTGGATTGTCCAAAATCGTATATTGGGTTTAAAATGAAGGTGTACAACATGACAGTTAACTGTAATGGAGTTGTGTTGTGCAGATGACAGTATAAGATTTTTCAAGGTTAAGGTGGTGGTTTACACCCATGATGAACAAGTGTACTCTAAGAGTAACTGCTTTATGAATGATTTTTCAATAAAGGTGTTTAGTTCATGAAGGTAAATTACATAATGTTTTGGGTTGTTGCCAAACAGAAGAATGTTTGTGTCTAAACACATTGACCTAATTGTACTTTAATTCATGGCCTTTAATTTGTGTTTGATGTAATGAAATGCTTGTTGAGTGATGATTGCCAACATTTATGTTGACTAATATTAGTAATGGATGTGAAGATAAATAAAGAAGGTGACCAGGAAGAATAAGTACGGAAAATCTTTTTCTGCATGCCTGTCACTGTTACCCATTGTGCAAGGGTAATTGTCCCCCACTTGAGTTTCTGTCACAATTAAAGCTGAACATGTGATTTTTATGGCAATATGAAAGGCAAGCTGTGCTTGAATGTAGTTTATGTTGGAAGTATACTTTCAGGTTCTCTCACTAAATTGAAGCTTCAAAAGCAAACCGTGGTGGATTCAGTATTGTTATTTTGTATGTGTGTCACAAAAATTAAACCTTGAAGACTGTCTCTGGTGGAAGAAGAGGTTTTGTTTGACTTGAGTTTCTCCCAATGAAGTGAAACCTCAAAAACATTGTTTATTTGTATATGTGTGATAGCTGTCATTAAAATGAAATCTCAGAGTGTTGCATGACAGTTCAGACTTTTATGGCATGTATTGATCATATAATAGATGTGTGGGTGTGACACCTGTGATTATATGGAGGAGCATGCTGCCTGAAGATGGAGGCTACACAGTTGTCTGAAATGCAGCTGTGGTTCTGTAATTCTGTGTAGTGTCAAACCCAGAAGACTGTCATGTGATCAAAGTGTGATTTTGGTTGAATAAGTCATTTGAAATTCTGTCACAGAAATGTAACCTGAAAGCCTAACCTTGATGGATTCAAGTGGGTGCGTGTGTGTGTGTTTCTTGGGTCCACGTGACTGTAATGAGACTTACAGGCTCACCTTAGTGGAATAAATGTTCTTATTTCATTTAAGTCTGTTATTAGAATTAAACCTGAAAGGTTAATTTTTGTGGTAATATGAAAGGCTAGTTTTGTGGAATACAATTTGTGTTTTAAACGTATGTTGGCAGTAGTAAATTTCGATTCTGATGTTGCATCCACCAAAGAAACAACGCTGATCGGACGTATCTCAGATATTGTCCGGTCAGGGCGTGGATCCAACTTCCTTGCTTAGAAGAAGTGAGGGAGTGTGATGGCTATGCATTGTAACTTTCATAGACTTCAGTTGATGGTCTTTACTAATAATTAGTAGTTACACGCAAGAAAGAGGAGAGTAATTAGGCACCACTGCTGCTGCTGGACTCACTAGGTGATGTTGGGACGTCTTGTCCCGGAGACTGCTTGATTGAGAGTGTCTGCATAATGCAACGCAAGGCTTCAAAAAAAGTACAGAATGATTCACCATCAACTGACAGGTCCCACAACTGCTAGTCACCTTGAGTGCCCAACCCTGCACTCCAGGCTGCTGTGCTATCGCAGCGAGCTTGGTTGTGTACATAATTCTTAGAACTACTCCCGTAGCCTGTGTGACTTGAGCTCTAGATTTACACGAGCAGTAATAAACATATGGCAATACACATCAATAAAATTGAGTAGGATAAAACAGTAATACAGTGCATGCTGGCATAACTATACAACACTGACACTAAGTGAAACCTTAGAGCCTAATGTTCATGGATGAAGTGGGTTTGGGTTTTCTTGTATCTGGGGTAGTTTCATGACTTGAGTTTGTAGACCTTGTTTGTTGGCAGCCATGATCTGGTATGTCTGGAATGTATGGAAAGAATTAAGATTGCTGCAAGGTACATATTATGCATATATTACAACATTTGTTAAAATGTATTGTTGTGAGTAAGGATGTTTGTCTCAGAAGAGTAGTAAGTGGGACTCATATTTTGTATTAGGTATTGCAAAACCTTGCCATTCAGGGGGTTTACATTCATGAAAAGCCCCAAGTGAAACCATGATATTGAAAATGAAGACCTTGTGGGAAAAATGGGGTAGGGCAAACAGTATGCACAAAATATGATCATATGTAAATTAAAACACACATATTTGTGTTGATGTTTATTGGAATGGCATCAGTGTTCCTGGCTGAGAATTGGCAGGCTGAGTGAATGATGTTGAGTGCATTTTGGAGAGGCAGAAGACTTGGCAGAGAAAGGGGTGATCTTGGTTGCTTTACCCTCTTCTTTGTGCCCTACAACACTTTCTTTGTTTGGTGCTGTGAAAGTCTGCATCTCCGGCTTAGTGAGGAAGGGGATATAATAATATTCACAAGAAATTTTTGCTTTGGATGGGGCATGGGCCTTAACACATCCCATGATCTTCTTTTTTGTTTATGAACACTATAATGGTATCCGGTCACAGCAACACTCATTTCCCAGTGCATCTGCACATAAATCATTCTTTCCAAACATAATTGAAACATGAGAGACACAACTAATTTAAAATATTGTGATAAGTGCAGTAGAATTGCATTCCATATTGTGTGATGTCTTGGTAGCTTCTGACTGAGACTGGTGGGCAGATGCAATCTTGTGTGAATTAGTCTGAGCCCCTACACAGGCATGTCTGTGAATGAGTGAGGGACCTGTGTTATGATGCATGATGGTTGACACAATAGTTTAACTGAACATAAGTGAAACAGCCACTTGCAAACGTGCAAATTAGGAGGGTTTGTAATATTATGACGTACGTGTTGTACCTGAAATAAAATGCCCTGCAAGTGATGAATTTGAGGTCTGGCATCATGCATAGAAATTTGTTACATATTGTACATAGTTTTAAGGACTCAGAGCCAAAACATAAGATATGTTTGAATGGGTAAACAAGAATGGAATGTTGATGAGCCAAGCATCGTATTGTACACCTGGTCATACCTGTTATGGGGTAGGTTGGGAGCATGGTCATCAGTACCATTTTGTTACCACATCCTTCCTTTGTGGAAAAATATTAAGTGCAGTCATCTCAGCTTGTCACAAGTCACTGAGCAACTCAGGTGGAAGAGTCCTGACATTCTTCCCACCCAGCTGGGCTGCCAGGACTATGCTGGGGGGAATTGACAAACCATGAGGCCAGTAGACCACAAACAAGACCCACCCACAATGTAGCACATGCTACTAATGCTATATGTAATGGACAGTTTTCTGGCATCGCCAGAAAAAGTTCGCCTTCAGACATTGAAGTGCTTTTTAGGAAATAAAGCAGATTTGAAACTCCAGTCTGCTGTGGAAGACATTGGAGGGATTTGGAAGGACAAAAAAGCCTGGCATCATTTGCATTCAATTTGTGTTCTGTTAGGACTTGGATGTTTTGACTAGTTTTTTTTTTTTGTCCAGTAACAGCACTGTTTGTCCTACTTTGTTAACATTTGTATGAATAGTTTTTCAGTGTGAAAGTATCATATCCTTACATGTATGCTGGAGTATTCAGCTTACTGTCCTTGCATGATCACAAACACTTACACATAGGCAGTCTACTTGAAAACATATTCCAATGTGTAACTCCTGTAGCGTTTTGACATAGGAAGTGGAATGACTGTGAATGATTCCTTATGGCACAGATCACATACATAACAGTAGCAGACTCTGGCTTGGAATTAAGTAGATTGGCATGTAATGTATAAGCCTGCTTTTGGTAGATATTCAGTGACTGATTATGGCTAAATTGAAGATAAGTTGTTACCTGTATAGGGTCTTGGGTTTTCAGTTTTGCTGCAAGTCCAATTCTGCATACTGTGACTGGATAGGAGGAGTATCTGATTCTCCAGTGTAACAGTTTGTTGAAAGGTCTTAGATGTTCACACTACTTTTTTCCACAGTCTTGAAGGAATCCCCTTCCTTATTTGGATTTCTGTTTGCAAAACCTTTATGTCTTGTCTGCAGATTCAACTAAAGATCTGAATATTACACACACAGACTGACTGACACCTGTTATTCAGCATTCACATTGTGTGATTGGTAATGTGACAACCATGCAAAATATTTTAATGTTGTGGTGATAACTTATGATTGATCTACCTCATTCTGAAATTTACCATGTTTACCTGAATGCAAGGTTACTCTAATCTAAGATGACTCCCAGAAAAACACATCTGCCAAGGCAAAATGTATTTTTCCAAATCTGTGACAACCCCCAAAAATAAAATGTCTGCTCAGAAAAATCTTTTACTGTTTTGTACACTTAATACACAAAGCATGTCAGATTTTATTTGCCCCTACCAATCAGTGTCACTGTCTCCATCTTCACAGTCAGTACCTTCATCTTGCTCACACTCACTACTAACACTGCATTCCACAACATATCATCAGTCCCATCCACTGCATTGGATATACAGCACTTCTTAACACCCTTCACCATCACTTCTGGTGAGATGTGCTGCCATGTTGTTATGCTCCACTTTGACAGAATATGACACGTATATTTCTTGTTTTATATACTTACCTGAACCCATGAAGATTCACAATTTTCTCCACAGATGGTGTTAAGAATTTCAATACATTTGTTTGTGTCTGTGGCCTGATCAGTTAAGAGTTCATGGCCCCTTATATGGTTTTTAATTTGTCGATTGTTCCAGGTTTCATATTTGAACCTTGTAGTTAATTTTTAATTTTTGAATAACCATTTCCTGTTACTACTCTTGGACTAGATCTGTTCTCAGGTACATATCTTAACAGGTTGCTGTTTCTGTGGGGCCTAGTGATTGAGAATAAATTAGTCTAAGGGGTCCACCAGGTTAGGTACTTCCTTGCCTGATGATGTAAACAGAACCGGCTTCCAAAACTGTGTGCGCATTTAAGAAATCAGACAGTGGACAAGGTCCCAAAAAAGAAGATTGTGTCAGTTATCTTCCCTCAAGCTCTGTTCTTTCGTTGGGACTGACAAGTTGTCCTGAAACATTGGTGCAGAATTACCACTCTCCACTGTGTAATATCTCAGAAGAGTGCAGACCTCACAAGATTTGGTGATGCAGGCCTTGGTTTGGCTCTGCTTGGCCTTGATCAGAGCAGCCTGGTTTGGCATGGTCTGGTTTGGTGTGGTCTGGTTTGGTGTGGTCTGGTTTGGTACTTCATTTGCGAATTTCAAATGACTTCGTATATTTAAGTGTGAAATTTGTGGAAGAAACTTCATCTTGCATTGGAGTAAATATGGTATATGCTGACATTATGGTCATGTGTGCTGCGTGTTCAGTAAAGCAAGGTGTAATCTTCAGATACTTTCTGAAATGGCCTGGCCAGTGGCAGATGGTCAGTATTATTTAATCTCTGGAAATATTTTTTTCTTCCATATGGAGAGGTTTCAGTGTGTGAGTATTGTTGAATCCAAAAGCGTACCATTGAGTGCTTTGATACAGTGAATTGAGGACCCTGGTGTATTATTTGAAGAAAATATGCAGGCAATTCCATGCACTTGATGGGAGGAAGTCAGTAAAGTGACACAGTTCTTCTGTTTGTTTCAGGAGGATGAATTTCAAGGTTCATATTAGGAGAAGAAATTCCTGCTGTGCCTGAGGTTGATGGAAATGTGATTTTTTTTTAAGCTTTCTGTTTAGTGCTTTGTTATAGATATTGATTTAAAAGAAGTATGTATTACATGCAGCCTCCAAAGATTTCTCAACACATACTTTTCATTGAAATGGATGTGAAATGTGTTTATATTGTCATATGAAATAGTAATGGCATTAACCACAATCTGTGGTTTTTGGCAGGACTGGTTTTGTTGGCATAGTCTGCATTTGATTCAGGGATTATGATAGATGTTTCAGATGTGTTTAGGTACTAGAACACAGTGATTGACAGTTCCTTTTGTAAGTGTGAAAGAGCAAGTGCAGCGCTTTAAAATGTCATTCCTAAGTAACTTAAAGAAGGTTCTTCATTTGGGTGGTGCCAATGAGGCCAAGAAAAAGAAAGTGTTCAATAACATTAAGATGGATTGTAATCCAGAGGATTTCTGGGAAATGGTTGGTGAACTGGGAGATGGTGCATTTGGAAAGGTTTATAAGGTAAGCTATCTTGTAATGTGGTTGAAGAATGGTTTGATGTTTTGAGTGAAACATTGATGATATTACATAGATTCTGTCCAAAACTTGTCTTAGTATGTATCATCATCATCAGTCAGTGATGCAATTCAGTACATTGTCATTAGGAAGTTACTAAGATTATATTTTTGACGTACTTCGGGTATTCATACGCTGGTAGGACAGTCAAGCATAATGGATTAGTGCATCAGTAGGTACTGCACCATGTACCACAAATTATGTCCTTCAGCATGGCAGTTAATGCAGGTAGGCTACACATGTCCAGAAACTCAAGTGTTCATTTCTTTTTTCATGCAGTTCAACTTACTTTATTTCTTGGAGAGAACTCAAAATGTTAACCTGCAACTTTGGAGCAGGCCCTGTACCTGCAAATATTACTCAACACATGGTAGAGCTCGTGCCTTGAAATACTGGCATTTTCTGTTAAAATGGTTACTTTTAATTTTATGCAAAGAATGTGGTTTTGCATTAACCCAGTGTCTTCCACATGTCACAAATGACAGTTGCACAGATTCAGATATGGGGATGTAGGAAGCCACAGTCTGTGAGTTATTTTTGTTGTGACCGAACTTGGGGTTCTTGGGTTTTGTACACCGGCACTGCACACCAGACTGTGACTTTCACATCATACAAGGGGAAATCATGAACTATGTGGGGATTGTTGGAGGCCACTGCCTGTTGTTCTGGCTGTTTGCATTTTTGTGTAATGTAAACTGTGCCTTATCTAAGAAAAACATGTGTTCTGGATCAAGAAATCCATTGGCTACCATTTCTTGAAACCGTCTTCAGTATGGTCTCTTGCTTCGAAGTCTAGCTGAAAGAGTTGTTATATAGTTATAATTTTGTATGGGTATAGTTCTGGAAGTTTTGTTATCCTGTGAGCTCAGGATTTGACATCTCACTTCCAACAGCATACCAGTGCAAAGATTTTCTGTGGTTTTTACCATTTTAGGGCAAATATCTTCTGATTTCTGTGTAATTAAAACACAACTTGTTTGTATGTTATTTTATCCAACACTCGTCATTCACCATTTTTCTTTAACTCTTTTTATTGTTCTTTTACACAGCACTGTTGGTGCAAAATTTTTTGTATAAACTTTTTTCCATGGTGCATAATTTGCAGAAGTGTCTGTGACTTGGACATGTGCCTGTGCACCCAGACACATTCTAGCAGGGGTGGATTTACCATGAAGCTAAGGACTCAATAAGCTTCAGGGTCTGTCACTTGCACATTCCTCTTCCATGTCCCTGGGAAGGGCCCTAGCAGTGTGTTCACATGGTCATATGTTTTTGTAAAATTTGCAAAAGTAAGATATGTTACACACAGTCGGTTAAGTATTTGTAGAGGCGTGTCAGGCAGTTAATTTATAAGAGGATTGTCTTTTCTAAATTTTATGATGTTTCTGGTATTTGTCAGCTTTTTTAAATTGGTAATTTGTTGTGGTTTCTTTTCTCATTATAAATAAATATTAACTTTCATACCCAATTTTGTGTTCTTATTCTTGTATTCTTTTCCGTACAGAGGGCCCCAAAAATTGTATAAGCTTCAGACCCCTGCATTCTAATGTAGGTAAGAGGGGAAATGTCTGGGCTGAGTACCATAAGCAAGCTGAAATTGAATTTAACTGTGCCTAGGGACATGATTAGAGGTACTTCCCATTAATGAAACTAGTCTGCTTCCTATTTTCCCTTGAAGCACTAGTAAAACAGGTGACAAGGACTGCCCATGTTGCTGCGACAGTATCGAGAAGGAGAAGTTATCAAAGAGACTTAATTGATTTACAGAAAGTCAGCAGAAATAACCTGTGCCTTGTTATTTCATCCACAACAGATATGTTTTTATGTTTCTTCCTTATAGGGTGGTATCTGATGGCATTATTTATAGATGTAACTATGCTATCAGATGTGTAAAGGTTGGTGTTATATTGTGAAAAACTGAAATGATGGGTACTAGGATTGCCAAGGGAGATGTCTTTGAACACCTATTGCTTTCCTTCCATGAGGTCACTGGTGCAAGGTGTGAAATATTGTCATATATGTTTTAGAAAAAGTTGATAGTTACCTCATGATAAATACTTTAGGTGTTTACTTATGTGATAAACCAGCAAATGCATATTTATAAATTTCTTTGTTTCACCATGTATTTTTCAATTCAATAATTGACAAACACCAACACATGCACTTCACATTCAACAATATATTAGTCTAGACTGCTGATTTCAATGTTAAAATACATAAAAAAACATAAAAGTACTCCACCGTGTTTCAGTCTTAACAGATCATCATCAGGGAGTAGGTCTGTACCTTGTTAAAGTTACTGGAATATTTAAAAACGCTGAATTTAAAATCCTGAATATCAATCCCGGTGTTGTGGCAGCAATACATGTAGCATGTGTACGTGGTGACCCTTGTAGTGCTGTGCATTGGACTGCACTCCAACACACAGCTACATGTATTGCTGCCACAACACTGGGATTGATCTTCAGGATTTTAAATTCAGTGTTTTTTAAATAATTCAGTAACTTTAACAAGGTACAGAGCTACTCCCTGATGATGATCTGTTAAGACTGAAACATGTCAAAGTACTTTTATGTATTTTTATGTATTTTAACATTGAAATCAGCATTCTAGACTAATATATTGTTGAATATGAAGTGCATGTGTTGGTGTTTGTCATTTATTGCATATTTAAAAATATGCTCACTCACATATTATTATTCTTCACCATCATGTTTCATTCACCGCATGTGACCATAATCAGGGTGTCTATAAGAATACAGTTAATAGACCATAACAGTACAAAAACATTCTTGCTGAAATATATTAAAGTAGGGTGTGTTTATGTTATGTAGTGGATGTGTATAGTTGATACACATCCTGTTAAATAAGCAAAGTTGTGCACAGTACTAGGGATCATATTTTTGATGTTTTATGACCATGAGATTCATT
>JGI20166J26741_11692474_pt1 | contig 10903 bp, 8 predicted proteins | sample TergutCu122P5_FD_26741 | JGI IMG/M metagenome (IMG submission 26741) | reverse complement strand
TGTGGAGCTGAGGGTTATGTGTCCGGTTTGAAGGATGCTGCAGCATCCTGCAAACCGGACACATAACCCTCAGCTCCACACCAGACCAACAACTTGAAAAACACAGCACGAAATACCACAGACAGCAACCACTGTATAATACTCTTGAGCTCCTGATGATGGGCATAATGGTGCCCGAAACATGTTGAGCAAGCAACAAGATCTGCACTAAAAACCACTGTTGCATCTTGTTGGCATTTTATTTCCACATATTAAATTCCTTATTTATTTAAAATTAAATTACGTTACGTGTTATTTTTCTTTAGGTATTCCCGATGCGAGCAGAGAGTACAATTTTTGGATCGACGTGCATTAGACCGTATTAGTCACAAGTCTGTTTTATTCCCACGCTTTTAGTTGTGTGCATATCAATGTGCATCTCTGGAATTAACCGTATTCACATTCTAATTATGATACTAATACAACCAAATAAAAATAATAACAGTAATTTTTTTTTATTATTGGCTCTGCAATCCTCAGCTTGCGTGTGAGTAACTAAACTGAACTGACTTAGTATTAAAATCGGTTGATTCCGGTAACTTCGACATGTAAACTTTGTAGAATAAAACTCCAAACTCTCACACAGTTCCATTTTAGAATTTCTTTCAGTTCATGAATATTCACAACTTATGCACTGTGGCCTTGGCAGAGTCTGTTCCTATTCAGACTACTCCTACCACATATCCGACGTGGCAGCCGGTTTAGTCACAGGGCAATGAGATGGACATTTCGGGGCCTGATTTCCTACAGGGGCATAAGAATTTTTCTTCTGCAAAAGGTGTAAATCGCAACTGAACCATTTCCAGCTTCCTACTCAATGGGGAGCGGGAGGATTTATCTCCCGAGTTAAATCGTGCGAGCCATAAAGCTGGGTTCTTCCTTCCATCTAGTGTTGAGATTAAGAGCTATACTTTTTTCCTAATAAAGCAGAACAGTGGTTCGTCAGGCACAAATAATTTATTTTATTATATCATAGACTACATGTTTCGACCTATATACAGGTCATCTTCAGGCCGTCTTTTACAGGTGAGTCCATAAAATGCTGTGCATCATGATAACAGAGGTAAAATACTTAAAAACATAAAACGTTTATTTTGGTCAAATAAGGTAGAAACTGGGAATGCCGTATTTATGATGATGAGATCTGTTTTTTTACTTCTAGGTGGAGCCACTTTGAATGTGGTGATCTCAACGTCATAAATACGGCATTCCAAGTTTCTACCTTATTTGACCAACATAAAAGTTTTAGGTTTTTAAGTATTTTACCTCTCTTAACATGAAGGGATCCCAACATGCATAACATTTTATGGAATCACCTGTAAAAGACGGCCTGAAGATGACCTGTATATAGTTCGAAACATGTAGCCTACGATATAATAAAATAAATTATTTGTACCTGCAGTACCACTGTTCTACTTTATTAGTTCTTTCTAAGCACAACGTGATGTATTCCATCAAATTATATTTTTTCCACCTACTTGCCTTAATTGCGTAAACAATGACAAATTTACTTTGAAATATACAAAATAATTGCATTCATAGAACAAATTTTGAACTAGGAATGAGCATGCTTATATAAAGGGGAGAAAAAGGAAAGAGGAATAGAATGACGAGGGAACAATAAGTTAGAAAATTAAAAGTATGTTACTTACCATTTGTGTTTTATGGAACACGAAGATTGCTACTCCATCGATACTCAAAATTTCTTCTGCCAGTATATGAGGTCTATTTTGGTTCATCGCTTTCATCAAGATGTGACGGAAATAATTTCTCTCTACGTGGTTAAACAATTGTTAATACAGTTGGTTTCCACTTTCTGCCACAAGTGTACAAAGAGTTTAATATTAATTAATTAAATCCCAAGTAACTAATTAATTAGTCACGTGTTGAACCATTAGAATCATTACAATTCAGTATGTAGGCTTTTGTGCCTGTAATTGTGCTGAAAAGAACAAGAAATTTTTATTCTTTAAGCTTGAACAATCTGCATTATCAGCTTCTACCTTGTAAAACGTTTGGTCTCTTAGACGATAAAAACAAAGGTGAGCATGTCGTGTCTGTTTTTCTCTCTGTCTCTCTGTCTGTCTGTCTGTCTAACCTCGTATCTTCATACCACAGTTCAATAACAACAGAACAAATTTGCAAGAAATTTGACACAGAAGAATTTTAATAACGTCCCTTAACACATTCCAATTTTGGTTAATACTGGGCAAAAATAACGAAACCCTATCATGAATATCCGCGTTTGTTCACTTCAACAGCGAAAAGATCTGGAAATTTAGCATCTTGACATTTAACAGCAGGCTTAAAATTACGAAATTTAGATGTACGAGTAGATACAAAATTTATCCAGGTATCCAACATTTGATTGAAACTTTTATAAACGTGTTCCAAATATTATACAGATTTCCCTTATTGATAAGGTAAGCCCTTCATGTTCCTGTTTTGAAATAAATAAAGGCGGTATAAATGAAAATTACTTTTATCTGTTGTAAGAGTATAAATAGATAACAATTCTCGAAGTCTGAAATTTTATGCTAAATTTAAATTTTGTGATTCAAAATTTATTCCTAATTAAGAGATATTTTTATTAATCACGTGAAAGACCACCTAATATTCATAGGTTTTCTGCAATATATGAAAATAAAGGCAAAATCGAAAGAACTCATAAAACCAGGAGAGTTTTTTCTAACATTCTACAGATGAAAACGTAATGCGGAAAACATAATTATTTATAAAAGCATATAAACCTTACTTCATTCCGTCTACTTACATGAACTCCTAACCCTTATTTACTTGTCGTCATTGTACAGGGTGTTTCAGAAGGAATAGTAAATATTTTAGAAGGAAGTAGTATGGACTATTCCGAGTAAAAGGGTTCATATATATATATGTGTGTCTAATTTTCAATGGGTTTGGAGATACAGCCCTTTGAATGTTACGCATAAAAAGTCTTACAAAATGTATGAAGGAAAGACAAATGACTTATTGATTGCATTTATTGGTTATGTAAATGATCTCAATAAATTGCAACTGTTTAAAGTAAGTGTTCAAAAATCTCACCATCGACTTCAATGCCCTTTTCAACTCTCTTGGCAATAGTACTTGTAGCTATCTTGAGGTCGTCTTGGCGTTCTTGCTTTATGAGGGCAGCACTATTCATAATGCGAGCGACCAGTTCGTCTCTTGTGTTTACTTTTTGTTTGTAGACTTCACTTTTCATCTATCCATCCATTGTATCTGTACGCGCCAACTTCAAACAGCTGTATCTCCACACCCATTGAAAATTGGACACATGTTTATACGAAACTATTTAATCTAAATAGTCCATACTACCAACTCCTAAAATATTTACTATTCCTCCTCAAACACACCGTATAAGGCTAGTTACTCTTTACTTATGTCACATAATTTAGTATTTGTGTCAGAAGCAGAAGGTGGCAGCATTCATAGAAGGGGTGTGTTCGGTATTGCATTACCTGTAGATTTCGAAAGTTTTTCTATGTAGCTGCACCACTTATTGCATAGTGTTGAGCTGTAAAGTCTAACACATTGCAGTAGGACATCTTATTGTAGGGAAATGGCTAGGGTTATTATAGTGAGAAAGCCTAATGATTTATTTCGGTACAGACACTCCACCACTCATATTTAGCTCCTATAGAAGGCTTAAATTTTCTCACCTACATTTATATTCTGTTTTGATAGTGACTGAGAACAACTAAATCAGGGGTTGCACGAACTATTAACACAATCTCAGTTTTTTGAGCAAGAGTTAATTAAGAAATGTTGAAGCCCTGTAAATAATTTGCACTATTTTCTTCATGTTAATATTAAACTTGGAACTACTAAAATCAAAGTATTTACAAATATGGATTTGAAAACAGCTAGGTAAAAATGATTAGCAAATTTCAGCTTTTGATAAGTTAGAAGAGGTAACTAGATAAAAAAAGTCGTAGTTTGAAAATTCTCTTAACCAGCACGCAAACTCCCTGCACCTCTCTTCCCAATATTCGGCTATTGCGATGAGAAAAGACGCGAAGTCTGGATAGAGCACAGCTTACACACTCTTCGCAACACTAAAAGTGTGAGTCGCAAGTATTTAAATTTGGAATAATTTCTGTCTTTTATTTTAAAGAATGTACTTATCTGTTAAGAAAAATTTTTATTTAAATATCTATTTTCTTTTTTCTCAAAATTTCTGGGAAGGTCGGATTCCTGCAGCCTTTAAGGACGAGCCACTCCTGATGAAGTGTATTATAAAGTGTAAATTACCTGTATGTCTAAGTAGAATCTTTGATAGATACTTTTGACGAAATCTTCTGAGTTTTTTATTTTATTGTACTTTGTGCTGATGGTGGCAGTGGTAGCGGTGGTAGCGGTGGTAGCGGTGGTGGTGGTTGTGGCAGTAGTGGCGGTGGCGGTGGCGGTGGCGGCGGTGGTTGTAGTAATAGTAGTAGTAGTAGTAGTAGTAGCAACAGCAGCAGTAATATTATCAGAAGCAGGACGATTTTAGACCCGTTGAAATTTTTGCATTCAAAATTTTTGAATAAAGTAGCATTGGGACAGGCTTTCCTCCGATTATTTCGTTTTTCACCTGTCATTTAATATTCCAGCAATGCCCCATACACATTCCTCCTTCTATTGCCGACGCCATATATTATAGGTGCTGACAGCTTCGCTCATTATACCAGAAAATAATACGAGGTAACTTATTTTATTATTAATCCTTTTGTGTGTTAGATTTAAGTTCGTAGCTTGGTACAAACATTACTAATTTTATTACTCATAATTTAGGAGCACATCGATTTTAAACATATTTAAGTCGTAAATATTTAAGTAGTTTAGATACGGTTCTGTTTTATAAAATATTAAGTGTCATGTAGTTATTTATTAGAGGGGAAGGGAACTTATAATGTACGTCAGTTTGAGCACTAACCACACAGGCACGTAATCCTCCCAATTGCTTAAATGCAGTAATTCTAATGTTTGTGAAGTAAGAAACTTAAACGGCTGCAATTGTAACAAAGATGGTTGTACCAAATTTGATTGATTGTTTCTTGTTTCACCATCTGTCTTCGAGTCGAAAGTCGAACCCTGAGTCTCCAAAACACGAAGCACAGATAGTAAGCACTCAATATTCTTGTCGATACAAAATTTTTCTGAAGCCTACGTAACGAACGAAAAATTAATGTTGAAGACAACATTCAAAGGAAAGGAATGTTTCATCAGAATTTACGAACATTTTCGGTGTCTTGAAATCTTATAAAAAATGGTCTGAGTCGAAGGGTTGATACCGAAGAGAATGAGTACAGTACTTATGCCAGTGTTGCTGGAGACTTGGGCAAGGAGAAGGAGCTCCAGCACCATTAATCATGAGCAAGTTTGGAGTCTGCTGCGGCTGTGTGTCAGTCAGTTGAGTCTTGCTTGCCGACACGGCAGCAGATAGTTTCTTTGAACATGACTGAGTACACTCGTTGGACACCACAAGCAATACTGCCCCCTTCAGCATCATGATCATGATCATCACCTTCGTCGTCATCGTCATCATCATCATCATCATCTTCATCCGTCATCTAGTGACCTATATCTTACCCATAATCTTGGTAACAAATGAAGAAATGAACGGCTGTAGAAACTGGATCGTGTCCAAATACAGGTACAGCCCCATTACTGCGTTTAAAGAAGTTAACACTTTTATATCAGAAGTCTAAATTCCTAAGAATTTAACATCAAATATAGCCATCGTACACGATTCAGAGGAAGTTATATCCAACATTTCTTTTCACAACGTATTTCAATTTCCGCTTTTAAATTTTTTCATATTTCTTATCAAATTTCATCGTTATAAATTCCGTGCATATTGAAGGGGCCACTTAGAATAAGGGTGAAAAATTTAGTTGTCATTTTGGTTATGGGGTGATGTTTCCATACTTCTCCCTTTGTCCAGAGTACGGGTGTAGAATTACAATACAGGAAAATATTGTAGCGTGTTATAATAGATATTGCTGATGGACTCTAGTGCTGATGAAAATATTTGCACCTAAGACGAAAAGAGTGACCCTACAGTAAAGAAAATAGGATTAAATACAAAGTGTAATAATTATTTATACTTATCGGTGAAATATATTAAGGGGAAAAGTGTAAAATAAGAAAGATCAAGAGGGCTGATGAAGCGGAAATTATTGATAGTATCTGAAAAGCAAAAATAAATAAATAAATAAATTTTAAAACCTGAAGGAAGATGTTACTTAGAACTTAAAGAAATATTTTAGATATATGACTAGAAGTTTCAGTTTAGGTAACGAATTTTTGGAGTCCATAAAATGAGAAAAATTCTTTGACAAAATAAGCAAATTTAAGCTCCTTAGAGGGAATTGTCTTCTATGGAATAAACAATCACGTTTAAACAAGATGCATAGGGTCTATATTAAATATGTTGTAGAATTTAAACTACTCCATTCATATGATAAAATTGTTAGAAAAAGTCTTCGTAAAAAAATGCAAGGCTTCAAAATGGCGTTCGTCCTGTGTATGTTTTATTGGGAGTGAATTCTCTGCAATTACTTAGTTCTTCTTATCAAACAATTACGTTTCCCTGCTTTAATTTACTTTCAACATAGAATACACACTGGTAGTGCCTGGAGTTTCTATTGAAAATAAGAGTTTTTAATTCGTGGACCGAATAAATGGTAAAGCATTACTCACAAATAAAATTCAAAACTTGTGTAAATTCGTGCGTCTCATCATGTCGTCTGTCTGTAAGAATAAAATAGAACTGTCTCCGGAGGACTGGTAATAGACGTCTGGACCTACCTGTCCAATAATTAACCATACTCAGAGATATCACTTGCTCCTATTTATGTGCGTGTGTGTGTGTGTGTGTGTTACGAATTGCGACAGTGGATCGGTGAAATTAGCATCACAAATGGTACCACTGTGAGAGACAGACTTATAATAAGAACTACTGGACATTAGAAGGTCAGAAATCCTTGCAAAGTATCTGGGTGTTTGTTAGCAAGCACTTTCTAAAACATAGAAGTTACGCATGAAAGACAGTGGGTCCAAACTTGTGTCTAGGCGGTTAAGAGTCTGTGCGACACAATGTAGGTGTTCGTTAGTAAGCACAGATAAAAGAAAAATGTGACCTGTCAGTTTGGACAGCCCTGGTTGGATCGAAAGATTTTTCTAAATTCGTGTCCGTAATACAGATCTTCAGCAATAGGATATATGCAGTAAAGATAAATGTACGTACGACCCCTCGTAAAGGGGAAGTGGACCCCTTCCATTATCACATCCATCTACATGATGAAAAGATCTTATTGAGAAGCTGATATTTGCGGAACTGATCAAGAAATTATGTTCAGTCTTTTTATGCCGAAGTTTCATCAGTTTATTCACAACAGCTCGAAAATGGAGCCTATCTAAGTCAAGTTAAATTCATTCGACGTCTTCATATCCCAACCTTCAAAATCCACTTTAATATTATTTTTTATTCATATTTAGATCGCCCAAGTAGCTCCTTTCTTTCCAAATTCACGACCGATACTCAGTGCGCATATCTCATCTCACATTCCACAAACTTCGTCTTCTTTGGTAGTATTACACTAATGACATTTGAAGCGAAGTGTCTTTTGGGGTGTGACGTCACGTAGTGGAGTAGAAATATTCTGACGTCCCTAAGGAATGTACTGCCTACGTCTTCAGAGCAGAAAACTGCCGTTTTGGTGTTTTTGTGCCTCTTATTTATTTATTTACGGTCGCTTACCTGTTGCGATCGTGGGTTCGAATCCCCCCGGTGGCATGGATGTTAGTCTGTTGTGAGTATTGTGTGTTGTCAGGTAGAGGTCTGTGCGACGGACTGATCACTCGTCCAGTGGAGTCCTACCGACTGTGGCGCGTCGTTGTGTGTGATTAAGAAACCTCGTACGCGAGGAGGCTATAGCCCCGCTAGAGGGCTGCAAAATAAAAACCCACAATGGGTTGTAGCGCAAGGAGAAAAAATATTTATTTATCTATCTATTTTTGTGTCCAAGCATTCGTCTAAGTATTTTACTCTGCTTTTTCCACTTGGGAGAGGAATTTATTTGATGATCATATACAAAAACCATAAAAATATAAATTCTTTAATTTTAGGTATTTAGATAAACGGAAAAACCGGCCTGAAAAACTTTGAAATGAATGGCAGTATTTTTTTAATGCAAATTTTCTTGAGTTCCCTATAAAAGGAATTCTTTTTCATTGTACTTTTTCTCAAAACCATTCTTATATCTGGCAAAAATACTAACAAATTAGATTAATTATCATGCAAGTTCAGTATTTCTTATTACCACATAAATTAAGGCTTATGTACCTATCGGATTATAATGACAAATTTACCGGTTTTGAAAAAATCACAAAAGGCGTATACACAGAAATGTCAGGTAGCTGTTGCAGGTTTTGTGTTTCCAACAATAGGTAAAGCACTCGTCTTCAGAACGTAAATGTCGTCTACCTCTACAGAAAAGCACGGCCTCATAATATATACAGCAATTCCATAGCTCACATCTTGATATTCTGGTACCACAATAAACTCAGTCTCTTACTGAAACATATCAAAAATTTTTGGATTGTGTGATTCAGTTCGTTAGCTATGTTCATTAACGTAGATAAATTTACTGAACCCATATGAGTCACGATAGCTATATTTTACAATACTACTACTGCATCATGGTTCATTTAATTGTGACACAATCCGCCTTGGCAGTGTTGTATTTGTCTATTACCTTTTGAAAATTAACTATCTAAAAACCTTACATTATCTTGAAAATTAATTCATGAAAACCTTAAGTTATCAATCTGTATTTTCACGATTGTTAAAAACTAAATACCCGAATATTAAGCCTTGACTTGATTACCCTTTTCATACAAATCAGAGAAAACCGACTATTACCTTCGTACTGTCTGTCTTTGTGTCAACAGAGTGCAATTCACTTCCCACTGGAAAAAATTTAGCAACATTTTTATTTGGCATTTTTATGAAAATGTGAAGAGATAATTTCAATTAACTTACAATCGGAGAGAACAATGAACACTTTAAATTAAGATGTACTTACAGCTGAACATCTGACCTTAAACATCTGTTAAATTGAGGCAGTGTCCTTTGTAAGGCTGAAGAAACGTTTGAGCATCGAGCGAGACTGAATTTTAGTGTTAAGAGATGTCGATTTTAAACTTCCCATTATGATATCTAGACGTCGATATATTGCAGGTCTGTGGGTAACCTAGGAAGAAATACTATAAAGTTAGTTAAAATATTGAGTGTTTTCTAGTAATTATTCAATAATTTAATGTCTGAGATCAATATCAGGTGAAATAGAAGTAAGTATTATTTTGTGTTAATATTTTCTGAACTTTGAAATCGCTATTTCAAATAAACAGGATATAACCTGCAAGTTTGAAATTTAGTTTACAAGCTGCGTTAAAAGGAAAACTCCTTACTCATAAATAACCGCGTGGGTTATAGATTTTCTTTCCGAAAGAGTGTTTAAAAGACATAATGTATTTTAAAATTTCTCATATTTTAGCCACACATAAGAAATTTAAGAACGAAATAGGATAAATTGCGCCAATAATATAGAATTAGCTAAATAGCGAAAAGAGATATTCTTTTGCCCTCCCTACCGTCCCCCCCCATTCCCCCCACCCTCTCCACCCCACCCCGCTACAAAATTGAGCAGGTTTAAAAGAGGAAAGGGCAAGGGCGCTTTTCGAGAGTTTGGGAGAAGACTGAGTGCTTCAGGGACAAGAATATCGACACAGACGATTGTTTGTGGAGATATGATAAAAATTCTCGTTGGTTGACTGGGGACCCTTCAGGAATTATCAACAGCACCTCACACGCGTTCCGATAAATGCCCGTTTCGGAAGCATCTGATGGCAGACACTAGAATAATAAGTCAATTAAGTAAATTTAATGTTATAATTTCAGTGCACTCCACTGTAGATTATGCTATATACAGTACAACTTCGATTAACCGTCACCCGATTTTCCGTCGTTTTCTAATAACCGTCATGCTGGCGAGCCGCTGTGTGACAGGTGTTAGAGGAAAAGATCATTCTTCCTTGTCACATGGCGTGAAGTGGGTAATTAAGTTAGCATAAAGAGTTTTATTTATATTTCGCAGTGTGTTTTTTAAGCACGTATTCTATAATTCTTCTTCTCTCGTATGCGCCATTGCGGTCGTCCAGACCGCTGGTGGATAATCGAAGTTTTAGTGAGATCGTTAACGGTTTGTACATTACACAGAGTCTTTAGGTTTCCGAGAAAGTTCACAACGTTCTAGGATTTCTGTGAATTTTCATAGTCAGCTAAAACATTGCTAAAACAACCGTTTATTAAGCCAAGGTTAACCAGCAGACTCGCCAAAGTCTCTCGACCCAATGGGATGACCCATGACCTCTCTTGCGCAAATATACGTGAGACATCAAGGGCCACAGAAGCGATATTTAAATTTGAGATATTCGTGCTAGAATAAGAGACTTGAGACCTTATCTCTACCAGACCTTAGTAGAAACAATCACCACTCCAAAAATTAGCAATGTTACATTACAAATAATAATAATAATAATAATAAAGGAAGATGGTAAAGTTGTCCCCGTGCATGCCATGAAGGCGTAAGAGGGATACCAGAAATATAGCTCCAGTCATTCTTATACTCAACACCAGATGGTCAGCTTAGCGCCCTGAGCAATCTGCTTGTAGAGAAAGAGCCTCTGGTGTCCATTGAACTGAAGATTGTGTGGCCCCAGAGCTGATAGGTAAAATATAGAACGAGGATTCTTCTGTCATGCAGCCTAAAAGGAGATTCGTTTCTTGAATACATCA
>JGI20166J26741_11692252_pt1 | contig 10903 bp, 3 predicted proteins | sample TergutCu122P5_FD_26741 | JGI IMG/M metagenome (IMG submission 26741) | reverse complement strand
ATTTCATAATGCTACCTTGTTTGGTTCCTGTATTATTCGCATTTTACCTACAAGGTGTGCTAAAATTTAAATGTAAAATTCCGGCTCCAAAAGGTTAATCATACGCTTCTGTGTCAGAAGCATGTGACTAAACTAGTCTCGTGCTAAGAGGACTTCTACGGGACGGAGACTGCGGGAGAGGCGACACTGTATCTGCAACCGCCGTTGTTGGGTTCGGGCACAAGTTGGTTCCCGGTACTCAAAATAAACCGACTCTAAAACCTACAGCGTTGAGCTCGACCACATTCTTATCCCACCTAAACCTACTCACCGCTCGGCTGGGATTCGGGATACAACAATATAACGGATGAATATCCACATTATGATAATAGAACTTCTGTAAGACTGTTTCTCAGATGGAAAATCTGATCATTTGTAGATGGACTTCTACCAAAACCATATTGAGAGTGACTTAGTGTCTCTGTTACATGAGGTTCAAGATACTGAGCGACGAATCGCTAATAATTTTATAGGTTAAATTCAGGATTGAAATTCTTCAGTAGTTATTACACTCCATCTTTTTACCCTTTTTGTTTATTGGGCATATTATAGCAATATTTCACTCCTTCGGCATTTGTTCTTCCTTGCACATTCTCCCATTAAGTAAATGAATCCTCGTCCCCAGCATTCTGCCTTCATATTAACTGAATCTGCGGTTTTAAGGCTTCATCTGGTGCCCTGTTATTTTTCAACTTCCTTATGGCACCTAATGGTTTAAGTGTAACTATCAGCTGAACTACGTAAATCTTTAACCAACTACTTGGCGTCTCATTTACTGCCTATTCAAATACAGGACGTTACATCCAAGAAAAATACTGTAGATGTCTGCTTCCTTGCATTCATTATAAATGGATCATCGGTCTTACAAGCAATTCTCTATCATTCATCTATGTCGGTTGTTTACAGTATGCTTCTCCATTCATTTATTAATAAATAAGAAAATAATATTTACACATTTAGACAGGCGGTTATACACGTCCGTACATAAAATATAAAATACAACGGTGCGTTGTTAAACATCAATATGCACATAAGCATATATGTATATCTAGTACTGCTTTACGCTTCAGTCATGTTCAACAGTATTTGGTCAATATTTGCTCATTGTTTCTGTCAATGAATGTTCAAGGATTAGTGTGTTTGTAATATTTTTTATTAAGATGACTGATGTTCACCTACAGATCAGTGACGAAAAATGTAGCATTAACATAATGACTATTGTTGCACGTAAATTAAACTTACATTAGTACTTGAATAACATATGACTCCAAAATACAAAATACCATTCATTTGTAGGTTATTATAAGCATTGCATCTAACCAAAATCTCTGTAGCTGCCCATCAATATGTAACTGTTAATCTTGTTTTTCTGTAATCTATCTATAAAAGACAAATCACGTAGACCACTCTGACTGTACTTGGAGAACGACAGAAAATGATAGAAAACGTTGAGGAAAAGGCAGTGAAATTCTTGTACGTTTCTGCAGTGACTAAACGACAATACGACAAGAAAAAAAATGCTAAAATTGTGTTACCAATGAAGGACAACCTTGCTAAGTAAATCATGCACGGAAATGGAAGACAATGTGTAACGACAGAGCCATTAGTAATGAAATGTCTCGGTTTGAAGGAAGATGGGATGGGGAGAGGGGGGCGTTAGTGCCTGTCAGTATAAATGTTGGGATGCTACCTCTCCTCAGCGACGGTCCATTGGCACAGTTCTTGATTCCACGGAGTTAACAATCAGCAACTACCACCAATATGAAGTTCATTGTAAGTACAGAATGTGTTCAAAATTATCAAATATGAGGGCCCAGGGGAACACAAGCAAACTACTTTCTGTTTATGTCTGGCTTTGTTACATAAATACAAAGTGAGAAAACTGCTGTGTTGGTAGTAACTAAATTAGTAAGCACGAGGTGAGCAGATGTTGTAGCAAGAGTATAAAAGAAAAGCATTTTTAATTTCATAATAAACCTCATAGAAACAGATCACGTTTTAGACCTATATTTAGACGGAAAGCATACCATAAGAGAAACGAGGTGTGAGTACGAACACTGGACTGACGTAATCGTGATTTCACGTCCTTACAGCGGTGTTTAAGAAGAATCAATATACACAATTACGAACATTATTTCTTAGGCGTTCCAGTAATCTGCGCACAAACAACTCTGCAAATCTCCTTCATACTTTTTATAAAGACCCCACATAATCACCGACTGCTTGTACGTGAATCTAAAGTTGATCAGGTTAACTTGTGATGCCCAGTAATGCAGACAGGCTACATATTTAAAATATCGGCAGAATTAAAATCTTGATTATTCACTTGTTTAAAATATCATGTCATTTCCCACGGACTACGAATAAAAATTTTGAAATTTCACTACAAATGAGTATACATTTACCATCACCACTATTTACTGGTTTTTATTAATTTAAATTAAATGGCTATATCTTTCGACCAGAATTTGGGTACTTTCGGGACAGTATGTTAAACAAAAATTAATATTACAATTGCACTTTCATTTTATGGTTAGGTTGAGATCTCAGTAATTCACAAAAAACACGCGTAAATTTTCTGTGGGATTTAAAATAGTTACACTATATTATGTAACAATGAAATCTCATTATATCGTCAAGTTTAAAACCGTAGCCCATTAACTTTGTATATTCTTTTCTCTGAAGAATTCTGTGTGTTGTGATTTCCTTGTCTCGAGTAACATTCTGTTCAGTGTGTGCGTCATGTGATGAAACGCAATGTATAGAGTGTTTTTCTCTTCCTGCTTGACCGATACCCACCCGCCCGACGCTCTGCTACTGTTACGTCGTACACCGAGTCTCGGGAGGTTTAACAGTCGATGAACGAATGTGGAAAAAGATTCGCCGTGATAATAACCTTTATAAAGTTTAATAAAATCCCACCAGGTTTACATCAGATGCTGCAAATATTATGTTAAGGCTTTATTATTTGTTCTAATGTTACATATTTTTGTAGATATCTAAATGTATGGTCTCCAACAGCGGATGTGCGATGATTCAATAGTACCTGCCCCAAAAGTAACACTAGAAGAAAAAACTCCGACATAAAAATTAACAATCGGATTTTATACATCAGCACAAATAAATATTAAACCTTCGACATAGACGATACATTTGAATATCTACCAAAATATATAAGAAGAGCACATAATTTATAAGCCTTTATATATCAATATAATTCTTATTAAATACATCCTATATCATCGCACGCCACATACAATGAACACGAATTATCAGAGGAGACGAGGAAATCTCACACACACACACACACACACAGAGTTTTTCAGGGAAAAGAATATACAAATTAGTGGACTAGTACCTTGATAATATTTTATAATTTTATTATATCATAATATATTGTAACTACTGTAAATCCCACAGTTGATTTATGTGTTTTTAAGAACGACTGAAATATCAGCCCAAAAATAAGATGGCATTTTAATTGCAAGTTTACTTTTTGTATAAAGCACTGACCTGAATAGGACCAAAATTCTGGTCTTAACATGCATCCGTGTAATTTTACCTAATATAAATCTGTAAACATTTGTGTTGATGGTAGCTGTGCACTCATTTGTAGTATCATAAACACAACGGGATGTAAATCGTAAAAATTAGAGAATTAGTAATGCTTTCAAGAGCACGCCTGCTTTCTATGTGTTACTGATCGTGTTGTTGAATTTTCCCCTCTTTCCCAGCATTATTTCGAAGAACACAGTTTGCTGCCCCTTTGCATTATTTGTTTTAAACTCCAAGCATCACATCTTAAATCACTGAAATAATTTCACTTAAAACGATTAAAGATTTTTAAAAAATTAGAAATTATTCACTTTACTATGTGGTCTGAATTTATTAGGTTGGCTCTTAATACATCTTCCTTAACATCCTGACGGACAGACATCTTGCCTGTTAGACACACACGCATACGTGTGCGCGCGCGCGCGCACGCACGCACACTCTGCATCTCTATGACCATCGAACTGAATATATTTTCTGGTGCATCTTCAATTTAATTCGTATGACAGACACCACAATAAAATAACTTATTATTAAACCTTCGGCCTGCATTATTTTCATGCACACAAGCAACCCACTAAACTGCAGAACACAAGCACGGCCAATTCCTCCCGCATAAATCCCTTAACTGCAGTAGTCTATCATGAACACATATCACCCCGCCACCTTCACTATCCTCCCTCGAATAAGTCACTGTTTTGACACTATAGACTTTACACACGTATACAACCTTTCAAACAGCAATTAAATTATGGAAAAACATTCATGGTCTAGTGATCATGAAAAACCAAAGTCCGGAAGTAGGTTCCTTTTACAGTTCTGATGTATGCCATTCTTGAAATGGTTAAACATATGCATAATATAATAACCGTTTTTTTATTACAGCAGTGCAACCACATGGCAGGTTACAGCACCGCTTCGCAATCTGAGACGCAACTCACTGATGTGTCTCGAGAACTTTGACTGTTCACAACGCGATTTACTAGAAAAATACTAAAATTTTCAAGGCATTGTACTGACAAACTATGAGAAATATATTAGGACCACATCTCCCTTCTGACGAACTTCGCTCGAAGTATATGTAACAATCCTATAAATAACAACACATGTGTCAACTGCATGTGTGACAATTTTTAGGTGCATAGCTTCGTCACGTCTGTCCTTCTGTCTATCCGTATGGAACAAGTCGACTCCCACTCAATGGACTTCCATGATATTTAATATTGTGTATTATTCGAGAATCTGTCCAGAAAATTCAAGTTACATTAAAATCTAACAAGAAAAAGAGTACTTTACACGAAAACTTATGTACATTTATGATAGCATCTCGCTTATTTCTTCTTAGAATGAGAAATGTTTCAACAGAAGTTGTACAGCAAATCAAGACACACATTTTATGTTCAATACATTGTTTTCGAAAATCGTGTCGTTTATGAGACAATGTGGAAAATATGGTACAGCCGGACAGAGCATAGGTGAAAATATACTGCTCCGCAGAAAATATGTGCTTTGTATGCCGGGTAACTAGGGCACGAATAGACATACACTTATAATATTTTATGCTGGCTTCATAATTGATTAATTCCGTCCGATACAGTAAAATGTTTTACGGCAATACTTATATAAACGAGAAACTATGCAGGGACTTAAAAAAAAAAAGAATCTGTTGAGCTAAATTGTACGCCTGAAGGTCGTGAGTAAACGAAAATTATTCTATTTCAATGCAGCGTTCTTATGTAACGTGTGAAAAGGTGCAAATTATTTGGAATATAATTTCTTTCACAAAGTGGCACGCGTAATTTACGCAGCTGCCCGTGAAATATATTTGCCATAAAAGCATTTTTATGCAACACTCAATATTTTTACATAGTTGACAGTGACATGAAACTTAATGACAACACACACAGAATGTATTCTTGTTTTCCCACTGCAAAATAATTAAGCTAAAGCACCACAGGATTACGTTATACGTAGGTATATTGCCTGTTGTGTATTTCTTCCCCGTAGCATCAAGATCAGATATTGGCCTATCAAGCACACTAGCAAATGGGTACTGTGGGTGCTATCTCCGAGGAATAAAGTGGCTGACTTGAAATTGATGACTCCCGTGTATAAACAAGGATAAAAACGTGTGGAGTATAATTCCACTCCTCCTGCATGCCTTCATTGTGCGTATAGGAACAAATTTACCATAGTGACCGTGGTCACTTGTACCAGAAACCACATACCTAATTATAAAAACCGTGGAAGTTGCGGGAGAAAACCGCCACTGGAATTAACTAAGACAAATCATGTGAACTGATATCAAGTCTATGCAGAGCAATATCAGCCTTTTGGCACTGGTCTGCTTGGGTATACTTCATTAAGATGGGATTAGCGTAGGGTGTTCAGAAATGGTGACTTAGATGAATTCCCCTTTAACTTTCATTTTTATACACTGTTTACAAAATGCATATTTCAGCATACAACATGAAAGTCCCTTTCAAATGAACACTAAGAGAAGATACTGCACCCCGCATGTAATCACTATTTAATGCACTGACATTAATTGTCTTGAAGAATTTGGGGAAATCTGGTGGGGTTAAATGTTATAAATGTGAAAGTTATCAGCAAAGCTATCCCTTTACAGACCTGACAGGCCCTTAGGGCTCCAGGAGGTTCAGGCTCCCAAAATTTCCAGGCAATCTGCGCATGTAGTCCGCCTTTACCCCAAAATACATCCGTAATACACACTTCTGTTAAGAGGCTGAGTCGACCCAGAGACATAGTGTGGCCGGCATTATTAGTCAATGAAAAATCCCAATGACACCATCGGAAAACGAACCCATTACCTTCCAGCTTGCAGCACACTGCCTCAACCAACTGCCCCACCGCGCACCCCAAATATTTTGGGTGTGATGCAATAAAAGTCATCCAATAGCAGTAGTAGTAAGAAGATGGACGTTAACTGCATTATCTTATTCGTGGTCCCTTACGTGGGTAGCTGTAGTGAGTAAAAACGCCAACAAATGCACTATTCTATATACACGTATTACGTACATTACTATTAATTTGCTCCTTTTTTACACGTTTCGGCGCAATCACCATCTTCAGGGAGCTAACACCATTGTTGTTAAAACATACTGCAGTATTAACAGTTTTACAATAAACATATATATATATATGTATCAAATGTGCAAACTGTCTTTAAATCAAGGAAAAACAAAATATATGACAGTAAGTAAGAAGGCACGCAATCAGTGTGGGTAGACAGTAGTAGGAGGGTATAGGTTTGGAAGAATTTCTATTTTTCCTGAATAGTCTAGCATAACAGAATAACACACAACTATGAAAGGAAATAAGCCCATTATGCAAATAAAGGATTAATGACCTCTAAATTAATTAACAAATACACTAGAAGGAAGATGTAAATGACATTGATAAGGCCGGATGTGTCTTACGCATACGAAACCTGGACATTGACGTAGGGATATAAATAATTTATTAGTTTTTGAAAGACAAATTTTAGGGAAGTTATTTGGACCAATTCAATGAGAAGAGTGATTGATAATCAGGAGTCATAACGAATTGCAGAAGTTGTTAAAAGCGGAAGATGTCGTTAAATACGTAAAAACACAAAGAATAAAGTTGTGTGGACATCTTAACATGTTGAAGATATAAAAGTAGTTAAGCTTATCACTGATCGGAACCCCATTGGAATAAGAACCAAAGGACGACGAAACAATAGATGGAGAAATTAAGTAATGAATGATTTAAAAAAGCTAAAACTGAGAAATTAGATCCAGCTCGTTAAAGACAGAAAAGCCTGGGATTATCTAGTGCAGAAGACCAAAATTCTTGCAGGGTTGTAGTGTCAGAAGAAGCTCTTACTCCTTCAAAGTGTTGTCAACTTAAACGATCAGTGCGCTCCATTTCCTTGCGGCCAGGATTACTGCGCTGCGAGCAAATAAAGGTTGAGAACCGTTGGGTTATGACTGTCGAATTGCAAATATGCGCAGAATTCGGTAAAGAATGTCTCTAATAAGTGTGAAACAAGTGTGAATGACTTTGAACAAAAAAAATTGTGGAAGATATCTTAGTCACTACATTATTTTTACCAGGAAAAAATGTGTATTATCATTTCAAGAAGACATCAAGATATTGCATTGCTGATGTCATTTTTGAGTACAAAAAAAGTATCTCTTTCTAGCTAGCGAAATCTGAAAAATTTACCTAATATCTACAGTTTTAACCAAAGAATGAACACGAAAGTCATAAGGCTCACAATAACATACTTAAAAACATTAAACTCCTAAATGTTTTGGACCTCACTGTTACATAAGCAGGGACTACATTGTTCTGTTATAAAAGAATTGTTTGATACAATAAATATTAGTTGTCGCCTGTAATAACACAGACATACAGTCGGCAAACAAGCTAAAGCACGCTGAGTTCGTATTTTTCTGTGCTCGTGGATACGACAGCTCTCTGTCACTCTACAAGGCACAGGGAAACGAAGAGACGGAAAGAGAAATTCCCTGAGTATGAAGCTGAACTGCTAGCCTCTAAAATGCGATGTCCGGCCGTGTTGGGGTTTTTTTGTGGGTTTATATATATATATATTCATTGACTGATGGAATCTGAGTAATGCCGACTGACAAGAACACAGGTCAGTCCCATAGCAAGAACATGGATCAGACTTGGTTTTCAGAATAAGTTGGGATAATGTGTGTGGTCTGTCCCCACACGCTCTTCCATGTGCACTAGAGGTTTATTGATTTAGGCTGTAAATCAGACAAGCTTTGCAAGATTAGATGACGGTGAATAATAGACTGAAATCTTGTGGCAGCATGTGAATTTCGTCTAATTTAATGTTATATCCATAGATAAATATATCCAGCTTCTTCATAATTAACCAAGGAATTTTAACACCAACCTAATTAATTACGTGTTGTTTATACCACAACTGTCCACAAGATAACACAAAACAACTATCTTATTCTTATCGACAGCCACTTCAGAATCGAGTTCTTTACGATGTTGTGAAAGGAAGTGGTCATTGCCTAATTTAACGTATTATCACGAAATTTCTTGGAAGTGCCGAAGAAAATATCGGAAGGTTTCTTCAATAATGTTTTCATGGATAAAATATTCAGCTTAGTAATAATAATGATAATGATATTCATTATCATTATTTTCTTGTTCATCTTCTTGTATTAGACATATGTGACCAGTTCTCTGTTCTTCATACACGGTTTCCTTATTTTTCTACTAAATATTAGGCATCAAAAATTCCGTTTAATAACAATAATGATAATAATAATAGTAGTATTTTTTTGGTGTTCAGTTCCTACAATTCTTGAGGCTACCTTCCGACTAACACTGAGTTGTCACGGTGGTAGCCCCTCACAATTTGATAATTATGATATATATATATATATACACTTATTTTCTATTACTCATTTATATTTGACTTCGTCTAAATGGCTGCATAAATTTCTTATATGGCCTTAATAGTGCATCTTAATGTTTCTCTGTAAACTGTCTCTTTATTCATATTTTACCACTTTGGTTTAGAAATTTTATTCTCAAATTTCTAGTTTCCAAACAATCGAGTAACATGTATTTGACATCCTTTTCACCTAAACTAGAGGGCATCTTGCTTTATCTGTGTCTGTTCTTATTACTTCCAGTTGCTACCCCCCTGCTAGCAACCACCTTATCCCACTCCTTTCTTTCCTCGAACACCGTTCTGTATATATGAAGTTTAACCCCAAAAGAAGTTCATTATCTAATATATCTAAAATATTTTGTCTTTCCGTACCATTACTTCTATCTTTCACTGTTTTAAAATTCCCGTTACTTGGTCTGTATATTAAAAATCGTCAAGAATACGTCTTTTTTCCAATCCTGTAAACCTACATTTAATTTTACATATTTCTTCCAGGTAGCAATTTTGGCTGTACTGGTAGCCATGGTCTCAGGAGCGGCATTCCCCGGCCCCCGACCATTTCCAGCTGGCCCTCTGCCTAAGGAAGACCTAGCCGGTTCCGAAACCGTGTATTACCCCTACGCCTATTACCCAGCTTATTACCCTATCGCATACTGGGGATGAAGATCTTAAAATGGCTGACAAGTAGTAACAAGATGGCTACTTCATGCTACGTTATGGACAGCACCTACATTCGTGTTAGAACCTGTCGTCATTAAACTTGACCATCTGCCCTCACGAACATAAAACGTCCAAAAATAATTATGTTTAATATATACATATAATTTCACATTTCCTATAATTTTGACACTTGTTACCTTCTTAAAATGTACTCAATTTGGAAAATTTATTTTGTAATTAAAGCCTTTTAACACCAATATTTGCAATGATTCAGTGATTTATGTGTAATGAAACTGGATACTTCGGCTCGCCAGCCACAACTACAAGCCAAACTGCGCGCCAGCCACTTCACAATCTAATTAAAAAAAAACAATCTGCTTTAAGATTTACTGCAATATTTTCCAACTTCTTCCTTCTCACGTTGACATGTTCTTGCTTCTCAAGGACACACGCCTTTTTGCAAGGTTTCATTCAGAGCCAGGTGAATACATCTTTTTCTTTAAGACATACATTAATATTATCTCCCATGCACTTTCAGCCCAGCCTGCTGCATGGTATCTCCGTTTCTCATGCGTGGTAAATATCTCCCCCATTTATTGGCAGCTAGAGGGGACCGTCAACCTCATCAGTATTTTAAACAATAAAGTATTGTGGAACCAGTGGGTTTTCACACTTCTACGCTGGTGTAACACAAAATAAATTTTAACAATTTCAATCTACTACTAAAAATAGTTTGTTTTGAAATAAGAAAAATAAAACTGAAAGATTCGCTGACAGTGGAGATGAGTTATATAATTTTGCCAGCAGTCCTGCTTATTAGAACATGTATGTGGCTTACGATTTGTTTATATTTGAAGTTCTTATTCCGTTTTACATTTCGATATGTTATAAAATCCGCGTACCAATGAACAATACTTTACGTAACACTAGTGACAGGCATGAGCACCAGCCGCTTTAACGCGTGAAAAGAAGTCCTGCACAATTTGTACTGGAGAGCGGGTGGACGTCGGTTCCGGCGTTCATGACGAATGCAGAAAATCTTGCCCCTACTGGGGCTCGACCACGAAACTCTCCAAACCGTAGTGAGTCGCTATACCGACTACGCTATCCCGGCCGCCGCTTCATTATTAACCCTTAGGCTACTAATTTCGTATATATATGGAGCTCCTAGTAAAGCCAGAAATGCTAACGTCGTATATATATGGACCTACGTTTGGCAAC
>JGI20166J26741_11692140_pt1 | contig 10904 bp, 11 predicted proteins | sample TergutCu122P5_FD_26741 | JGI IMG/M metagenome (IMG submission 26741) | reverse complement strand
TTCTTATTCACTGTGCACGCCATTTTTCGTCACGACTACCCCCTAGCGGTGGAACCTGCAAGTACGCCAAGGCTCCTAGTACAAAAAAAAAACTTTGAGACATTCTCTACTTATTGATATGCTCCTTTCTGCCTTTTCTGTCTTGGTTGTTGCGCAGTCGAGTTCGGAAGTTCCGGAGGGTCTTATGAATAACCCTGTATAATAGCCGGTTTAGATTAATTTAATTAATTAGCATTTAAAATTCATAATGTTTGAGCGTAATCAATTTTGATTCCTGCTCGTCCAAAATACCGTATATTCTCGGATCTAATCCGCACCTTTTTAACAGTTTCAGAGGACTAAAAAATCAGACGCGGATTAGAATCGCGTGCGGATTAGATTCGCGGTCGAGAGCTGGATTTTGGAAAAATGATAAAGCCGCTGTACGTGCCGTAAGAACAATAAAATAATTTATTATTTTATTTATTATTTATAATATATTATACAATATTTATAATTTATTATTCATCAGACTCGCCGTCATCACTCATAACTGAATCGTTATCCGTCACCCAGTCACTAATTCACATACGGCGCGTTAGTCGGATAACGGTTAAAGTATTGGTAACATCCAATATAATTCAATCAGTCTGCCTTGTAGCCAAGGGGCGGTTGAAGGAAAGGTGCGGATTAGAACAGCGAACTAACATTTTTTCGTTTAAGAAATCGGCAAAAACTAGTGCGGATTAGATTTGAGAATATACCGTAACTCCTAAATTACGTAAGCTCAAACTAAATTTTATCGACTTTTCAAAACCAGACATCTCCTAAACTATATATCTCAAACACATATAAATTTTTGTTTCAAGTTTTGCTTTCAGGTGCCTATTTAACCACGTGAAAGTAAAATAATTTCCACCTTAATTATCGTAATAAATTTTCAAAGCTATACATAAGTATGAGCAGTAAGTAAATAATACTACGACTGAATAACGAGAATTGCAACAAAAGAAGGTGTATTGAGCGAGCATGCGTATCCGTGCCCACTTATAGAGAAAATTTGGTATGCCAAGTGGAGCTCGTATAAACAAGACGATAAAGATAACAATTCTGATTAAAGATATTCTTCGCGTTTAATGCGATTACTAAAGGGAATATCTTTTCAGCATTCATTCATTCAGTAATCTGTCTGACGACAGGTACAGAGCCTCTTCCAAAACGGTTTCTTCACATAGTGCGATCTAGAGCTTCCTCCTTCAAATGAGAGTATCCCCTCCTGTCCTTAAATCCAGGAAAAATGTGCTGCGAAGTTCAAATACTTGGATACAACAATAATAAACCAACATCAAGAGCAGGAAGATATTACAAATAACACTAAATTCGAAGAACCGCTTTTTACCATTCAGGTCCCAAATTTTAGTCTTTCCGTCAGCCATTTTAAAGGCGGAGAAAATTAGTCTTTAAGAGAGGGTGGTGGTAAGTCCTTAGTCCGACCTACTTCCCGATGTCGTAGGACGGAATCGATAGTGTCGTTGGCAAGAGGGGTCTGTTCATATGCCGAATTGCAAGTATTTTCTTGTTACAGAGGCTGACAGAAGCATATCAAGCGAAGCGCGCGATTTCAACAACATCGAGAAGCGAGCTATCATCAAGGTTTTTTCCAGCAAGGCAAGGCGCCTAAGGAAATTCACACCATTCCGCCAGAAATATTAGGGGAATATGCACCATCGTATGCCACCGATAAACTGGGTGGCCAAGTTAAAACGTGGTTATTTTTCCACCTGTGATGCGCCTCTTCCTGGACGACCCAAAACAGTGACCACCCCACAGATTATTGATCAAATTCACGAGCTAATCTTGGAAGATTGCCGGATTTCGGCTAAATCAATAGCTGAGCAACTGAGCATCTCACATGAGCGGTATGGGTCCATCATTTATGAAGATTTGGACATGTGGAAGCTCTCCGCGAAGTGGTTGAATTGTCTGAATGCGGATCAAAAAGTCATCGTTACCAAATTTGGAATTTTCTCGACGCGATCCAAATGATTTTCTGTCGCGATTGGTGACCATGAACGAAACCTGGCTATATCACTATGACTCGGAGACAAAACAACAATCAAAGGAGTGGCGGCATAGCGACTTACCCCGCCCCAAACCAAAAAATTCCGAGTGCAAAAATCCGCCGGAAAAATTCTCGCCTGGAATTTTTGGGATCAAGACGGCATTCTCCTCATTAATTATCTTATCTTCCAAAGGGCCAAACTATCAACGCGCGGTATTACTCATCTCTGCTGGCTGGTGGAATTGAAGGACATTTCGAAGGAAAAGCGCCGCGGGGCGGGAAGTTCACCAAGGGAGCCTTATTCTTGCACGGCAGTGCCCCGGCTCACCGTACACTGATAACCCATAAGAAACTGGCCTGCCTGGGCTTCCAGTATCTTGATCATCCACCTTATTCTGCAGATCTGGCCCCGTCGGACTACCACCTGTTCCCTGGACTGAAAACACAATTGAAAGGTCGCCATTTTCCTTCCGACGTTGAGGTCATTGCTGCCGCGGAGACCTGGTTGGAAGGATAATATTCCGATTTTTTTTGAGTGGCTTGCAAAAGTTACAGCAACGGTGTCAGAAGTGTATTGAGCTTCGTGGGGAGTATGTTGAATAAATCCCGAGTTTGGCCGCTGTAGCTTTTTTCCTTCTTTAGGACTTATCAGCACCCCCTCGTAACTTCGAGACAAGATCACAAGGTCCAACAGAGTTTCTCACACAAATATAGTATACATATACATACACCATATACACTTACTTTCTTACAGTGCATAATAAGTAGCTCTACATTCTATAGGGAGCCGGGATAACAATCAGGCCAAGGGCAGGCCCGTCCGGCCATCGATTCTCGGTAGTACCAAGAGAATTCTCCCCTCCCGAAAACGTTCAGACCCGCTCAGGGAACCACCCAGCCCTTACTCAAAGGGTACGAGGTTTCTTTCCCGTGGTTATAAAAGCCAGGACAAGATATTTACCACTCACATCCATCTGGCGCCGAGGATAAGATTGGGCGGAGCTATACTTCTCCTCCCACGTTTGCCTTCATGCTGTAGGAAGGGACAAATTTGCTGTAGTCTGCACATTTCACAAAGTATTTTTAGCACCATAAAATTGTTGTAAATCAGATGAGTGGGGAATGTGGCACATTTGGGTATAAGAATTGCACGCGGAACTGTAGTCGACAACACTAATGGGAGACCTGACAGTAGAAGGGAAATCATCACCTTTAACAAAGCCGATTTTAAAAACACAGAATGTGAGGATGACGGAATTCATCTGACTCAGAACAAATCTATTAAGGGGAAAGGAGCTTTTGTAAACTTGGTTATAATCGTTCGGTTCCACAGTAAGTAGGCAATTTATTAACCAGATAAGTCACTATCAAGTTCCCAAAAATGACTCCCCTCCGTGGAAGTCACTTGATTGATGACACTGGAAAAGATAATTTTTTCGTTAAGTGGCCTAAAAATGTAGACCACATAATTACACTCAGCAGATTACGTGATAGGTAAGATAATGAAACATCTAAATGAAATTTTCATATATATATATATATATATATATATATATATTTGGGTCGTCACTTGGGACAGCGTACCTGTAATATGCTAAGGATCATCATGATGGAAGGCAAAAGTTGCCCTCCGTGACTTGTTCAACCACACAACAATTCTAATTACAAGTATCCTATAATGGACTAATCACATGTAATTTGACAAAAAGCCATAAAATTATTGTCGATACATTCCTTTGTTTCTTCTTAATAATTATATGGGACCTGCCTATCTTTTAAAAAATTTGTAGCAAAATGAAAACCTTATCAAATAATCATTACCAACTATATTTCACAAACCATATTTGTACATTATCAGTAGGAGACAAATAAGTTATATGAACGTAAGTATATGACAAAACAGTGAGTTCTAAAAACTCATAAGCCTGCGTTGCCCACCGCATATATGTGTAGTCGTAGAGAGGTAGAAAAAACGATTATTTAAGGCATTATTTTTGATAAATTGGGGTTTTCAGGGTGATATATTCGGGTATCACTTCCTGGTTTGTGACCCCTAGTAGCTGTATACGTAGGTAAATATGTAAACGTTATCTCAAATGAGACCAAGGAAGCATCCTTCGACAACCCCTTCAGTAAACTATTCATTACAATACACTTTTTATTGTGAACTGCTGACAGATTCGTCTCATTCATTCATTCATTCAGCATTCTGTCTGACGACAGGTCCAAAGTCTCCTCCAAAACGATCCCTCCACATAGTGCGATCTACAGAGTGGGTGGGAAGTAAGTAGGCATTAAATAATCGCTATAGGTTTTGTAATATTAAAGCAATCATCATGAAAATAATGTGTATTTGTAAGTCACAAAATAGGATTTTATAATTCGCCCGTCGATGGTGTGGGCAGTGGCCGAGAGAAGCAGCACGCGCAATGGCAACAAAGATGGCTGACCGCTTGACTGTTCAGGAATGAGCGCAGATTGCTGCAGGTTATGAGGTGTGAAATTCAGTGGTTGCTGTGCAGAGACGGTGGCGTAAGACGAAGGAAAGAATTTCCACAATCCGTCTGGAGACAATCAAGAATTGTCATTCGAAAATTCTGACCACAGTTTCGGTTACGGACGCACGGAGAAGTGGCCGTCCATCCACATCCCTATTTGAGGAGAACGTGGCGTTGGTGCGGGATATGTTCATATGTTCACCCGCGGCCGCGTAATTCAACACGAAAGGCTGCTCGCGAAATTGGACTGTCGAGGCACACGGTACAATGGTGTTAAAGAAAGACTTGAATTTTCGCCCGCGGAAACCCCATTACGTTCAGAGCTGACACCTTAAGATTTTAACCGCAGAATGGAATATGGGGAGTTGATGCTGGGTTGGCAAGAGGATTGGCCAAAACTCTTTGAAAATATTCTCTGGAGGGACGAGACCGTTTTCCATATCGGCGGTTTCGTTAATCGACATAATTGCCATTACTGGAAAGCATACAATCCCTATGTCACAGTGGAGAAGATGCAAAATCGCCCAAAAGTGACCGTGTGGAGCCCAATGACGGCCATCAGGGTCATCGGCCCGTATCTTCTGCGTGACACCATGAATGCAGAACGCTATCTTCAGTTGCTGGAAGATTACGTGTGGCCTAACTTATCTGGCTGGGAAAGCATCGATGAACTTGTTTTCATGCACGATGGTGCACCGCCACACTTTGCACCGAGCGTAGGTGCCTGGTTGAATCAGAAGTTTCCGGGACGTTGGCGGGGACAACGAGGACCGCACGAATGGCCTGCAAAAAGTCCAGATCTTAGCCCTGTACATTTTTCCTGTGGGGTCGTGCAAAGGATGAGGTGTAACGGGCAAAACCTCGCACAAAGGAAAAGGCAGGCAGGCCGCAAAGGTAATCGGGAGGGCGGCAGTTGGCAGTCGGCAGTGGAGCAGTGAGGATCAGCGAGCCGAGAGAGAAATGGTTATTCGACTGGGTGGTTGACCCTTCGCCTTAAGGACAGCGAGCGTGGAGACTTGTTCTAAACGGTCCTCTAGTACTTGCTCACACGGTTACTGGCTGCATCAGGTGTCCGGAGTCTTTTGTTGTGTAGTGGATTTCCTGCCGAATCATCATGCTAAGGCAGGAAGAATTAGCCTTTATTAAGGCTACCTCCACCATGCAACTTTCCCCGGCCATTCTCAAGCAGCTGAGGATGACGATGTCTCGTCGAAAGAAGAAGCCGGCGGGGCTTGCTAAGAGCCGCAGCACCACAACTGGATGTGGGGCTAGAGCCCCCGACGATCATCCGCCCAGCTCACGGGCAAGTGTAAAGCCAACGAGCTGGAAAGTTCGGGCGGGTCACTGGAGCCCGCAAACCGGCGTTCAGCGCCCAGCGATGGGTCCGTGCCTCTGCCCGTGAGTGCATCGGCAATCACGGGCGAACACGCTGCATCCTGCAGCCGGCAACTCATGTCCCCCGAGGGAGGGGTGACGTACGCGGCTGTCCTCGCCGGGTCCGTCGCCGCGTTTCAGCCAAGTGGAAAGCTTAAGCCCACAGCCATGGATTCAGACCCGTCTGAACCTGCTGTCTCATCCGAGACAGTAAACAGGCACATGTCTAGCGACATGTCCGGGCCTCTGACCGACAAGCCGGATAACACAACTACAAGCGCCCGAGGAACCAACACCTGCTTAGTAGCAGGGGAGCGTCCTAACAAGACCCCCATTTTTATTTCAGGTTTACGTGACACCCGTGCCTTCGTGGCTTGGTTGCGGGCGTCTTGCCCTGGCGGTCTGACCGCCGAACTTAAAGCTGAGGAGCTGATGGTTGTCCCGTCAACCGCTAATAATTTCAGAGCCGAGGGGGAGGTTTGAGTTCCAACACCACGCTCCTGGAGGACCGCTGTACGCGACTTCTGGTGAAGAATGTGGTCCGGGCATTCCTGAGAGCGTCGTCCGTAGGAGCTGGAGTCCCTGGACATTCATGTCTGGGAGGACACGCAGCTGTGTTCCGGCCGTCGTGACCAAGACCACACCAAGGACCGCCCACCCACCCCCACTTCATTGAGTAAGTGGCGCGAGGGCCTGAGGTGTCCAAGGTGCGATCAATCACCGAACTCTGCGGCCTGCGAGTGTCGATGAGTCGTGTGTGTCTACAAAGGTCCCTTTAAAATACAAGCGCTGCCAGCGCATCGGACACACACAGCGAAACTGTGGATACGCACCTCGGTGCGTCGCGTGTGGGTGATTCCACCTCTCCGGTGGGTGCCCCACCCCGCGGGAGCAGACCCAGTGCTGTGGCTGCAGATGTAAACAAACAGCGAACTACCGTGTCTGTGTAAAGTGGAAAGAGGCGAGGGCGGTGTTTGCAAAGCAGGCGACAGATCGAGTCCGTAAGAATGCAGCCACAGGCCACCCTGCCCCTCCGAAAAATCAGCAGGCCGGGCCCTCTGCCGAGCAGACGAACCTAGGCGAGGGATTGAACCACATCGTTCATGGGGGGGCGTGTTGTCAAGGCCACTATTCCACCCCCAGCTCCAATCCAAAACCCACTCGTCAAACAGTCACGGAGGTGCCCAAACAGCCTAAAGGGACCGCCACCAGGAAGACGGCCGGGCCTAAGAAGCCTGAGTCTAAATCCACAGCAGCAACTAAACCGGTTGCTGGGAAGTCGAAAACGAAAGCAGCCGCGAGTGTAAAAAAAGTGGCCGCTAAACCCACAACTCCCGACCTGGTGGTCCCCACCCAAAGCCCCACCTCCCCAATCGAGGATATTTCTGATCTCCTTGAGCGCCTCCCCTACAAGCATATATGGAGCTGACTCGTCGGCTCCTCACGTCCATCTCCTCCCTCCCCACTGGGACAGTTCGCCCGCGGGCTGTTTTGAAGACCGTTACTATCTTCGTGGCAGAATATGGCAGCACGCTCTAGGAGGAAGGTACGGAGTAAAGCCCTGCGCCTCGCCTGCTAAAATGCAGACCTAGTGGGGTGTCGATATTTGTCTCTTAAGTGAGACATTCCTTAATGCTGGTCAAGACTTCCTGCTTGCCAATTATATCTGCCACCAAACAGACAGACCGACAGCGGGGGCGGTACAGCCATCCTGGTCCACCGTGGTATAGTTTACCACTCAGTGCCCGTTTCGGGCCTTACCCACTTGGAGGCTACCGCCATCCAAGTTATACTTGCCGGCAGACCTGTGAGAAACTTTGCGCCTTATATCTCTCCTTCCCGCCCATTGATCGGATTGGATCTGACCGCCTGTTTCGGCGGTGGACTGCCAGGCCTTGTAGCCGGCGACTTCAACGACAAAAACGTGGATTGGAACTCGCGGCTGAACACGAGACGGGGGAAACTCCTCCGTGATTATGCCGACGAGAACTCCTGTCTAATCTTTGGACCGGAAACCACTACCACCAACCCATACAACTCCTCCGCTACTCCCGATTTCTTGGATATCGCGGTGGCGAAGGAACTCCCGTTCCCGATGTTTCTGACTTCGTGCTCTCCACTAAGCTCGGACCACCTTCCGGTAATCATCGACATTGCATGTCGCTCATCCTTTCATCACCCATCTGATCGCCCTGATCTCAGGCGCATTGAATGGGGCAACTTCCACACTCACTTGGTAGATCAAATTCCTTTCGATTCGGAATTGCACAACGGGATGGCAATCGACACGTGCGTAGAGAACTTCTCCGGCGCCGTTCTGAAGTCTCTAGCGGCATATACTCCTAAGTGTCGACCGTATGACAAGCCACGGCCTCTGAAACCGGCCGGCATTCAGGATGAAATAGCCTGAAGAACCGGCTGCGAAGACAGTGGCAGATCACCAGGGACCCCGCTCTGAAAGCCGAGGTCAACCGCCTGCAAATATCGGTGACTCGCAGGCTCGACGAGTGGAGGAACGACACGTGGAGCACGACGCTCGATTACCTCGATCCTGAAGACCAATTGCTGTGGAGGATGACCAAAAGGATGATGAGAGTTCCTACTTCGTCTCCCCCCTGGTCACCCCAGGGGGAATCGCTCTCTCAGTCTCCGAGAAAGCCGAAGCTCTTGCCGACAATCTGGAGGCTCAGTTTCAGCCGGTAGCCGATTCTTCGGCCTCGGCAGTTATTGAGAAGGTTGACGTGGCCCTGAGGTCTTACCTCATGACCCCTGCCAACGAATACAAGTTAACCAAACCTGAGGAGGTTCAGGAAGCCATCAGGACTCAAAAGATCGAAAAGGCTCCGGGCCCGAACGGTAGCTCGTAAAGGGCTCTGAAGCATCTCCCACAGCGAGCGGTATCCTTCCTGGTCCTGATCTTCAATGCTATCCTCCTCACCCATCACTTCCCTAGAGTGTGTAAGCACACCCGAGTGATCTCTATACTTAGGCCGGGGAAGGATCCAGCTCTGCCCTCGTCCTATCGGCCCATTAGTCTTTTGGACACGATTGGTAAACTATTCGAAAAGATTCTATTATCTAGGATCTGACACGAAGTAAACGTGCGCGTGCTGCTGCGGAATGAGCAGTTTGGGTTTCGTCGCAGGCATAGCACTTCCTTGCAAATAGCTCTCCTCTTTGAAAGAATCACCAGGAGCTTTGGCGAAAAGAGGGTAACAGGCGCAGTCTTCCTCGGCGTGATTAAACCCTTCCATGCCGTCTGGATCGATGGCCTCCTCTACGTGCTAACACTCCTAAACTTCCCGTCTTACGTAGTCCATTCGATCTCCTCTTACTTCCGGGGTCAGACGTTCGAAGGGTCCTTCCAGACGGCCACGTATTTCGTCGATGCATGCGGGCCGGAGTGGCACAGGGTGGATTGATCTCCCCTGTCTTCTTCAGTCTGTATGCCAATGACATGCCCTCAACCTCCCATCACGTAGAGTTAGCCCTTTACGCGGACGACACGGCCATCATAGCCACGTCTCGCAAACCGACGCTGCTTGTCAGTTACCCGTAGTCATATCTCAATTACCTTCAACGGTGTTTGAGTGAATGGAGAATCGCCATTTATGTGTATAAGAGCACCGCGATAATATTCGCGCGTGCCGGACGGCGCTTTATCCAGCCCCGACCAGTTACACTCCTCGGGGAACCAATCGAATCGGTCGACACCACTCGTTATCTGGGGGTAACCCTAGTCAAGGGTCTCACCTAGTCGCCTCACATCGATCAAGTTAGAAAGAAACCGTTCAGAGGATGGGCATGCTGGGTCCCCTCCAGAACAGGAAGAGTGATCTCTCCGTCAGAAACGGGGTCATGCTATATAAGAAGCTCATCCGCCCCATGATGGATTACGCGTGCCCCGCGTGGAGGTACGCTGCCTGCTCCCATGTCAGGAGGCTTCAATTGTTACAATCCAAGTATCTTAACCTTGCACTGGTGCCCACTGATACGTAAGTAACAGGCAGATTCCCGAGGATCTGGGTGTTTCCGCTCTTCGCCGACCACATCAGAGCCCTGACCGCGAACTTCGGCTGAAAGTTAGCTGATGTGGAGAACCCCCTAGTACGACAATTCGGCAAATACTTACGCTGACCGAGGGTTTACCCAGTCGCCTTAAGAAGGGCGGCAGGGGCTAGCAGGCCAGTCGAGGCCATCGCCCGCGATGGCCATGTCGACAAAACGAAACGCGTTCGGATCAGCCGAGCGCCTTTCGGCTACCATGACTGAGGTTTTCCGTGATTTTCCTCAGTTGTAATGCAAATGCTAGGGTATAGGATGCAAAGTCGGTGCACGGCCCGCACTGCCATTCCCCAGGCGCGACGACTTCACATAAGCGCCTAAAATGTTGCAAACCTGTAGTTTGCGATTAGGCCAGTCTGGGCTCAGAACCCAGACAGCCAACCAAGCAAAGTTTATTCCTCCCATATTTAGTCCAGTGCCACCTAGGCACTAGTCTTTGGTTAGTTCAGTTCAGGCCCTCAGCCTGACTTCGAAATGGTTTGCGTAAGTATATTCCCCTGTTAGAGTTAAGGTATCTGTTATAGAGGCCAGCTATGCGATCAAATGCAGGTATGGCTAACAGACGGGGGCGACGTCGACTTCCGCTTCGCGCAAGTCTCCGCCCCCAGTTAGAACTTTGGCTTGGCTTGGTTTGCCAAAATGGAACAATTGGAGAACCGGATTCGGAACGTTTTCACCACCGTCCAACATGACTTCCTGCAGAAGATTGCGGATAATGTCTCCGGTCGTTTGAGAAGAATGGTGGATGCCGCCGTTGTCTACATTTAATTTTAACCTTTTGGTGCCGGAATTTTACATTTAAATTTTAGCACACCTTGAAGGTAAAATGCGAATAATACAGGAACCAAACAAGAGGCATTATGAAATAAAGGCATTTTGAAGAGAAAAAACGGAGATTATGCAGCATGTTTAAAATATTCAGTACG
>JGI20166J26741_11691918_pt1 | contig 10907 bp, 10 predicted proteins | sample TergutCu122P5_FD_26741 | JGI IMG/M metagenome (IMG submission 26741) | reverse complement strand
CTCTTCATCATCAGCTGTTGTCCTTCCATGTTTAAATCTGTCCACCCATTCGTTTACATTTTTCTGTGCCATGCAGTGTTCACCATATTGTGTTGACATTGTCTTATAAATTTCAAAAGTTTTCACACCTGCTGACCACAAAAAAACATATCACAGCACACTGTACTACAGCAGTGCAGTTCGAAAGTGGTGCTGCCATATTTAGGGGAGATTTATAAACAAATACAAGACTAACTGAATCTTGACACTGACTCTTCATGACAATGACACAGTATGTAGTTACTGAGACAAATACTAGGTTTCACAGACTATCAATTGCAGTGCCTCTACAGGCAAATTTTCTGTTCTCTTTGATTCACCATCATAAAGCAGAGGTAAATATAGGGTGGTTCCCCTGCATGCTGTCGCAGTGGAATGGAGGGAAAATTATGTTCTGTTAATGAGTTTTTAACATGTGAGCAGGAGCAGTTTTTGGGGATAGTTGTTTTGTTACTTTTTCCATTAAATGAAATGATACTTACAGACGGTGTTGGGGAAAAGTGTCAAGATGGCAGCACAATACTGTCTGTGTGATGAAATGGTGATTGAAGTGTGTTTTGTAAGACTGAGATATATTCCAGATCGCCTGGTTGAAATACGCACGGTACTGGAGAAGATTCGTCCTATTGACCACAGATTGAAACATCAAATTGATAAACTGGTGAAGACTGCAGCTACAGGATCTGCAGTGGGATCTGACCCAAGCAACTTCTGTGCTCGTCCAGAAAATATGATAAGTAAGGCGGAAGAATCTGAAGAAAGTGAAACAGAAGATGAGGATAATAATGCAGGCAGCAAAGAAGACAAGTTAAAAAAGGGAGTCTACGTTCCACCCAAACTTGCTGCTGTTCACTATGGTAAGTTAATATTCTGCCCAAATTTGCTGCTGTTCACAATGCTGCGTGTACGTACTGTCTGAACTTCCTGCTATTCACTATGGTAAGTTTTGTACAGATTGTGCATGAGGTTAGTCAATAATACGCTTATGTTGCAGTTATTTTGGGTTCTCCATTTTCAGGTGTAATCACAACAGTCCACATTTAACTCTACAGGTATCCCACTGCTACTCCATGCAGTCCTTGCCATATCTGAGGCAACTCTCATATAATGGGAAGTGCTTTCGTATTTCCCATTGAATAGAAGTCCGTGTCCCATATTTTCAGCCATCATATCACAGCTGTTTCCACCTTGCAATCATCTTTAAATTGATGGCTGCTGAGGTTTTGCTTCGTTGCTGGAAACAGATGATATTGCTTGGTAGTGAATTTCTCTGTCACATCCATTGTAGGTTCTTATGAAATTTTATGCCATATAAACATATTTTCTGGCCAATTTGCATAGTGCACCATTACTTGACCTGCTTTCTGGTATTTTACCAGACATTATTTTAGCTGTAGAATGTCTGTTGTGGAGTATACCAAGTTTTAACTAGATTTCATTGTACTTTTGCTCTATATTCAGGAGGTCATTGGTCCAGATGGTGGCTCAGCTATAGATTATCATGACTGAAATGTTTCATGGTTTTCACAGTCCATCTGTACATGACAGGATAGTACCCACAAACAGTCCATCTGTACATGACAGGAAAGTACCCACAAACAATCCCTGCTCACATCTGTCCACATGCTTTCCTCTGTTCAGTATACCACTTGATGCTGTATAAACTGAACTGCTGACAGTATTGTTAAATAAACTGTACATAATTGTCTCCTGGAAAGTTTAGTGATTCAGGTGTGTGGTTTTTAAAGAAAACCAGTGTAATTTATCATATCAAAAAGGCTTTTATCATTTGTGTGATATCTGTCATTCTGTTTGTCTGTCGATCCATCCATCTATCTATCTCTCTGTCTATTAGATTTCCAGTGTTCCACCTGTTACTGATTCTGAGTCACTTTTTGCCAAATTTGCCCATTTATTGCACCATCTGTTAACTTATTCTGCTTCATCACTCTTTCCACTTCCTTTTCCCACTTTTCTTCTGGGTATTGTCATCATCTTTCTCCTAGTGACCATGTCATTGTTCACTAGTCGGCCGTGATGTGACACTAAGCTGATGTTTTGAGGCCTGTAGTGCCGCAACACAGTGCCACACTGAGGCCTGTAGTGCTGCAACACAGTGCCACATTTAGGCCTGTAGTGCCGCAACACAGTGCACACTGAGGCCTGTAGTGCTGCAACACACTGCCACAACACAGTGCCACATTCCAGGCTTTGTGTTCTGTAATGCTTCCATGACAGCTGGCTGGCTTGGTCATAGAGATGACAAATATACTCCCTCTATTTTCCAAACTATGTGATATCACAAGTCAAGTTATTGCAGGCTTAATAATCACTGTCCTGTGTCTGAGTTGGCTGTGTCCTGTTAGAAACAGGAAAGTTTACCTTTTACCTGTATGACATTCAGATGGTGATGAAAGTTGGGCAGACAAGCAACAGCGTGTGTTGGAACGTGCCAGAAAACGAGCCTTGGGCAGCTCAGTAATGCAGGAGCTACAGGAGGAATACTTTGATCGTCCATCTGAAGTGTCGCATCGTGACGCCACAAAGGCCACTCTGGTTCAGCAGCTGCGCCACAAAGAGGAGTAAGTGACAGGACGTCAAAAATCTGCACACACTTAAGCATGACTAGATGTATACACATATAGTGTGATTGAGAAGTGGTGCATGTATGCTGTTAGGTTGATCGGAACATTTCACCAACACTGACACCTTCAGATCAGTTTATTTCACCTATTTTCATTCTAATAAAGTATGGAATAATTTTGGGGGGTAATTGATCTAACAGTGAAATGGTACTTACTTTACAGCAGGATATTGTTAGAATTATACTGGCAGCAAAACCTGTAACTCCTGTGGAATTGTATTTAAGAAATTAGAGATTTGACTTGTTCCATGCCAATGTCTGTTTTCACTAATGAACTTTATTGTAAATAACCAAGAACATTTTGAAACAAATTCATCTGTACTTTTTGCTAATACAAAGAATAAGCACCATCGTCCGAGATCAACTGCCAGTGTTTTGTGTTTCAGAAAAGTGCTTTCTGTGCTGGCATCAAAATGTTGAACAGTTTACGACTGTCTGTCAAATCTTAGGAATTAAAATGCACAATTTAAAGTAGCATCAGCAGATACATGCACACCCCTGTTGCCCTGTTGATGGATTTTTTATGTTAGAAGAATGATTCATTACACTGTGTATGAAATGTTTATAGAATTGTTTTGTATTGTACTAATTATGTATATTTTCCACATGTTTACAGGTATGAGGAGACGTATTTCACACGACTCCCAACAACAAAACAAGAACGCCACAGGGCTCACAAAATGACCACTCTTGGTACCTTAGGGGACGAACTTACCCGCTTCGGCGATCTTCGTGCTCTTGAAGGAGGTGCAGGTGCATCAGGGTCTTCAGGGGGTACCAAGAAAAGAAAGCATTTTAAAGGCAAGAAGTGTAAGTACTGCCATTGTTAAGGAGTTCGTAGTTTGTAGGGTTTAGTGGGTAAGTGGATAAGTGAATTGTTCTACAGATCAACATTAAACATTACTATTTCTTGCACTTCCAGCTTTCAAGAAGAGGAGATTCCACTGAGCACTGAGTCATTGTTAATATCATCATTCACAGCTGCTGCATTTCATTTGGACCTTTGTCCCAGTTACTTAACGTCTTTGTGCAGTTCAGGATGGAAGATAAGGAAGATAATGTGGTGAATAATAATGAGTCAGAAGTCATGTTGAAAAGTGGGACCATTCCAGAGGACTGTCAGAACTGTGGTGCATTTAATTCTGTTCATGGTATTTATTACATTTTACATGACATACCGGCGGCAGTTTTGTTTGCTTTATACTTTGGGGAATCTCATTGAATTATTTATATTTATAATGACAGTAGGATACTCATGTCAATAGGATCTGGCAGTCCTCTTTTATTATAACCCATTTCTAATGATTCCTGCATACTTGAATTTACTGTGTACTGAATTCTTTCATTTCATATCTGAAAGACAACTGGCGAAAGAACCAGTCCTTATGCCTGGAAAGAATTTCCCTTATAATTTTGCAGTTAAAGTTCTTACTCCTAAAATAAAATGCAGAAACTGTTTCCACCAAATGAGAAGAATAACCAAATGCCAGTCAAACATCCCATCAGCAATATGCCGAGTAAAGGAGGACTAACCCACCCACTTGTCTGAATATACTGACCAGACATATGGGTTGTACTTGTAGAGGAATGTGATCTTCTTATACCAATATTCACATCACTTTCCACTTCCATTAGCAGATGCATTTCTCACAGTTCTTTCCTTCTTTCAATAAACAACTTATCACCATCACTGCATATAAGTCACACAACACATCAAGTTTTATTGTTAAGTCCACTTCTCTTGGTTATAAATTACAAAGTTTCAAGGCAATTTATCGCCTTGCACCAGAGAAGAAAAAAAATATGATTATATTAGACCAGATGTATGTATGTATTTGTGGCACAAGGCACAGTACTGTAGTTTACTGACCTGCTGAAAACACTTGCCAGCTGTTACTGTCGTGTTACAGTACCGTAACAAGACAGGCAGTATAATACTGTGGCATGCTGTGTTTGGTGTAATTTAAATCACATTTTAAGGTTCACTTTTAGCCATGCCACTTTCATTCCAGATGCATTATTGATAAAGTTCATGTGGAGAATCAGTATTGCATTAATATGGTGGTATACATACGTACGTACGTCATGACAGATTTGTTGTTGTTGTGTCTTTATTAAACATAGTACTTCAGTTCACAGTTTACATACTGTGTGTGGGAAATTTATGTGAATTTGGGAACAACAAGATTGAGAGGTAGACCAAGAAATAGAAGGTGAGGTGAGAAAGGATGGAAGAATAGTTGGTAGAGAAGGGTGGCAGGAAAAAGTACATAACAGAGAGGAATGGAAGAAGCTCCTGAGAAAGGCAAGGAATCATTGAATTCTGCACATGCCAATGGAATGAATGAATGAATGAATGTGTGAAATTTAATCAGTATGTTTACGTGTCAGAAATACTTCATATACATTTACTTAAAACAGTCCTGTAACACAGTTGTGCCAGTAATCATGCTCAGATCAATTATTTGGGAATATTTCATTACTGATTTTATGTTCATGTGACCGTGCATCATAACAAATTTCTTTGTAATAAAACCAACCAGATGCACTAATTTCACAAATTTATTTTGTCATGAAACTCTACATGTTTCAGACAGTTCATCTGTCCATTATTAGGAGCTTATTCACTGTACACTCAGCAATGGTGTATGTCATACAGGTTTGTAGACAACTTTCAAGCAGGAGCATATGCTCCTGCTCGACAGCTGTATGACATATACCATTTCTGAGTGTACAGTGAATAAACTCCTGATGATGGACAGACGAACTGTCTGAAACATGTGGAGTTTCATGACAAAATAAATCTGTGAAATTAGTGCATCTAGTTGGTTTTATTACAAAGCAAATCCATTACTATGTAACAGCTTACTTAATTTTGTATGATTTTATCTACACCCGTCCACGTTCAAAATGTACATACAGCGTAGTGCAGTGGGCAGTACAACGGACCTGTCATCACTGAAGGAGGCGTCACATACCGTGTGCTACAGTGCACATGTTCAAGTCGGGTGACTTTCCTTTCACTCAGTTCCAGGTTGTGACTGCATCTACAAACCCAGCATTTTATATGTTTTTAAAATACAGATGGCACAGGTAACAGAACTTATAGAAAAAAACAGCTGCAACTGGAAAGAATGTGTTGACAGAATTTGCTTGAACAGGGTTCCAAAAGAGAATATTAAAATATTAGTGAAAAGGGAAAGAGGTTTGGGAGGGCATTTGAAATGAAGGGTTCTGTTTTTTAAATGTGTATAGCAGAAAGTTGGCACTAACTTCGCCGACCGGCGGCGGCCGCTCTGTCGGTATAGTTCGCTCGCGGACTAAGGCCACGGAGTTTAGTTTAGTTTATAGCAGGTCTTGATATGCCTAGTCTTAGAAATGATGATGATGACAGTGATGATGATTTGTATTTGACCTGTGACATGTTGGCTTCTGTACATGGAAGTACTTTAAATTGTAGTTGGTAATTAATATAATTAATACTAACCATGCTTGTTCCTGGCACAAAATTTTTATGTTGATGTGAAGGATAAGGATAATGTAAGGCATTTTAAGATCTTACATGATCAACAGCTTAAAGAATGAATGAATCTAGGCTGCTTTTCAGACAGTGGGAGTTTGGAAATGTGATGGCTGAATGAAATGTTATTGTGTTCCTCTTTACAAAACATAGAACTTTTCTGAGATGCAGAATGTATATAAGCATTCCTTAGAATTGGGGATATTCTTTCCAAGCTGGTTCTGAAATAACCTTGTCTTGCTGGAGACAGTTTAGATGTAAATAAAAGTGACGTTTTGTGGTATTACTGTTGATATCTGTTGTTTGGCCGTCGTAATTTTGCTGTTGTGCGTTGAGGGTTGGGACAAGAGCTGAAACTACTGAACTGTTGCATCATTGTTACATCGGTGTCGGCGAGTGACACGAACCATAGGCCTGTATAGCATATATCCATACATACATTGCAGTTATGTATTTTTGATAGCCAGTAGACAACATTATTCTTGAGATTGTTGGAGGAATTTTGCTGCATTGACAGTTACTTGTGTTGTGTCAATACTGTTTGTGAACTTTACAATTGATGAAGTGGGCAGTAACATCAGGTGTGTGCTCAAAAGAAATAGCTTCATGAGTTTTGTGTACACTGGATCTACCTGCCTGCTGTCGTAGTGGTAGAACGTCCTTGTGTTTGTCAGGGATGTGGTTACTGTCCCTGTCAGTATCACAGCATACCACTCAAGAAAGTGCATTTATTCATGTAAACAAAAAATTATGAATGAGGATTCCAGTTGCACCCAGAAAACCAGGATAGTACAGTCTGTTTAGTAAATAGGCTCTGGTCTGGACAATCCAGGGTTCAGTTCCTAGCAGGTACAAAATAGTTTTCTCTTGTCTAAAACATCAGGATCAACTCTGGGGTCCACCCAGCCTCTTCAGGAGGTACCATGGGGTCTTTACCTGGGGGTAAAGGAGCAAGGTTGTGAAGCTGACCACTTGCCTCACCTAGGGTTGAGATTAAGAATGAGTGGAACTGTACCCCTGTTCCCTCTGTATGTCTTTGTGGCATGCCTAGGCAAAAGTAACCTTTGCCATGCCCCACTACCAACACAACACTAGAATTTCACTTTCGCGGCTTTGGCCACCATATGCATTGGTAAGAGCACAGAGTAAATTTCATATCTTGTGTTCTGTGTTAGATCCTTAGTAGGAAACAGGACAATTATATCTTTATATATATGACATTTCATGATGTGTGTAGTCTTAACGTTTTACCATACGGCAGACCACAGACTGCTCTAGGAGCAGTGAATCTCAAATACTGTGAACAATCACCTGACATCAGGGCTGTATACCCATCCAAAATGGCTAGGAAAGCTGTAGTGTATGAATGTGAGACAATAAATCACTATTATAAAACTAGATATGGTCCTTTGCATGGTGGAGTGGCAATTTCATGCACTTGCACACACACACACACACACACACACATCATGACTCCATGGAAACTAGCCCTGTGATGGCACACACAACCCAAGCTCATTATAACATACACATATTCATGCCTGTGCATAACTGTGGTTGGTTGTGACACTGACACCCTGTCTTTGGCATTTAACTGGCAGGTAATTTTGGTGTGCATGTGTGGTACTTGTATGGGGCTAATTGTTTTGTGCCAGCAGTTGTTGCAGTGTTACTTCCCATTCATTTCTTGTAGATTTTTTTGCCTGCCCACTAATAGTTAATTCAGGGTTGAGTTCTTTATTTCATTGTTTCACGTTGTTGTTTGAAGGAAAGGCGAGCTGATTTTTGTAGTACATGACCATAAAGTTGTATTGACGTGTCGTCAGGGTCCCATAAACCGACAATATTAATCACTGTTGGTGGCAGATGCACTGCCCTGTGTTACTACCTCATTCTGACAGAAAGACACAATTTTTGTAGAAATGATATTCATTAACCATGACTAGGGAAGTGAACACTTAACATTAGTCTGCCACCTTCTGTTATAATTCTTTTTAATGAATTGCATAATTATGTGTTAGGATATTTATTATATGTTGGTAGTTGGGACATCTGTTGTTGGAAAATGTTAACGGTACGATGTTTAACTTAACAATACGAGCTTGAATCATTACATTTACTGTACCGTGGTGCTGAGCTTTTGCAACTCTTGGGCATTATTGTATGACAGTTGACTGCTTCCAGAATGAAGTCTGGTGGGTCAGGTGCAAGCGATTGTGATAAATGAACCTCCTACGATTCCTACTCGTGTTGAACTGAATGTACGTATTCAGACTGCCTCTGTTCTACTGTGATTAACTTGCTACAAGATATGAGAAGAAATATTCCTATATTATAATCATGCTACATATTGCATTGTACAATTCACTAGTTACATTACAGAAAGGGATATACAGAATTATGATTTGTACATCAGTGACTTAACTGTGGATTTAGTACTTGTCATTATGTGTGTTTGGTAGATGTTAAAATATTGTTGCTCAAAATGTTATCTGGTATGAGTTACGTGCTAGCATTAGATAATGTCGTGTTTGATGTCCAGGTATATGCTGGGATAAAACTGTTGGCCAACGGAGATGGCATCTGATTCCAGAATATCAAAAATGTATAGTTGTATGTCCTCAGCAAGATAAGGTGGGAAGTCGTGGTAAAACTTGGGTTCCATAAAGGTATCATTGGGAACTGAAGTTCTGACAGCATTTTTGTAGGATTTACAGTTTTTGCAATATGACACCATGTCATTGGGTGAGTGGTTCCTGATCTTCTGAAGGAATGCAGTATGCAGTATGACACATCCCCAGTTGGCTCACCACATTCCCAGCCAGTCACGGACTGGTGACACCTTACCTAAATTATGAATGTCATTTTGTGTGGGATATCTTGACCCATTCAGATGATGGCACTACATACGTTTGCAATGTCAGGAACCACTCACCCGGTGACACAGCGTCATCTGCCAGACAATATAAACTTGCATGTACCATTTACTTTACTGGGAAGATGAGTGTCTAGTTCCCTACAGCCCAAGTGTTCCACCCTTCCTAGTTGTGCTATGGTGTGTTGTGTAGTGTAGCACATAGTATTACAGTTTTTGAGTATGAATGCTGCAGTTAACTTCAGGAATAGTAATCTTTGATATTTGATGCATAGTTTCTCTTGACTACATGAAGTACTGGGTTCAGAACATTTTTATTACACTTTCTTGAGTGACAGACTGACTGTGGGATATGAAAATTATATCATTAACCAAAGATTGAACACCAAAAAGCAAGAAAGAAAGGAGATGAAAGCCTTCATCTGTCTGAGTGATCTTTGTAGACAGTTCAAGTATACGCAATATGCTGTCCCTGAAACATATGCAGCCAAGACAAACTGCACAAACTTGAGTGGTCTCCTGTCTGGATAGGTCAACCATGTGAGTTCATTTTGTTTGTAATGTTTTTTGTCACCTTATTAGATGAACCATTTAATATAAACAAACTAATGTCAGACATGTGTTTTTTGCTTCTTCCCTTCCAGTTACTTTGCATTCCCTTTACCCCAAATTTAGTTGTATGTTGATCCTAGCAAAAATACCTGTGTATATCCAGGTTTCATGAAAATCCACTGCTTCATTCAAAGGTTCGTGGTGAAGAGGATGCATACAGATAGTCTACCGTGAACCTGTATTTCCTTATGAAGTATGCAGCTTAATAAAATTATGTGATTATGTTTCGATACTTCAAAAAGGGACACACCTTCAGTGCAGTGAAGAAGAAAACTGGGAAGAACGTAAACTCCAAAACAAATGTAAGTTTTTAGATGTGTGAAAAATTTTATTTACAACTGCAAGTAGTAGTAGTAATAATAATAATAATAATAATAATAATAATAATAGTGCTCCTCTTTATTGGTGGTACTTTGTGTTGTGTTGTGTTCCAGTTGGGAGGAGTGTCTGCTTACTAATGAATTCCCAGTTCAGCTCTAGATTTTCCAGTCATCTTCGGCATCTTTTTGTTTGTTGAATCTTCAAGCTCACGAGGCTTGTAGTAATGAGGTGCCACTTCAAGTAGCCATTTACTTTCAATCTCTGTCACCTGAAATCAGATCAAAATTCATAAACTGCTGCAGTAAGGGTGAATATTGTATTGATTCTGTGTGCAACATGAGGTTCTCACAGTAGTGCTGCAGGTGCAAGTGTTGTGCGCTGTGACACTCTAGTGGATTTCCAAACGTTTTGAAGGAATGTAGCGGTGCAAGAAGATTAAGGTTCTACTGTCCTTCTGAATGTCAGGTAATACCTGGCCATTGACACATCACATCACATCCAAGAAGACTTGTTGATGTGCTGTCTGTTTGCCCATTCAAACCAATGTGATAACTTCATGTCTGCAAAACATAGCTATTTGTCTGACTGTAAGGTGAACCTCAGATGTAACACTGTCCTCTTCACAGTAGCAAATAATGGGTAAAAACAATACTGTTACTTCACCATCATTAATTATGCAGGATCAGGCTTAACTGACAGTACCTAAACCCCTCCAGGGCTCATGTTTTTTTTCTCTCTCCCCAGGTCATGCAGAATATCCTCACCCCAGCAGCATATTTTAGTTTTTGTCTGTCTTCATTCTAGGTATATGGGCCGGGACAGCTCAGTTGGTATAGCGACTCGCTACGGGCTGGACGGTCCGGGGATCGAATCCCGGTGGGGGCAAGATTTTCCGC
>JGI20166J26741_11691807_pt1 | contig 10909 bp, 9 predicted proteins | sample TergutCu122P5_FD_26741 | JGI IMG/M metagenome (IMG submission 26741) | reverse complement strand
AAGTGAATGGAAGGGGGTGGTAGTAATTAGTAACTTTGACAGCTTAGAAGCCGCCCCTTCAAATCTACCGCCCTAGGCACCTGCCTCGTCTGTCTAGGCCTAAATACGCCCCTGGCTGTACCAATTTCGTCCTTCCTTTGAGACCACCTTCTCTGCTTCCAAAGTTGCTCCATCGCACTTACATGTAAACATAGTCTGTGACTTAAGGTAGCAACTGCTATTCGAAACACAATTACGTGATCAAGACTATATGAAATATAACTAAATATAAATCTTTTTCACGCGTATCAATTTGCATAGATAGTAAGATGATCTAATCTTACCTTTAATGGAAAGAGCTTGCTACTCTCCTACAAGCGAGAATAAAGGATCAGGTTTGTCACAGGACACAATTAGCAGCGTTACATACACTTGCATCTGTGGCGGGAACAGACTGCGTTGGAAGCATATCAGAGGGTTGCGAGTACCAAATTTTGACAGTAGGGGACAGCACAATTCAGTGGCTCGATCTAAGAGCTAATGTGTAACGCGAAAATAGAGGCGAGACAGATTTAAATTTTAATTTATTCCTTAAAAAATATCACCGATTGACAGTATACGTTTAAAAACCAATAATCCTATTACGCCTTCTACGCTTGGTATGGGTTTCTCATATCACCAATGCATGATTTTGCCCCTGCATCTCACCATCCTTGATCCGATTACCGCAATAATTTTGTGGTTACGTTATTGTCATTTTACTAACTCCCTGCTTGTGAGGTCCAAATATTCCCCCCAAATACTCTGTTCTCAAACATCCTCCGTCAATTTTCTTCGTTAAACGTGACAGAACACTCTTCATTCCCATACAAAGCACCGTCTAAAATTAAAAGTATGTGTTGTTCCTGTACAAGCCATAAAGGCATGTGGGGCGTGGATATGTAGATCCACTCATTCTTAACCGAAGTGCTACATCATGCTCCGGCAGCTTTCATTCCGGTATCCATTGAATAAGAGGCTGAGATGGCCCCAAACCCAGCCTGGACACTTTGGAGAAGAGAAAAATCTCTCTCCATTTCCTGGACTCAATTGTTTGGATGTGCAGCCAAAATGCTAGTCACTACGCTGATTTTGCTGTGAGCCATCACAGCAAAATTACAAGAAGTTTCACATATTTTAATGTTCAAGATTTTAGATAAAATATGGGCAGATTCAGGTAAATGGTGGCAAGCAGCTGCAAATATAATTCCCTTTCATTCCTTCCTAAAGTACAATTCCAACTTACTTCTGTTGCTCCAAAAACGTTTTATTTCATAAAATTCATAACTTGGGTTTTATTACATTGCCACAAACATTCCATAAAATGCCAGATTTAAGAAATGCTTGTATCCTGCACACAAGCAAAAAATTGTAGAGTTCTGTTACAGTTTGTCAGACTTTAAGTGTTGACATTGGGTTATAACCTGGAGAGTTACTGAAAAACCACTGCAAGACACAAGGTGGACATAAAATGCATACAAAATTCACTGATGTTTGTGACTCTGCAATTTGAAGTTCTATTATCAGTGGAATCAAATCTTCTGTGATGTGCCACTGTGTCGTTGGGTGGTGACCCCAAATGTTCTGAAGGACTGAATTGCCTTCATCTTCAAGTGCAAAGATTCCAAGAATTACTTGACCCAAGGACAGTGTCACATCCCAGAATACTGCACTTGGATCTTCCAGCAACATGAACTTGAGAACCATAGATCTCCTGCCCAATTATCAGTGTTCGTTGCTGTCCCGTTCTTTATCATATCTCAGGCCCTGTGTGATGTGATAGGCATACATTGTCGTCATGCTCTACAGATGGGAGAAACACTTGCAACACTGTCCATTAGAAAAGAATCACTTTCAACACAGCATTTCCATTTTTAGGGTGACTGCAATACTGACTGATTCATTGCAAATACTGTCAAATATGGAAGTCCCAAAACTTCCAAAAATTTAAACTGTTGGATGAAAGACTTCAGTGACATGGGTCTGGGCCGTGCAAGACTGCTACTGAGCTTGAAGACTTAAAACTTTCTACTTAGTAAACATATATATACTGAAAGGAAAAGATTTTTAAGTGAAGGTTGCAGATAGTACTGAGATAAACTGCATATGCAACCTTCATAGTTCTTGTACTATAAGTTGTATGTGCGGTCTGGTAACATTTGTTATTGCATGATAGCTCAGTTAGTACAGTGACAACAATGTAGGTTGGAACCAGGGTTTGATTGCAGGAAAGGGAAAGAGCTTTTTCTCTTATCACAAAAGTCCACACCAATTCTGAAACCCACTCACTCTCACTGGTGTTCCTTCCTTGGTACAGAAAGCTGACTACTCACCTTCTAGTGCTGAGATTTAGAATGAGTGGAGCTATACCCCCTACCCTCTATATGCCTTCATAGCACATAACATTTACATTTTATGAAAACCAAGTGGAAATGTTACTGGTTATTTTCTTTGATGATTTAGTTGTACATGGTCATTCTTTCCATTGTAGAACTGAACAAGAATGCAGCACTAACTCAGAACCTGCCCCATTTATCATCAACTGAGCTGTACCCACCTGGAAAGTCAATCCTTTTGCCCAGCAGTGGAGGTAAGTGCCTACACAAAACATTGTTTATCTGAAAGCTTGCATCACCGCTTCCCTCAAACAGTTCCACACAATGACAGGCAGCATGGTACTCACCATTATTCCTATTTTCCACACATATTTCAGTTAATATTATGTTTTTACTGACCACATTTAAAGAAAGTGCTAAACATGTTTCCCTCAGGCTTGCAGACATATGTCCCATCTAGCAGACAATGTTGAAGATACAGATTCTCTGGGATATGGTAATGTCTTGTTGGACAAGAATACTTTATGACAGTTGTATCCTTCAATATGAAGGCACTACACTCCTTAAAGCATGATAATCAGCCAGTGACACAGTGTTACATGGCAGAAGACCTAAATCCTCCAAATACGGTCAGAACATCAAACTGTACATTGAAGGTTTAAGTTTTCTAAGTTCAGCAAGGCAATGGACAATAACTATTGAAAGCTGTCAGATACAATGATGACCCTATAAAGGAGGTATTACAAAGGGCTTCAAAACTGTGAAATCACCACCATCAATAAGCAGACACTTCTGGAATGTTTCATGTTCTACACAACAATAACCACAATATTCTGGAATGTTTCATGTTCTACACAACAATAACCACAATAATTCTAATAATTTCAGTGGGTACCTGGAGGGAGATAAGTTTGTCACGAAGAAGCAACACTCAGCGTGATGGCAGGAGTTTGGCGGTCTCTTCTGCGGCATCCTGGACTGTGCTATCATTCAGTCCACAGAAATGTAACAGTGCAGCCTGGGTCCTGAGCCTGCCAAACATCTGGCTGGCCATGAACTACTGACCCATACATGTGGCTCAACACAAACACCACCACTCTGACATACAGTAGTACCAACTTCACATCATGAAGAACTGGGGGCTTAAATGACATTTGATACTTCAACCTACAAGCATGGTAGAGCCTCAATGTTTGTGAACTCTGACATTCGGGATTTTTACTTTTTACAAACACCCATTTTATACAACTGTTTTGCCGTTACGTGACTGGTAAGTCAGCTCCACCATTCTCACTATTGCACAGATCACTCCCAGGTCAGTCAGTCTGACTTGCATTTTGTGACATCAATTGTGTAAACTCCTTATGGAATGTAACTCTCCTTCAATCATGTAACATATTTTATGCTCCAAAAAAGTGTCTGTGCTTTATCAAAAATAAACTTTCATGCTATCTCAGGTCATTTTATGTTTTTAGTAATTGAGTTTCATAAACTCTTGAAAACAAATAGGCAGTTTACTTTGAAAATGGCTTCCTATGTTTATGGCAGTTTTATCTGTCCCAATTAATCACAAACATTGGGTCTCCACTGCATTAGACCTTACACAACTCCTGTTTTCAAGTTAAATGTCAAGCATATTTAATTTTTTTTGGCACAAAACTTTCACTGCAAACCAAACTGTTTAACACCAGACCCTATTATCTACCGACATCAGACTGCACTTCCAACCATACGGAAATAAAAAGTAGTCTGGAAGGGGCACTGATACATTCACTTGCTTACCAAAACCATCAGATGAAATAACATAAAGTAAGGAACAGTGTTTGTGAGCTGTACATCTGTTAACACACGGCTCCAAACAAATGTAGAGGCGTGTAACTAGGAGGGCTGCATGTTTACACAGGCACTATACAGAAACACACAGCAGCCAATTGCAAGCAGCACAACTTGTGCACCATCTGGCAATGATAATAAATCATGTAATTAGAACAGTTAACCATTTCTGTCTCCACACTGACCCAACAAAACACACACAACTTGATATTCGGCCCTCCCCCACTCTACAGTATACTATGCAACCATTAATTCAAAACTCATGTATCAGTAAAGTGTGGCTGTGGACGAGTTGCGTCTCTGCGTTCGGTCTGATCTCACATAACTTAGTAAGTTTTTGTGTAACTCAACAGGATTACATTCATGAAAACTCCCAGGAATGCTACAATTGTGATATTTGAGATTAAGACCTTGCAGGAGACATGGTGTGAGGAGAGCTAGACACACAGGTAACATGACAATTAATATGTATAATTAATGATTAATAAACATGAAAACATCAGAGTTGGTGCTTACTGGGAAGGCATTGGCATTCCTGGCTGAAAGTTGCCAGGGTGATTGAACAACTGTTGAGAGAGTGGCAGAAGTCTATGTGAAGAAAGACGAGATCTGTTACTGCTCTATCTTCATACGCCTTGTTGCAGTGCGATGACAGCCTCTACTACATGCTGCAGTTTCAGGCACCTATCGAAGAAATGGTCGACCTCAAAGATCCCTCCGCCAGAACTGCTGGTACTTCTGCACTAACGTGAGGACATTCCTTATTTCATTCTGCCAATTGGGGAACACCCAGAAGTCATCAACTGCTGCAAAAGGAAGCTTCTTCCAGCAGCTGTTCAGATGGAGCACAGGCCTCAATGTTTCCACTGATCCTGTCTTCATTTTTCTTCACTTAACAAATTGCAGCATCACACAGTGACAGTGACCAATTGACACAATAAATGGGACAAAATGCAGTGGTATTTCAGTCCAACACAACTTTATTGATAAAACATTTTTGTTTTATAACACAGCTATGCGTTTCAGCTAACAGCAAGCTGTCTTCAAGCCAACTGTACAAAGTATGCACTGGAATATTACGACACTGTTATTGTGTTTAATGTGCTGAGATCTCAGTCCTTCTTATACTTAGTGCTTTATTACAAAGAAAAATACTGACTTCAAAATTTAATTTTTAAGGTTTATAAATAAAATTTTAAGCATTTCTGAATTCAGTGGAAAACTAACAAGCTAAGCAGTTACAGTCAGTTCAAGCCTTCAGACATATTCATCACGAAGCACTTTAATACAATGGGGACAAGTTTGAGGATATTATTTTTCTTTTTAAAAAATACACTAATTAGTATCAATAACATATAGCCAACTTTAACACATCAACTACCAATAAATTACTGACCAGCCACACCATCTGTGCTGATTTCTGTGCAATTTTCCTTTAATATTTCAGTGAAGTGAACACAAGTAGCAATTAAATCAGTATGTGAAGAATCTTATGAAAGATTTTACAGAAATGGTTTGGGAATACTTTTGGATGGCATTTTTCCTCTGTCTAGGGCCATGCTCAGGTGGTCACTGGCCTCGCACCAGAGATGCCTCGGTTCAGTTCCAGGCCAGTACATGTAGGATTTGTGGTGTACAAAATGGCATTGGGACAGGATTTTCTCCCAGTACTTCAGTTTTCCCCTTTTAGTATCATTTCACCAATGCTCCATACCCATTCAACTGGATGTAACTGACCCTGTACAGCTTTATCATTTGCAAGTGTCTTCAAACAGCTACAAACGTTCTGCTGTAATTCTCTTGAACAATGTCATGTCATGCAGTTTCACAGCATCTGCTGCCACCATCTTCAGTTCTGTATGACATCACACCAAAAACAACGTTCATGTTTCAAACTAAAATCTAGATGCCACACCTCCTCCACGAGAGTCTGAGTGTGATGAAAGGTGATCTCCAGATTTTGCCACAATGTTACAGCTCTGATATGGTTTAGACAGTGCTTGCAAATCGTAGCCAGATGACATAAGATTTCCTCGGGCAATATAACTTAGTGCAGGCTCATGCTGATCTGGAAAATAATAATGAAAAAAGAACCATTAAGTTTTTCAAGCACATACAAAACACTTAAGTAAAGCTCAAATGAGGGTTGTTTCTGGTGTCTTTAAACCATTCAGTCAGCCATGTTTGCTCCAATGTTGTGGAGAATCATACTGCCTACATCTGCAGGGTGACTTAATTTGTTGAATGCTGTAACGATGTGGTGAAAGGAAATGTGTTGGTTACGTATGAAAGTTTGAGGGAATTTTGCCAATCACAGACAGGTGGGAATAAAGATGGGGTTTCTTCCAAGCACTACTATGGCCTCTGGGGCACCAACAGTGGACAGTGCTGCACGTCACTCCTGTGCATGTTGGTTCTGAAGTGCAGTAGCGGCACGTCAGTATCACAAGAATGTTTGTTCTTGATGAATGGCTGCCTCCTCCTGTCTCAGTGAACGCATGAGAGGTGTCCACCACCTGCGTAAGAAGAATCAATCCCCCCAGTTCTTATTGTTAGGGTCAGTACAGCTCTACCACTTCCTTATGAGCTGGTCCATGCACCAGCATTATCTGGCTGGGAAGCTAGTACTGTTCAGCAGGATACAATGGCCAATATCAATGTTGTGTTCCCCCATGGTCAACTGCTCTGATTGCTACAGAAGATACAATGGTGCTGTTCATTAACCCTGGCCTTTCACTGTATCACTTCAGCGTTCATCCGGACCAGTCAGTCACCCTGAGGATGGAGGCAGTATGTTCCTCTGAAACATCAGAAGAAAGATCAGCACATGGCACAAAAGATGACCACCACTTGAACAACAACTGAAGTGAAAACCCAAAAGTTTAAGTTGTTCATAGAGGCATACCCGTGGCTGTGCAAGTCAAAGAGTGATTGGGAAATGGAAGTGGTCAACAGACATAGGAAATGGAAATGGTCAACAGACACAGGAAATGGAAATGGTCAACAGACACAGGAAATGGAAATGGTCAACAGACATCACTCGTCTTCATACTCCAAATAAATTCAGCTCCCCCACATAACCCTAGCATGCTTACCCCCTCGAAGAACTTAAGAAATACCAGTAGTAAAAATAATCACTAACAACCAACAGCATAAGAAGAATGAAAGATTATTTTTAATAACATACAAACACATTTTGGAATCACAAAAACACATAAAATTGTTGAAGGAGAGTCTCATTCCACAAAGTACAAAAGCAACAGAACTAATTTAATGCATGACTGTCCAGGGTGACACAATGGTATTACATTAGGTGATCAGGAAAGTGTGAAATCCCAAACACTGATGTTCAGAAGCATAAAGACTTTACACAGTTCAGTTTGCAATAACTTACCTAACCATGTTACCACTCTCAACACACTACACAGTTCGGTTTGCAATAACTTACCTAACCATGTTACCACTCTCAACACTCTACACAGTTCAGTTTGCAATAACTTACCTAAGCATGTTACCACTCTCAACACTCTACACAGTTCAGTTTGCAATAACTTACCTAACCATGTTACCACTCTCAACACTCTACACAGTTCAGTTTGCACTCAACACTCTACACAGTTCAGTTTGCAATAACTTACCTAACCATGTTACCACCCTCAACACTCTACACAGTTCAGTTTGCACTCAACACTCTACACAGTTCAGTTTGCAATAACTTACCTAACCATGCTACCACACTCACCTTCTACAAATACACTTCTATTCCCATCTGCAATCTGGAAACGTGGGGCTTCAATACTTGATGTAATGTTCTTGTCGAATACAAGGAGGCGTGAAAGAACCTGTGCAGCAACTGTTGCATCAGCTGCACCAATCAGCAATCGGCGCCCACAGATACGTCTCTTTTCTGTTGCAATGATGGGTGTAGCCAAAGACATTGGTCGCTTGCCAGGGTAGGGACTGTTCTTTCCCTGTCTAAAGTTGGCAAGTGCATTATTCAATAAAAAGCCACCATTTGTAAGCAACTGTGAACCAAACCAAACATTCAGTCCACTGAAAGAGAACCAGAAGAGGAATATTTTTAGCTGAAATTCAACAACACCAAGTAACTGAATAAGTGACAAATCAACTGATCAACCAACCAACTGCATGCAGCAGAATCCTTCTTGAGACTGACAGCACTCAGCTAGTCAAGAAGTTCCCCACATTTGAGGAACCTGACATTCAGTAATATGGATCTGGTGTTCTGAGCTGTGATGCCACATTGCTGGGCATGTGGCTCCTCACATTTCAGTGGAGCACAGTGCCTTCATCTGTCAGGGTTGAGAGGTCAAAGAAAATTTCTTCTTCTTTATTTTTGAAAGATCAGGAACAACTCATGCAGCAATGCAGGGTCACATCCCAGCAGATCAGCATCAACTGCACCACTGTGGAAGCCTCAACACTCGCTCATTACAATGTCCACAACACCCCACACCCCTCCACTTGTCCCATCCACTTCCTGATTAATCCAGAATTCAACTACAACACAAATTAATATGTCGCTGATGTACACAATCTTACCTGACAGCAGAGACATAAATATCATTCAAATCCACTGCAGCAACATGCGAACCCACAGGCCGTGTCAAATTTCCTGATGTTACTTCACTTCCATCATAATCATTCTCATATTTTTCAGCACTGAAGTCAGGATCACCTAGAACACAGAAGTGTATCTATCAACTGTTCACAGCTAGCAAGGCACATTATTACAGTACATCTGTAACCCTGCCATGCACTAGCCAAACTTGCCAACACATTATTGGCAGCTGTGACTGCTGGAACATGTCCTTCAGCTCTCTCTAGCTTGCTAGCATGATGGCTACCCTAAGAGGGTTGTCTGTACTTCTGAACTCCCATGGGGTCAGGACAAGTCCTATCTGTTCTCTCCTCTTCTGTATCAGTGACTGGACAAATTCCCTCAAAGCTTTGTGTGTAATGAACACATTTTTTGACAGCCATCACTTCAGCAAATACCAGAAACAATTCAGTCACCCTGAAGAGGGAGATAGTATGATACTCTGACAGACTGGACAAACAAAACATGCTACAGAGAACAAACATCAAGAGGACAACTGAACAAAACTATAACAGATAAGCACAGCTGATAGAGAACACTGTGTCACTTAATGACATCTTACAGATGGCAGACGAATGAAACATGCAAATGGAGCACAGGTAGCACATTATGAATACGCACACACACACACACACACACACATAAATGTTATGATTAGACTGGTTTGGTGGGATGATGATATGATTCCTCGGCTTAGCTTTTGCCGTTACAACAGCTTCCAACTGGTGCTGAAAAAATAATCTAACATTCATGATGCTGGGAAGTTGGATATTTAATTACACTGCAGTTTATTACCAACATGAGTGGAGAGGTGTCCTCCAGTTCATTACCAACATGCATGCAGAGGTGTCCCCCAGTTTACTGATATAAAATCAAACTCTGATACAGCACCATCAATCACTTAGTGCTCTTGTGGACTGCGAAATGAAAGCCCTATTATACAATATTTCAATTTCCTGCAATCCTCAATACATTGCCACAAACTGTGGTGAACATACAGTGACAGTATATCAGGGTTTGACTGTAGTTTTCTGTGATTCTGTGTCACATCATGGATATTGGTGCTGACTTACATGAAATCATGTGATAAAACTATCAGATGTGAAACTGCAGTACACTGTATGAATTCACAAATTGTTTTATCTTACTACATTAAAAACACATGATATAGGAAAGGTGGAAGCGACTCATAAGATTGTTACTGTGGACAGCATGAAGGCATACAGGCAAAGCAGATGTACTGCTCCATTCATTCTTAACCTCAGCACTATATAGAGTGAGGGGTGAGCTGTACACAGCGACTGCTTGCTACAGAGGCAAGAGCCCCTGGTACCCATTGAATAGGAGGCAGTGTGGACCCCACAGCTAGTACGAATGTTCTACAGATGAGAAAATATTTCATACCCATATCACAAATTGAACCCGAGATTCTCTAGCCCATAGCCTGGTCACTGTACCATCAAAAATGTTTAAAATGAGGTCAGTAAAATCTAAACCATATAGCAACATGTTGTACAGTGAGTGAGTCATTTTTCAGGAATGTGATAAGTTTGTTACAAAGTGCATGTGATGTAAGAGTCTAAGGAACCAAAATTCAATTTGGATGTGTAATGCTGACCCTCAGGTTTCTGTAAAACATGTTCTGGTGGGAAGACAAAATAATCAGACATGACCTCCCTAATATGCATTAATTTCATGCAAAGGAGACACACAAATATGCAGTCAAAACCATTGGGGGGGGGGGTGTCACAGCACGTAGTATAGGTTCATTTCAACATTTTAGATCGGCATAATAATTCCCTCACCCTGAAGACAGAGGCAGTAGGTTCCTCTGAAACATCAGAACAAACCTTTACCACACCGTGTGGAGACCCAAGCAAGGACCATTGTCTGAACAACAATCACCATGCATGCCTGACAATCTACATACATAAAATAACAAAACTTGCTCTGAACTATTACCCCAAAAGCCAAGTAATGCCTTCTTATAAACACTTTCAAATGCATCTGCCAAACTGACAACGTGTGACCGATACGTTCCTTGTTCTCTAGCAGTAGAATTAATATCAGGAAGCAATTTCAGGGCTTCCAACAAAGCTGG
>JGI20166J26741_11691696_pt1 | contig 10910 bp, 5 predicted proteins | sample TergutCu122P5_FD_26741 | JGI IMG/M metagenome (IMG submission 26741) | reverse complement strand
GCGAAGAATTATAAATAGGCCTACAAATCAAAATATTTTTTTCACCAGCTGACATTCGCTACGATAACCAAGAAACTGTCCGCAGATTACAGAAATGGAAATCACACATTAACTTGCTCCAAAGTGCTGGCCATCTGTCCCTACCTTGATACACCGTAATTATGTACACCTCCCACCGCATGAAGATCCACTTTAATATCATTCTCCAATGTACAATTATACGGTTCTAATTTTCCTCGTACTCTGTACACAGTAACGAAAAATTCAAATTAATATACATAAAAACAAAAACGCGGAGTTGTTTTACGTCAGTGCAAAGTGTCACACTGTTTGCACAACAGCGCTTCAAGTGGCCGAATTACAATGTCTCAGAAACCGCACCACGACGTGGCAGAACTCTGGCTTCAGCTGACATGGCCTCGTATTATCTTTCACAAGGCATTGCAGGCGGCTTCAGTTTCAATACTACAGTAATGACTTCAATTTCAGTACTACAGTAATGATTCACTGGTTTATCCAACTCTCTCATTAACGCGGAATCAAAACAACTCTGTAGCCCACTGTTTAAACCAGATGTGTTGTATTGATTTAGAACTGTGGCTGTACTTCGCACAACTGTGTGTTCAGGTTGCAGTAACCTTTAGAGCAGAACAGAACAGTTTCAGAACACATTATGTTTGTAAAGTAAACTCAATTTCTGTTATGACCTAAGTAGAACAGGGGCTCAGAGAACAACAGTTCATATCATTTCGAAACGAAACACGTTCTAAAATCGTTACATCCCACTGCAAAGGTATTACAAATGTAAAATCGCTTTGTTTATGCAGTATTCGTTCCTGCGGAATATCAGCCTGATTAATAATTTCAGCCACTCAATTCTGTAAATTGGAATATTTATAACGCAATAATTTCTATGGAAAGATCAATCCATTTGAAGGCGCCCCCCCCCCCAAAAAAATACTTTCTCCCCGCATGAGGACCGTTTGTTAAAAGGTGCCCAGACTTCGCCCTCTTCTCTTTCTGGTAACTTAATAAGGATATTTATATGATTATGGGACAGTTGTGTAACAATACGGATAGGGGGAAAACCGAAGTCCTCAGAAGGAGGACGGCCTTTCCCATTGTCACTTTATTTAACACAAATCCCACATGGAATGGCATCGTATCGAATGCTGGGACTTGCAATGACAGACCGGTGAATAACAGCGTCAGCCTGAAGCATGGCGCATCCTAATTTCCGAAAAAATAGAAAGGTACTTTCTTACCCTATGTTCAACGATTTCCAAAACAGCATGGTTCTTGTCAGGTTCCCATTTTTCACCCGTTTGTCTTTCCGGTAAGGGTAACATGTAGAGGAATATGAGTATGGAGCATTGGTGGAATAATACCGAAACGAGAAAACCGACCTATCTGGCTAAAAGCCTGTTCAAATACCATGTTTACACCACAAATGTCACATGCACTGACCTAATATTGAACCCAAGGCTCGGGGGTAACAGGCTGGCGATCAACCACCTCAGCCACTTCACGGGAGAAATTCTGCAGTTATCGTAACTAACCTTAACTATTCAGTTCGCACCTCACAGTGAACACAATATCCAACAAACAAACGTTATTTATTTGACATGACACGCGACAGAGCAGTTGGTTGAGGCACTGCGCTAAAAGCCGGGAGGTTGCGGGTTCGATTCCCGATTGCATCATTGAAATTTTTCATTGGCCCCAATAGAAATGAGTATCATGAATATTTTCTGGGGTAAAGGCGGCCGGTGCGTAGGGCATACAACATTGTACCGATTACCTTGAATTTGGGAGCCTCAACTTCCAGGGAACCTCAAAGTCCATAATGGGGTTTGCTTTACCATTACATTTGTTATGACAAATATACATAGACCGTGCTCAGGAAGTGTACAGTCCATTTCATATTAAAAGCAGGTGGTGTATATAGTAACCAACGTGCTTGCGAAAGTTAAGGTTGCTTCCTGTAAACAGGAAACAGACAGTAACAAGAAGTGAAGTGAACAAAATGTCAGATAACCCTGCTTTCGCTTTATCCATATTTACAAGTTCACTGTCAGTTTCCCGCAGCCTGCACGTTCTGCTTCCGCAGTCTGACGTCTGTGGACACGCACACGACATCCACCCTCGTACCCTGCCAGTCACCGTCTCTGGTTATCCACAGGCATGAACTCCAACCTGCATGTCATCAGCGGTTTGTAAGAAGACAGTACAAGCTACACACCAGCACCGCAAATAGTAACACCATCAGAATTTATCCACAGACCTGCAAATGCTTTAAAAAAAAAAGAAAAAAAAAGAGCTTAAAAAGGAACGACGTAGAACAAAAAAAAAATCCTGTTATGAAAGTAATATCGATAAAAGGTTCCTTGCAGATCTCATAAATTTTGAAAAGTTCACAATACCGCGTTGACAAATCTTTAAATAAACACCACCAAAGCACACACTGAAAATAACATGAGCACCAATACCTCTTTGGTGTAAATAACCTAAAAAGGCTACATTTTCCGACTATTAATTAAACAATCATGACGCTGCACGATGTCTTATAAGATGACTTAATATACAACCAGATAGGCAGTGTAAGTACTTCACATCGTGGCGCGTTCGAGTAATGTTTATACCTCCTCGGCTACCCTAACAACACGATACCATTTCACTAGAAGACAGCGCTTCTATGGCCATTTAAAGTCACCGGTAGCAACAAAACGCACTTAGGTCTGGTATAAAGTGCCCGATTTCAACCAAATTTGAACTTCTTTCATGAAAGTCAAATTTCACGGCAATGAGTCCAGCGGGAGCCACGCTGACTCATGAGGACAGACGGGCGGACGGACAGACAAGATGAAGCTAACAGGCGCTTTTCGCGGTTATGCAAATCCGCCTAACAATAACGTTGCTCTACATTAGGCTTTCTTATAAATTTTTTTACAACCTAATAATGGCATCAATGAAAACTGAAACATGTTGCTGTTTGTATGTTTCCTAAGCCAAATGTGTAAATTTTTATCTCAGTACTTAATGGCTCTGTGCATATTTAATACACAGGGATGAGGCAAATTCTGTTAATATCTTCTTATCCACTACCCGGAAATATTTTGAGGTTAGTCATTTAGAAAATATCAGATAAGGACCAGGAATTTACATATGGTATTAGTGTGAATAAAGCAGATTTTATTAAAATTTACAATTTTACTTCTTAAAAAAAAACATAGTGCTTGCAACGATCAACCAGCAGCTTATCCATAAAAGTCCGCTAAACGTGGTGGATTAATAACACGTACGTTACAAAATGTCATTACTGTTAGTGTTTTGTTACAGTTATTTATGCCACTGTTGTATTAAACGTTTAATCTATTTGAAGTCTACGAATGGAATCTCTTTTTCCCCTTTTCAGAGTTTCAATAGTGGTAAAACGGACACGCGAATTTAAAGGAAGGCGGAAGAGGAAAACAAACATGTGACGAAAGAAAAAAGAAGAAGTATTTGTGTACAGCGAACAACGAGAGCGGGAGAAACCATGTGATAAGTCAAAAGCTAGAAGTTCCGATAGCCCGCGGCAGGCAGGAAGATTCGTTCCGTCCGCTCAGACAATCAGAGCCATTAAGTTGTATGGCTTCAGGCAAGACGGAATTTGCGGTCACAGAAGGCTAGAAATAATGCAACAGCCGCTCTGGTTTCAAATTCACATTGTAGGTCACGACTTTCGTATAATTTATATACATTAACTCAAGAAAAATTTATGCATTTAACAACGTGTCATTACAGCTTGTACATACAGTTTGAAAGTTATGCTTTTTAACTTTTTATGACGGTAAAGTTATCTTAATTAGTATAATGTTGCCTCTTGTTCTGTATGGGTGTGAAACTTGGTCGCTTACACTGAGGGAGGAACGAAGGCTGAGGGTGTTTGAGAATAGGGTGCTGAGGAGAATATTTTGGGCATAAGAGGCACGAGGTAAGAGGGAATGGAGAAAACTACATAATGAGGAGCTTAATGATCTGCATTCCTCAACCAACATTGTTCGGGTGAACAAATCGAGAAGAATGAAAAGGGTGGGGCATGTAGCTCGTATGGGTGAGAGGAGAGGTGTCTATAGGGTTTTGGTAGGGAAACCTGAAGGAAGGAACCACTTGGAAGACCCAGGCGTAGTAGATGGGGGATAATATTAAGATGGGTCTTCAGGAAGTGGGATGTGGGGGTATGGACTGGTTCGAGCTGGCTCAGGATAGGGACAGGTGGCGAGCACTTGTGACTGCGGTAATGAACCTTCGGGTTCCGTAAAATGCGGGGAATATATTGACTAGCTGACAGCTGGTTAGCTTATCAAGGAATCTGCTCAATGGAGTTAGTAAGTAAGTAAATAAGTAAGTAAGTAAGTAAGTAAAGTTATCTGAATTAACGACATAATGGCGTATGAAGAGCGGAAGTATATCTCCACTTCTACTCAACTTCGACATTAGATGGAAGTTAGTGGTTATTTCGACGCCCCCGCCGCTTTACCCACAGGAAGAGAGCCCTACGTGCCCTCTCAACAGCAGGTTTGGGGGGTCTGGACGTTTCGTAGAAGAGAAAAATTTCATATTCCTTCCGGCAATCGAAACCGATTTCTCGGTCTCCAGGACGTAGACCAGTCACTATACTGACTGAGCTATCCCGGTTCATTTACTGTTTATAACACAATGTTATTACACACAAATGCCACACGCTTTTACGTTAAATTATATGACGTTTCTTCCGCACAGTATATTTATGGGATAACATAAGTTCTCGGAACAAACAGGGGTTGTGTGCGATAAACGTCACTAAATATTGCTCTTTGCAAACGAGATGTTGTGTTTTCTGGAAGGTAAGAAACTTATGAATCACTATTTATGATCTGCATAAGAATCTCAATAAACAGGCTAATGTGAAATTACAACAGCAACAACTTCAGCTTGTAGGAAAACTTAAGCAACTATAGGAACACCTAAAGCAATACCACATGAACACCTGAAGTAAAATTATAGAAGCACCAGAAGAAAGACTACTGGAACACCTGAAGCAATATTACTAGAACACCTGAAATAATACTACAGGAACACCCGAAGCAATACTACAGGAATTCCTGAAGCAATAATACAGGAAATCCGAAGCAATACTACAGGAACACCTGAAGAAATATTATAGGGACACCTGAAGCAATACTACAGGAAGACCTGAATCAATATTATAAGGACACCGGAAGCAATATTATAGGAATGCCTGAAGCAATACTACAGGAATACCTGAAGCAATAGTATAGGGACATATGAATCAATACTACAGGAACACCTGAAAAAATACTACGAACACTTGAAGCAATATTATAGGAACACCTGAAGCAATACTACAGAAACACCTGAAGAAATAGTACAGGGACACCTGAAACAATAATACAGGACACCTAAATAAAACTACAAACACTTGAAGAAATATTATAAGAACACATGAAGCAATAATACAGTAACACCTGAAGCAGTATTAGAGGAACACCTGAATCAATAATATAGGAAAACCGGAAGCAACACTACAGGAACACCTGAAGTAATATCACAGATAAACCTGAAGAAATACTACAGGAATTCCTTAAGCAATACTACAGGAACACCTGAAGCAATATCTGCCGGTAATAGGTCTACGTAAATGATCCCGGTAGCCGTGCGGTCTAGGGCGTAGTTCTGCAGCCGCTTAATTTTGAGATCGCTGGGTTAGAATTCCGTTGAAGGCATGCATGTTTGCTGTGCTTGATGTGTGTGTTGTAGGTAGCGGCCACTCTGACGATCCGATCTCTCTTCCAGATGAGTCCTACCAGTTGCTTGTGATTTAAAAATCCCCCAACAATGAGGCCAGCACTCAGACATACGTACAGGCTGCTCCAATTACTGTGTACATATCCGTCTTTATAATCATACTTTTACGACCTTGCGACAGTTCTACACACTGGAGATGTTCGTGAGGTCTAACTGTTGTTTTATACAACTGTGCACCCCGTGATGATGGGACAGAGAGGCCTGAAATATGCAGGAGTTGATGTATATTAAAATATTACTGTCTTTATAACGGAATGTATGAATTTGTTGGTTTATATTGTAGCAGTTGTATCATACTGCAAGGAATGGAAAACGTGACATTTCCATAACCTCTAAATGCCTGACTGTGGCACTGTAAAAGGACCCACTGTTCTTGTTTTAAGAAGGGACAACAAGGCGCTCAAAAAACGACAAACATGAAGTAGCTACAGACAACTAGAGTGTCATCCATTGCTACCGAAGTAGCCAGAGAGCGATGGAGATTCATCTTGGTCTAAAAATGAGCCGCACTCAGCTGCAGCCCTCCTGTACCGCTAATTAAAGAAGATGGGATTCTGTAATCATAGCATTGTAGTCGTTACAAGCAACACAGGCCTATGTCCCCATTTGACACAGCTACAGAGAGGCTAAAGAAAGAATTCCAAAGGACGGTAGAGACACAAGTAACACCAGCCTTCCCGCATTGCCTACTGTTCTGTAAGAAACACCAGCCCAAAGGGCTTGCATATAGCTACGGTTAACGTGATTATCACTACCAGCTTTCATATGAAGAGAAGGCCTACAAGGATTGGAGAGGGCTGGGAGGTAGCAGGTCGAGGTAGATGTGCACGGGGGGTCTTTATGATGTGAAGTTTATGACAGCGGTACTATTGAAGATAACGTTCTCCGGGGAGAGAGTCTAAGAGTGTTCCACCCTGAAGACAGAGGCACTGGGATCTTTCGAAGGGTCAAACGACAGCGTGTCACATCCAAGAAGACTGGAAGATTGGGTATATTTAATGACACTGACAGTAGAGAGTAGCTGCAAGATTTCAGGTATGTGAGACGAACCGGAAAGGAAACTAAATGGAACGAAGGACATTTGTTTCCCAGGACTCAGTTCAAACCGCAGCTAAGTCATGCCACTCTCGCTCTAACCTGTACATAGCAGCAGGTGGAGCCAGACTCGCCGACAGAGACCACCCTAAGCGCTGTTTAAACAAGGCCACCCGTTGGTTCCTGAACCCCTGTTTCATTACATCAGACGCAGTGCTGAGAGCACATATGCACTACACACATACACAGCGCTGAAAATATCTTACTACCAGCAACAATAATATTCTGGTAGACAAACTACTGCGAACCGAGCAGCTAAGTAAATTTCACTAGCCTACTGGATTAAAACCATAGAATTTGGGCTCGAATTCAGAGAGAGGAAATTGAGGAGACTTCTTCGCAAATGGAGTCCACACCTACTGTAGGATCCACCCACCCTCCTGACCCTTTAGGCATAGGAGATCTTTTCCAGGGAGTAAAGCAGCAGAGACATGGCCTGGATGGCTCAGTCGGTATAGCGACTCGATACGGGCTGGACGGTCCGAGGATCGAATCCCGGTGCGGGGTTAGATTTTCCGCACCCGTCCAGACCGACCCTGGGGCCCACCCAGCCCCCTATACAGTGGGTACCGGGTCTTTCCCGGGGGTACAGCGGCCGGGGCGTGGCGTTGAACACCCACCCCCATCTAGCGCCGAAGTTAAGGAAAGAGTAGGGCTATACCACTACTCCCCCTTTGGGCCTCCGTGACCTGTCCTAGGGTGAACTTTACCGTTAACTTTTACCAAGGAGAAGGGGACAGAACCTGACCCCTCACATCTGCACAGTGCAGAGCCTAAGGATGGGTGAAGCTACACATAAAAACCCAATACGCTTTCACGTGACAGACACTAATTTATTGTTAAATTGCAATCTATGCTTGGTCTTGCAAATGGCATGATACCTTCAAATTTCAGACTAGAATCACGCATTTAACCCTAAAGAACAGTGGCTACTATACGTACCAGCAGGTCTGATATCCAGAAATTTCACGTTCTGCCCAATCAGTGTATTTATGTGCTCTGTACAGATCTCAGAACAAACATCTGTTATTTCCCTATACAAAAGTTTTCCAAGCAAGGTACTGCAAAAACTGTATGGAGGTTCCACGGTGAGTCGTGGAATAAATAAATAACAATTTTGAACACTGCAGAATATTCCAAATACGCCCCGAAATACCGCGTATTTTTTTTTAGACAACTGGTAAAACTGCAGCGATCTCCGTGCGCCGCCAAAGAACCATTACTGTTTTCGTTTCATGCGTAAAGGTTCCTCGGGGCATGATAAATTATTTTAGGTGTTCCTCCATTGGAAAACGGTCGGAAAACACTTTAACCGCAACGTTTAAAAAAAAGTGTTTACTGCGCGGTACGATATGATCTTTTATACACGTAATTCAGATCAACTTGAAGCCTTAAAGGGTTTTAAAATTCGTATCCAAGAGTCTTCATAATTCCGTGTTGTTTTTATTTTGATAAATGTTTATCTATGAGTAGGAATGTTCCTAAATTCTATTACGTTTCCTCATATGATACTTCACATCTACTATAATTTCCAGTATTTCAGCGTGGTGTTTGTGTATAAAGAGGAAAACTGTCCTCAGTGATAGCTGAAACTTTACCCATTGTAAAACTTCGTGTTTATCTCTTGAGACAGCCGCCTGTGGGAGCAGAATTCAAATTCTTCTACCCACAGCGCTGAACGACAGGGAAAAAGTAACAGATAGAGCAGGAAAACCTGGAATAGTAACCCGAGTATCAGGTAGGCAAACGTTTCCCAATTTACTTGGACGAAGTGACAGAAACAACGAAAGATTCTCTGCATAACATTAGCCTACTTGGGCTTACGAACTGGAGAAATTTCCCCAGAACGCCGGGTGTTGTCAACATTTTCAGCGTCCTGTTATAGTAACTGGTGCGAGTGTCGAAACACGTCGCATGCTTCTGAGCGGTTTATCGACAGATCCACCGAGGTTATTGCCTGACCATTTTTCAGTTACAACGCACAGTTTAATCCTCCCTGTCCTCCTCATTAACATATCTTCCTCTGAATTTCTTCTCGCATCTTTTCATCTTCGAATGTTTTCCGTAATTCCCTATTAACGAAAGGATCATTTTCGTCCCAACACCTTCACATTTTTGCTCGCTCGCTACCCTCTGTATGCCCCTTCCCTTCCTGCATCACGTATCAGCAACTGCGACATGTCTTGCTATAAACGTCAAAAAATCAGCAATTCATCACAAATACTTTTTACGTATCTACCAAACCACACGGCACCATATTCAAAAACGCCAAAATCACCGCCCTGAGAACGTCAAGCTTAGACTTCCAGAAAGGTTCCGACAGGGGTGTAAAAATCATGGGCAATAGGTCGCCCCGGAGGACAAATTTTATAAGTTGGCTCCTAATACGTACTTGTTGTGGGTCGCGCAGCGTCGCCCTTGTCCCACGTCACCGTTCAGGCGCCTGGAATTTTGAACCGCAGCCCGGATTCTTGAAAAGCTCGTACACCCCTATTTACGTCAGCAACCGTTCCGACGCACGTACCACTATTCAAAGAAACGCCTTCCATTTCTTCAGGTAATAACCACAGTGGGTTAAACATGACATACTGTTAGAAATCACTTTTGTATTCTTCGATACTGAACGAATCTATCAGCGTCTTAGACCACATGACGTCAAACAGCTGGTTGATAATGAAATTGTTCAGCATGTTTAAAAAACGTCTAATTGGAGTATTTTGAGGTAAATTTAAAGCAATCCCAATACAGGTCTGGAGAGGCACTGAGGGTTCCAGGAGTTTGGGTCTCCAAGATTTCAAGACAATCGGCACATGAAGGTGGTAACGTTATCATCCCTACGCACCGGCCGCCTTTACCCCCAGGAAATATTCCTGGTATTCATTTCTGGTAGAGGCTGAGTCGACCCTAGTGCCGTAGTGCGGCCGGAAGGAGTAAGTCAATGAAAAATTCCAATGACATCATCGGGAATCGAACCCGCAACCTTCCGGCTTGTAGTACAGTGCCTCAACCAACTGCGCCACCGCGTACTCCCCCCCCCGTATTTATAGCTCTATTTTATAATCTGCGAGTAGGAGCTGAGGAAAATCACGAGCCCTTCAGTCAATGACATGGCTGAGATTCAAACTGAGTGCCTCTTAAAAACACGTCAGTTTTCAAAAACCTACTCGGTGCACAGCTTCACGAATTCAGCTGTAATTGACATGTGATTCCTAGCAGGACACATGTAACACAGAAGCCATCATTTTTTTTTTGCGAGCGAAATCAGTTCTTTCACCGACCGACGAGTGCAGATCGATAGGTGTGATAGGTACTGGCCACTCATCCACTCCAGAGCGGGAGTGAGGACCCTGCTAGTGACAGGAACAGTGGCACTGGAGAGTGCCGGTGACAGGCCGGACTCCAATTGGACCTCCCCCTCTTCATCTCCCTCGCAGTGCAGAGGACATTAAATGTCACCGCAAGAGTATGTTTAAAGATTACAATCTCTGATTTCTTATTATCTCAGCGAGATATTTGTTAACGTCTGCAATTAAAATACCATATTTTTATAAAACTACCCTTAACTCAGTTTTCTCTCCCTCCCACGCTTTCTGCTTTCCCCTGTTAATCACCATTCCACCATTGTTCTGCACTCCTCAGTTTGCAACACACTATCATTTCTTCACTCTTTAATTTGGAAGCTCCATATGTGACCGGCGCTTGGTTTATTATAGAGCAAGTGTGGTGCATTCTTCTTTGCCTGGGACTACGCATTAACCCCCGTTTGTCAGTGTAGAAGCCCCACCCCATCCCATCTCCATTAAATACGTGTACTATTTACAGTTTTTTTATTTTATTATACCACAACTTTGTCTAAATATATACCTCGATATGTGGAAATAAAATGCCAACTAGATGCAACAGAGGTTTTTATTGCAGATCTTATTGCTTGCTCAACATGTTTCGGGCACCACTATGCCCATCAT
>JGI20166J26741_11691585_pt1 | contig 10911 bp, 9 predicted proteins | sample TergutCu122P5_FD_26741 | JGI IMG/M metagenome (IMG submission 26741) | reverse complement strand
AAAACGTTTACCTTTCATGGTCATTTTGACTTTGGGGAAGAGCCAGAAGTCGCACGGTGCCAGATCCGGTGAATAAGGTGGATGAGGACACACCGTAACATTTTTATTTGACAGAAATTGCCGTAACAGAAGCGATGTGTGACACGAAGTGTTGTCATGATGGAGGATGAAACCGTTTGCCCATTTCTCGGGTCGTTTTCTACGCACATCGTTTCTTAAACGCTCTAATAAGCCCTTATAATATTCAGAGTTCACCGTAGTGAACTCAACTCGCACAATTCCATCAAGGTAAAAAAAAACACAATCATCATCACCTTGATGTTGGATCTTGATTGACGCGCTTAATTCGCACGAGGAGAACTGGGTGATTTCCATTGACAACTCTGAACCCTGGTCTCAGGATCATAACCATAGACCCAAGTTTCATCTCCCGTGATGAAATTTCCTGAAAAGCTGGAATCTGAAGAGGGACGATCGCGCAACTCCAATGAAATTGACAAAAGCTGTTGCTTTTGTTCGAGCGTCAAAACACGTGGAACAAATTTCACACTCACTCGCCTCATGTTCAAATCTGTTGTTAAAATATTTTGAACGGAACCATAATCGATGTTCAGATCCTCAGAAATTTCCCTAGAGTCAATCGCCTCTTTGATCGAATCATTTCACTTACTCTTTCAACATTCTCTTGGGTTTTTGACGTTGAAGGACGTCCCGATCTCTCCTCGTCTTAACCGATTCACAACCACTACGAAATCGCTCGAACCATTTGTAAACCGTCTTCATGGTCACTGCAGCATCACCATAAACTAATTTTAACATTTCGTGTGTTTCTTTAACACTTTTTTGCAGTTTGAAAAAAATTTCATGTTAATGGTTTCGTGATCCATGATTTACAGCACACTTCAAAACATACCTTCTCTCAACCGTAGCTCACAACCGACTGACTTCACCGAACAAGTTGAAACTTGTCACACACTGTTATTAAGGTCCGACGCGCCGCTTTCCGTATTGAAGATCCCTGCCTTTCCGTTGGATCGCACTCGGCAGCTGCATTCAACGTAGTTTTTGATCACACCTCATATGTGTTGGATCCATTCTATTTCGGTAAAATGGTTTTCTTTTACAAAAATTTCTATTTTCTGTTGATAAACATCTTTGTCTATTATGACTACAATCCTACTTTTATCTGCCTTTTTTATTATTAATTGTTTTTATTAGCTTTCTATGAATTTGTTTTATTACATATAATTGTCTTTTGTGTAACATGTTTGTAGTTTTTGATTTGTGATATTTTCCTGTGTGTCAAAGCGATAAGTATTTTAGTGTCAAGATGTGTGACAGCATTTATTGTATCAATGATTAAATCCTGTATATACTGTTTTATTTGTTTGTCCATAATTACATCCTAATTCAAGTATCTTAGATTCTACTTTTTTGAAAGTAATTTTTGTTACATGTGTAAAACTTACTTGTTCGTATATTTGTTGTTTTTTTTGTGTTTTGTCTTTAGATTACAAAGGTTACCTAATTTTTTGTTACACTTATCATATAGGTTATCATTTGTGTTATAGAATTTCATATTTATAGATATTACTACACATAGCCACATTCCTTGCCATTGTGAGGCACTTTCTAAGTTGGCTCTATGTAATCGTTCATTGGGTTTATGTTTCTTCTTGTATAAGAATTTGAGTTCTTGGTTTAAACGATATAAAATGGCAATACAATATATCATGACACAACAGTCATCCTATTCTTCACACAGAAGAGATCCAGCTGGATTTCATCCGTGTGATTTCTTATAAATTTGCAAGCTCCCAGAAACACTTCGATGAATTAGTTCACTACATTTAGTACACGCTGGATTGTTACCACGATCTCCCGTACCACAGGGTCACATATTTACTTGTGCTTCCATATCACTCTCAGAAACATACAAAGGGGCAAGGGCGAATAACACCTAAGTACGTGTTGGACATGTGATCCTTCTTTTAATAAACTCCCTGAGAATAGCACCTTGGTGCCGAAACATGTAGGAGTTGGTACCTAATATTATGTTTTATTATCTATTTTGTTGTATTTTAATTAGTGCATCTTGTTGATTAAAATATGTAAAATGGATGGTGTTTACCTGCATCTACGAGGGGGTGCTGATAAGTCTTTAGCCTGACCTACTTCCCGATGTCGTAGGACGGAATCGATGGTGTTGTTGGAAAGAGGAGTCTGTTCATGTGCCAAATTGCAAGTCTTTTCTTGTTACAGAGGCTAAAAGGAAGCATGTTAGGCGACGCGCGCTATTTCAACAACATCGAGACGTGAGCTCTCATGAAGTTTTTTTTTCCTTGCAAGGCAAGTCGCCTAAGGAAATTCACGCCATTCTGTCAGAAAGATAAGGGGAACATGCACCATCGTATGCCACCGTTAAAAACTGGGTGCCCAAGTTAAAACGTGGTGATATTTCCGCCTGTGATGCGCCTCGTCCTGGACGATGTAAAACAGTGACCACACCGGAGATTAATGATCATATTCACGAGCTAATCTTGCAAGACCGCCAGATTTCGGCTAAATCAATAGCTGAGCAATTGGGTATATCACGTGAGCGGGTTGGGTCCATCATTCATGAAGATTTGGACATGTGGAAGCTCTCCGTGAAGTGGGTCCCGAAATGCCTGAATGCGGATCAAAAACTTCAACGGTGCCAGTCATCTGAGCAAATTTTGGAATTTTTTCGGAGCGATCCAAATGATTTCATGTCGGGCGCGATTTGTGCCCATGGACGAAACCTGGTTATATCACTATGACCCGGAGACAAAGCAACAATCAATGGAGTGACGGCATAGCGGCTCATCCCGCCCAAAAAATTCCGAGTCCAAAAATCCGTTGTAAAATTCTCGCCTCTATTTTTTGGGATGAAGAAGGCATCCTCCTCATTGATTATCTTCCAAAGGATCAAACTATCAACGGGAAGTATTACTTATCTCTGCTGGTGTAATTGGAGGAGATTTTAAGGGAAAACACCGCGGGAAGATCACCAAGGGGTGTCTTGTTCTTGTACGACAATGCCCCGGCTCACCGGACACTTATAACCCAGAAGAAACTGGCCTACCTGGGCTTCAAGTATCGTGGTCACCCACCCTATTCTCCGGATCTGGCCCCGTCGGACTACCACCTGTTCCCGGGACTGAAAAAACAACTGAAAGGGCAACATTTTCCGTCTGACGCGGAGGTCATTGCTGCCGCGGAGGCCCTGTTTGACGGACAATATTCTGAATTTTTTGAGTGGCTTGCAAAAGTTAGAGCAACGGGCTAAGAGGTGTATTGAGCTTCGTGGGGAGTATATTGAATAAATCCCGAGTTTGGTCACTGTAGCTTGTTCCCTTCCTGGTCGGGCTACGGACTTATCAGCAACCCTCGTACATTCATTCCCACCCCTATTCTCATATGATGCCCGAGAGACAAGTGTGTATTACGTCCATTACACGGTGCAGTAAATGAGATGATTTGAACCTGCACATTTTATAATGATGGGTTCTTAACTACGAATTCCGAAGGATGTCATAATTACACAAATTAGCATTGTTCTGTCAGGGACATGTGGCGTAAAAGTGAATGGATAACATGAGCAGACCTTGTACTGATTCCTAAGTGTACGATACAAAACAATGAAACATAGACCCACTCAAGGCTTAGGTCGTGGGCAACATAGTGTCTCATTCCTTCTCCTAACATGGTCCAGATAGACAGCCAGAGCAATTTTGAAAACCTACGAGTTATTTGTTAATGGAGACATACTGTATTAATTAATTTTGTAAAAGAGAAGTGCTAACAGCATACGTGTTCTCCGTGAGACGGGCACTTGTGAAAGCAGTAATGAACTGTGGGAACGTAGGCTAACGATTTTGAAGTCAGGCTGAGGGCCTTGACTTATCTAGCCAAAGACTAGCGCCTATGTGGCACTGGACTAATTATGGGAGAGATAAACTATGCTTTGTTGGCTGTCTGGGTTCTGAGCCCGTACGGGCTCAGTCGCAAACTGTGGGAATGCGACTTTTTTCCAGGCGCTTAGCAGAAGCCGCTGCGCAGGGGGAGGGGAGTACGGGCCGTGCCCCGACTTTGCAAACTATACCCTGGCATTTGCCTTACAACTGAGGAAAATCACGGAAAACCTCAGTCAGGGTAGCCGAAAGGCGCTCGGCTGATCAGCGACAAACGCGATTCGTTTAGTCGACTTGGCCATCGCCTCGACTGGCCTGCTGGCCCCTGCCGCCCTTGGCTTTCGCGTCAGGCGACGGGGTCAACCCTCGGTCAGCGTAAGTATCTGTATCTGCCGAGTTGCCGTAATAGGGGATTCCCCACGTCAGCTAACTTCGAGTCAAAGCTCGCAGTCAGGGCTCTGATGTGGTTGACAAACAGCGGAACACCCAGATCCTTGTGTATCTGCCTGTTACTAACGTACCATGGGGCAACCAGTAGCAAGGCGAAGACACTTGGATCTTAACAACTGTAGCCTCCGAACATGGGTGAGGGCAGCGGACCTCCACGCTGGGCACGCGTAATCCATCATGGGCGGATTAGCTGCTTATATAGCAGGACGCCGTTCCTGACGGAAAGATCACGCTTCCCATTCAGGAGGGGAACCAGCATACCCACCCTTTGAACAGTTTTCTTTCTGACCTGATCGATGTGAGGCGAGCAGTTGAGTCGTTTATCTAGGGTTACCCCAGATAACGAGTAGTGTCGACTCATTGAATTGGTTCCCCGAAGAGTGTTACTGGTCGTGGATGGATGAAGCGCTGTCCGGCACGCACGAAGATTATCGCGGTGCTCTTAGACACATTAATGGCGATTCTCCATTCACTCAAACGCCGTTGAAGGTCGCTGAGATATAACTCCAGGTAGCTGACGAGCAGCGTCGTCTTGCGGGCTTGATGGCCGTGTCGTCAGCGTAGAGGGCTAACTCGAAGTGATGCGAGGGTGAGGACATGTCGTTGACATACAGAATGAAGAGGACAGGGGGATCAGTCCACCTCGAGCAACTCCAGCACGCATGCCTCGACGAGATGTCGTGGCCGTCTGGAAGGACGCTTCGAACGTCCGACCCCGGAGGTATGAGGAGACTGTATGGACTATGTAAGGCGGGAAATTTAGGAGTGTTAGCTTGTAGAAGAGGCCATCAATCCAGACGGTATCGAAGGCTTTGGCCGCGTCGAGGAAGACTGCGCCTCTTAGCCTCTTTTCGCCAAAGTTCCTGGTTATTCTTTCAACGAGGTTGATCAGCTGCAAGGACGATCAATGTTTGGGTATAAAACCAAACTGCTCATCTCGCATCAGTCCGCGCTCATTACTTCAAGTAAGATGCTACCCAATAGGATCTTTTCAAACAATTTACCAATCGTGTCCAAGAGACTAATGGGGCGATAGAATAAGGGCAGTGCTGGATCCTTCCCCGGTTTAAGTATAGTGCTCAGTCGAGCGTGCTTCCACAGTGTAGGGTAGTGATGGGTGAGGAGGATCGCGTTGAATATCTGGACCAGAAGGATAACGCTCGCTGTGGGAGATGCTCCAAGTTCCTTTTCGGAATACCGTTCGGGCCCGGAGCCTTGCTGAACTTGAGACCCCTCATGGCATCCTGAACCTCCTCAGGGTTGGTTAACTTGGGTTCGCTAGCAGGGGTCATGAAGTAAGACCTCAGCGCCACGTTAACCATCTCAATAACTGCCGGGACCGAAGGATCGGTCACCGTCTGAAACTGAGTCGCCAGATTGTCGGCAAGGTTTTCAGCTTTCTGGGTCTGAGAAAGCGAGTCCTCCCTGGATGACCAGGGGGAGAAGTAGTAGGAACTCTCATCACACGTTTGGTCATCCTCCACAAGGAATGGTCTTCGGGATCGAGTGTCGCACTCCACTAGTCGTTTCTCCACTCGTTGAGCAGGTGGGTCACCGACCTCTGCAGGTGGTTCAACTCGGCTTTCAAAGCGGGGTCCCTGTTGACCTGCCACCACCTTCGCAGCCGGTTCTTCAGGCGTATCTCATCCTGAATGCCGGCAGATATGGGAGGCCGTGGGTCATCGCGCCGGCAACACTTAGGAGTAGATGCCGCCAGAGCCTTCGGAGCGTCACTGGAGAAGTTCTCAACGCACGTGTCGATTGCCATCCCGTTGTGCAATTCTGGATCGAACGGAATGTGATCTTCCAAGTGAGTTTGGAAGTTGGCCCAGTCGGTGCGCCTGAAATCAGGGCGATCCGGTGGGTGTTGATAGGATGAGCGACACGCAGTCACAATGAGTACCGGGATGTGGTCCGAGCTTAGTACAGAGCACGATGTCAGATACACCGGGAAAGGGAGGTCCTTCACTATCCCAATGTCCAAGATATCGGGAGTAGCGGAGGAGTTTATGAGTTGGTGGCTGGGGAGTCCTGTCCAAAGATCAGACAGGAGTTCTCGTCAGCATAATCACGTAGGAGTTTCCCCGTCTCGTGTTCAGCCGCGAGTTCCAATCCACGTGGTTGGCGTTGAGGTCGCCCGCCATCAGCAATCCCCCGCAATAGCGGTCAGGTCCGCTCCGATCAGTGGGCGAGCGGGAAGGCAAGAGGTAAGCCGCGAGGATTTTCGCCGGTTTGTCGGCCAATATGACTTGAATGGCCATGCAACGTCAGAAACCAGCAACCGGTAGTCGTTCACCTGACCCCTTCCACAGGCTCTGCCGACTAACCAATAGCACAGCAGAAGACCAGCGGGAGCACAGAATAAAAGCTGAAATCAGGCTACGAAGAGCATTTCTAACCTGCAGTTTGTGACTGGTCCAGTCTGGACTCAGAACCCAGACAGCCAACCAAGCAGAGTTTAACTCTCCCATAAGTAGTCCAGTGCCGCCTAGTCACTAGTCTTCGGCTAGATCATTCAAGGCCCTCAGCCTGACTTCAAAATCGTTAGCGTAAGCATATTTCCTTGTTAGAGTTAAGGTGTCTGTTATACAGCCCAGCTATGCGATTGAAAGCAGGTATGGCTGACGGATAGGGGGACGTCGACTTGCGCTTCGCGAAAGTGTCCGCCCCCCAGTTAGAACTTTGGCTTGGGAACAGCATTCCTGGGTCCAAAAGGTACCCCGAACAGGACCTTAAAGCATCTTCTACAGCGAGCGGTATCCCTCCTCCCCCAGAATTTCAACGCACTTCTCCGCACCCATCACTTCCCAACAGTGTGGAAGCACGCCCCATTTATTTCCATCCTTCAACCGGGGAAGGATCCGGCAATGTCCTCAACCTATCTGCACATTAGTCTGTTGGACACGATTGGTAAATTATTTGAAAAGATTCTGTTAACCAGGAGCTTACTCGCAATAAAGAGAGCGGGCTGATGCGAGGCGAGCAGTTTGGGTTTCGACCCAGACATAGCGCGTTCTTGCTGTTGGTCCGCCTTGTTGAAAGAACAACCAGGGACTTTGGCGAAAAGAGGCTGACAGGCGCAGTTTTCCTTGATGTGACCACAGCCTTCGATACCGTTTGGATCCAATGCCTCCTTTACAAGCTAACGATCCTAAATTTCCCGTCCTACCTAGTCCACAAAATCTCATCACACCTTCGGGGTCAGATGTTTGAGGCGTCCTTCCAGGCGGCCACATTATCTCGTCGTGTCATGAGGGCTTGGGTGGGTTGATCTCCCCTCCCCTCTTCAGTCTGTATATCAACGACATGCACACACCCTCGCACCACGTCGAGCTGAACCTCTACGCGGACATCACGGCCATCATAGTCACGTCCTGTAAGCCGACGCTGCTAGTCAGCTACCTGGAATCATACCTCAACGACTTTCAACGGTGGTTGAGTAAATGTCTCGAAAAGCACCGCGATAATCTTCGCGCGTGCCGGACGGCGCTTCATCCAGCCCCGACTCTACGGGGAGCCAATCCAATGGGTCGACACAAATCTATATCTGGGAGTGACCCCACACACACGCGCGCGCGCTAGCGACCCTGGTCATTGTTTATACGAGCTACTGACTGCGCTTATTTCGTATCTCTTTTGCGATTGGGATTTCACCTGGAGTCTTTGGTTAATACTAAACCAGTCGCAGAGTGGGCTTGTTACAGCATAGAGTTGCGGACAAAATATAAACCATTCGTATAGCGTTGCCAAATTATATGTAACCTTCAAATCATAATTTGCGCAATACTTCAAATGAAAATACATGTTACAACACAGAATTTTGTATTTTGTGAAAATGCGTCCTGTGCAACTCTTATCCGTGAACCTGGTTGCGTGAATAAATTCGTGTTTTGCGTTAGGGCTACCAAATGTATAAAGACTTATTCATTATGGGAAACAAAACTAATAAGTTCATCCACAAATTTTGTTTTATAAATAATATAGCCTCCTACATGTTCCGGCCACCTATTTTGGCCATCTTTGAAGTCTACATTACACACAACGTAAAAACAAATATAAAATGTTAAGTTTAAAATTGATGTTAAAAAGTAAATTTTGATAAACGGTGACATCAACCAGCGGAGTGGTGGTGTTGCCTGTGCTAGTCTCGGCTTGGAGAACAAAGTACGTTCTCGGTTGTATCTCGGGTTCCGCTTGCGGGATTTTCCTGAAAATCCACAGCTAGCACCCTGCGCCCATTTCCTACAAAACTTATTACTTTTATCGCGATTGGTTAATAATGAAGGATATTTTATGTGAAGAACAGAGAGCTTTCCTGGCTATATTTCTTCTACCATACGAGGGATTTTCCTGAAACTTCATATCTAGCACATTGCTCCCATGTTCTACGAAACCTGCTAGATTGGTAGCGACCGGTCAATAGCGAAGAACACCTTATTTGAAGAACAATGTACCTTCTCGGTTGTGGAGCTGAGCTCTTCTGGGTTATTACGCAGCCAGTAGTGATACTTTCTTACCGACGTCTCAGGACAACGTATCGGTCCCATCCTCAGGGTTCAAGAATCCAAAGGAAGCGTGTAGCCCAATATGGAGTTTACACGTATAAGGAATAGTGTGGGCGGTGAAAATGTCTAGGTATAGTGTCAGCCAATAGGGTTACTGCATGTGGTTGGAAGGAGGTGAATGTGGTGTTCAGTGCGGCTGGAGAGTCGCTCCTTGATCGGAGGAATTCTATCTGGCACTCCATGGACATTCCCTTCAAAACGCACAAGAGCACGGAATTTGATTTTTAATACAGTATACACTTTATGGAAGCACAGAATATGCTAAGTTATTTAAGCTCAAAAGCAACAACCTGATGTAGAGCTTGACTGAGCTGAGTGTAATCTGCGGAATAGCAGGAAGTGGAAGAAGCCAGCTGTCCCAAGTGGTCTCATCCCGATTCGTTGTAATCAGTAAAAAAATGGCCGAGACAGTGTTATCAAAATGGGTGGTCATGAAAGATCGAGATCCCGAACATCGAGACTTTACTCTGTCCACAGCAACGCACGAATTACTTTCGTCAATAGCGACAGAGCAGTCCTGCTTCTTTCGGGAGGTCCTCGCTTCAAGTCTGGAGCGCTGTTATCCTACTGTGGTTCTTCTCAGTCCCTCCATGCAATGCTGCTACTGGCCACAGTCACTTCCTTCCACTTTAATCAATAAATAAAACGGTAGTCACAATACCCAAGAACGAATTTTGTCACCATTATTAACGTAAACCTCAATGATCAGGCCGCAGTGGTGCCAAAATCATGTCTGGTTAGAACAGTGCCTAGGTAGCTCGTGTACCCGTTAAAACCGGAATAGATGACACAGTTCAATCGTCTCCTTCAGTTCGCGAAGTACGCAAATTGTAGAGCACATTCCAACACCGGATGTCGCTACGTTTATAGGTATTGTGATGTCAGACACCGTATCGATACGTTATCTTATCCGATAGCAGTGCGACATTTCATAAAGCAAATCAGTTGCAAACTGATACCTTCGGTGGACGGACCATCAACAATGAAACCTATTTGTGTCTTGTTGGCGTTTGCACACACGTTCAGCTGTTTTCGTTCCGGTGAGTGCTTTCAAATAATTCGCATTAAACTTCGCGTGATCGCCTTGCTAGTTTGGGGGTTTTAAAGGCTGTGTGTCTGTCCGTCTTCAAATTATACAGTGACCATCAATATCATTGTGACTAACCGCTTTTCATTAAATTTAGTATTAAGAGCACGGCACTCTAGAACACCCCATTAATTACAATCATTTATTCATTCACTCTGCAGTCTCTCTCACAACAGGTCCACAGCCTTTTCCAACGCCGGTTTTCCAAACAGTGCGATCTAGTGCTTCCTCTTTCAATTTTCAGTACCCTTTCTTCTCCCTATGGTCATCGAGTAGTTGCTTACGTCTTCTTTCTCGCCGTACCGTCATTTCTATCCCTCCCTCTATATTTCTCCAATACCGTGCTTTAGGACTGTCAGTTCCAATACAAATACTAAAATGGCAGTTTTACGAACTTGCATGATAGAATAGTGCGAATGGTAATACGTCACGTTCGCTAGCTACGGCCGGAACAACCGAACCACCGCAGCCCTCCGGCCTTTGTTTCAGGTGTGAAAGACGTGTAATGGCGGGCTATGCTTGCATTCCATTGTCACTCTAAGACGTACAAGACAAAGGGTTAATATTCCTGCAGCACTGACGAACCGTGTAGATGTAATGTCACATGACGGTCAGGTGCTAAGCACTGTCAAGTTTATGCGGAGAGTATGGAGCAGAATACACGCTGTCCACAGTTGAGGTTTATCGTGGCCTACCTCCCTTCCTACACAAGTAGCAAACTTTTGCCTCTAAATAAGCCACAATCTCTTCCTCTTGCGTTTTTCCCATACCAACCCGACACTTGACATTACACCGTCTGCTTTACTGAACGTGACGTCACACAAGCCAAAGGTACATAAAAGCAACATTCGTCATCTCCTTATCCAACAAGGTT
>JGI20166J26741_11691474_pt1 | contig 10912 bp, 10 predicted proteins | sample TergutCu122P5_FD_26741 | JGI IMG/M metagenome (IMG submission 26741) | reverse complement strand
TTCGGTGTCCATCATAGCTTGTAATGATCGAATTACAAAGCAGGCTGAGTTCAGTTTGGGCTTCATTTGATCTATGTGATCTTTCCATGAAAGGGAATCACCTCCATCTTGTGGACAAGTGTTGGTTAGGTTAACATGAAGATTAGGGACTATTTTGATTACATGATCAACCTGTGATTCTTAAAATGCATGGAAGCCCAAGTATTTAGTAATTGAAATAAAATTAAACTAGAATTTAGAAACAAAAACAAACTAAAACTAATGAAGTGGCTACCACACTTTGAAGTTACACTTTACGGAAAAGAAGCAAGCAGCAAGAATCTACCTGAGTGTAGCTGTACATACCTTCAGACAAGTTTCTCAAAACTGCAAGTTTTGAGGTTGCATTAGTTGAATATGTACTAACTGAATGTATTCCTTAGGAGGGAATATAAATATTGATATTTATTTAGATAATAACTGATATTACTTAATTTAGTAATATTAATAATTCTCTTTCAGTACATACGTAGTAATTTCAGATGCAGAGACAGACTAAAGAAGAGCTGAATCAGTAGACATTCTTCAATGCAGAGGAAAGAAAACCAACTCTTCTTTTAAGTTTAATCTTTCGATTTTTAACGCAGTACATTTTACTATTTAATTGGCTGATCCATCTATTTTCTGTTTTTTAAAAGTGATTCTCAGCATTTTATTTCCTGGAGACTCCTGTAATTCTAATCCGCTATCTCCTTTCTAACATATCCAACATGTTAGGATTGCCATCTCTCCTTCCCTGTTGAGAGTCGTAGCCACTACCCTTTTCCTACAGGCCCAAAAGAATAGGATCCCCATCTCTGTTCTGATCTTGTGAGAGCTAGCCACTATCTTCCTTCTAACAGGCCCCACACAGTATGATTTTTCTCTCTCCTTCGTGTCTAGGGGAGTTAACCACATTCTAACAAGGCCGGCCCATGAGGGTCCCCATCTTTTTTCCCAACCCGAGAGTGCTTGCCACATGCTAACAAACTCAACAGAGGTAGGATCCTCATCTCTCCTCACCTCTTGAGAGAGCTGGCCATTATTCTCTTTCTACCAAGCCCAATCCAGTGCAACCTCCATCTCTCCTCACCATCCAAAGAGAGGGGCAGATGCAGTCTCAAAAATGTTGTGTGTTTAGTAAATGCAGATGGTGGAAAATATACAGAAGTTACTTAACATTTTTTGTGACTCATCAGCGTTGTATTCAGCCTAATATGATGATAAAGTTTGAGGTCCAACAGAAATTAATATTTTTTGACGTCATGTCTGATTACCTGAGATGAAATACATCAAGGATTACATACACAAACAGCTTCAAAAGAATTATGATGATCTGATTAAGTGGTATTTCTTCTTTAACTATATTTATAGCAGATGTTGATATGATATGAAGAGTATTATTTCCTCATTTGCTACCACATAACCTTTCCCATGCTGGGTGTTGTAAAAGATATGTTCATTTATTTGTTGTATGGTCTCTTGATAGTTCATAATTTCCATTGACACTAACAACACTTTGCAAGAAGCATCAGCAGCTGTCAGAAAAATGTTAACCACTACTCTCAATTCCCAGTACATTCAGAGAAGAATTAGCTAGAGTTTCTGAGATATAAACTAATCCAGTAGCATAAATTGTGTCCTCAGAACCACATGTGCTACACAAGAGATCATTGCTGGCAAGTTGAAATGCTTGTTCTATGCCTGTTGTAATGTTTTAAATTTCTGTGTAAGTTCAAGTCTCCATTCTTCTGGGATGTGGTGTCACATCATTGGGTGATTGGTCCTGAATATTTCAACAGACTGTGATGGTCTTAACTTCAAGGGTCATAAAAGAGATTGATACTTGAAGATGAGACTGCTATGCAGTCTGAAAACATAAGGCAATAATCACCCAGTGAGGCATCACCAAATCCCAAAATAATAGACTTCAGATGCACAACTATGAAAGCCCAAGAAAAATGGGTAATGTGTTTTTAAAAATAATGGAAAATTAGTGATGTTTGTACATGAGTAATTAAATGGAAAATTCATATTTTATGATGTTCTTTATTCAAGGAAGGAGAATGAGATCCTGTTAACCGTTGCCCTCCTGTGTGATCCTTACATTCCAAACAGCAGTAATTTGAAATGACTTCTTTTACCATTACATTTTTAATTGTGCACAATTTTGTTGCTAGGATAATGTCACAAAAGCACGAAAAGAAGTGACAAACGGTAAGAATTTCATGCTCGGTAGGGGTGTACAGAGGTGATTAGGAAATCCAAAGTAATTTGTAATACACCCACACATGTAAATCAACCATCATTTGACAAAGAGTGTGTCAGTGGTCACTAGAATACCTCACAGTGAATTTGGTCAGATTTTCCCCCAATTTTACTGAAGATAACAAAAACAAAATTGGCTAGTTATGGACTTAGAACTGCTCCACAGAGTGACTTGAAAATATGTAGACATTTTGTATGAAGAACATTTTCCAGCAAATTCAAGGCAGAACTGACATGCAGTGAAGAGCTACGTATGACAAAAATTATCACCGGTACCACCGTGAAAGTACTAGCCTTCCTTTATCATGTTTCTATCTTAACTGAAATCTATGTTATTCTCTATTCTGCCGGTCATTTAGTGTGCTGCAAATATATAGTTCCGTGCAATTATATTTCTGTGACAATATGGCCGGTTCCAAACATTTCGCGGTAATTATGAGAGGCAAGAAACCTACACTCCTCGTGCTGTGTAACTTTATAGAAATTTTGGACTGTGGTGTTATAATGTAATATCACTCTTATGTATATCTGAATAGAGGTTTTTCTTATGTTTGCTAGATGAAATTAATATTACGGTTGTGTGAAGTGACTACGTTATCAAACACAGCAACAGTCAATTACTGAGCGACAGTTAAAGACAAACCACATACGGTGATACCAAGCAATTATTATGCATGCGAGCGTGCAAATGTGTGCAAATATTGCTCTTCAATTAATCCTGCTAAAGCTGGCAACAGCATGACTGAACGAGGTGTGAACGCCAATCGGCTTAACTATCGAACCAGGCCGCAGTATCGGAAACATCGCGAAAGCAGTTGGTCCCTAATCGGTTTTGTGTCTCCCGCTTGGTTTCCCTGTGTCTGTACTTAAGTGCGCAATACGGAGTGGTGGTGGTGGTTGCCTTGGTATGGTTTGGTTTGTACGTAACAGATGACGATAGTCGCAATTATACAAAACTGTGATCCATGTCTTTATAAAGAAAACCAAATGGGCCTTTGCCGTTTTGTACTGCGCGGTGAACCATGAGTTTATTATTGAGACTGATGCCATGTGTGCATGCCGAGATATTAGTGTCGAATTACGTTTCTATTCCAACATGTTTACATGAATAGATATTCCGTACTAAAATGTATAAACATTTCAGAGACACGCAGAAAGCTTGCCTGGCACAGGTCATCTAAACCAGTGTTTCTCAACCCTTGTGAGACCGCGGCCCGGTAAATTCCGTTTTTATAAGACGAGGGCCCGGTCCCAACAACTTTACTCGTAAATACCTTTCCAATTTTTTTAAGTTCATACATTAAACTAACATAAGTATTAATAATTAATTATGATATAATCATAAAGAGTATTAGTACACTTATGTATACGGTGTGGCATGTTGACAAATATCAAATTACATTTAAATTAGTTATCAACTGGACTAATGAAATCTTGTAACATATTGAAGTTTCTTCAGGCGTCTCGCGGCCCGGTATAATTGATGTCAGGGCCCGGTACCGGACTGTGGCCCTGCGGTTGAGAAACACTGATCTAAACAACCGACCATTTACTAGACTGCTATCCCTCTACCTTCCACCATGTGCTGCAGCCTGGTGGTGCCAGGATTAACTGACGCACCAAATTTCACGAGGTGTCTTTCGGATAGTGCTGCCATGTACAAGTGACGAACTGAATGGTTCTGTCGTCCTTATTGGGCCGTGTGTCCAAACACCAAGTCTAATGGTAGGGTATAGGAAGTCGGTATAAGCAGATGACTGGTGCAGTTCGTTCGGTGCGGTTACATGGGATCCGATTTGGTTGTTATGAATGTGCTCTCTTTCTTAATATTCCTACAGCTCTTAGCCAGGGACGCATATGTATAGCAATTAAACGTAATATCACCCCGGAAACTCACTTCAGTGTGCGAGTGTATTGTTTTAAATTTGGAGCGCGTACCGTATTAAACCACTTTCACTGACTTCACCTGTCAGCTGTAAACCGAAAGCAAAGGTAAGGTAAATACATCTTTACTGATATAGTTGTTAAATTATCAATTTATTTGTTCTTAAATATACTTCAGTCTTCATTGTTCATCTTTATGGAGAACATCCCGTTGTGCTTCCAATATTTAAAATCTAAGCAGTCAAATGCCGCCTGACATGATTGTGTATTTTCATGTAAACTGCCTGTTTCACTCCTCTTGGACTGTATGTATACAAACTTAAAATGAAGGCAAAAGCGCAAAATATGCATGTACGTTCTTGTGATATCTCACAATCACATTACATTTATTACAATTTTAGCCTTTTTTGGGTTTGTAAGACGTCTTCATTGTAGCTGTTCTTTTATTGCTTATCTTTTTATGTGTTTTAAAGTTAAACATATTTATTAAGGCAAAAATATTTCTAATATCAGGAACAGTTCTAAGTGAACAAGTGCAATAAAGTACGTAAATGCAGTATTGCTAGACTGCGTAGTAGTGGTGGTTGTGTGTTAGAAGCTTCCATTGTTTTTATTGTACAATCTGTATTCACATCTCGAGTGGGTCCATGGTGTTGCCCCTGAACCAGTTTGGACCCTTACACGGTGAACCAAAACTGTACTGTCAGGGCGAACATAATCTGCATTTTTCTTACTCAGTATAATCGTAGGCGCGCCTACATTGTGTACCGGGTGTACCCAGGTACACCATGTCTCAAAACTTGGTGCAATGTGTCTTGGTTTTTAAGTTTGTATTTTTTAAATAGAAAGAGTTTGGTTTTGTTTTAGATTTCTTAGTTTGTTTGGTGAATACAAATAATGTTCCTTATGGCTGAGTATTAAATAAATGTTCGCCATTGTTTAAAAAGAAATGAAAAATAAAAACCCCTGCTGGCACTCCCTAATGAAATGTGCAGGCGCAGGCCTATGAGTGTTTCTGTAGCATCGTTAATGCATGGCACAGAGAAATGCGAGGTGCTGAAATTATGCATTGCCACGCCTTTTCGTCGACGTTTTGTGCCATGGGAAGTCGTACGATTTGTTTCTTTAGATAATAAGGAAAGCATAATTGACCGCTGTTCCATAATGCGCAGGCTTTCATAGTACCGGATTAACCCGTATATTTTCTTATTATTAATTGCGCACTTGAAATGGTTAAGTGTAAATACCAATTTAACAGTTTAAAATTTATGCATCTCACAGCATTGATAAACGAATATTTTATGTATTCGGTATTATTTTCCGTATTTCATATTACCGTCGCTTTACATGTGCTGGCAAGATTACGTTAGATTACATTAACATCAGAAGAAGGAAAGTGTGCTTGTACATTGTAAATACAGGGGTGCTGATGAGTCCTTGGCCCGACCAGGAAGGAAACAATCTACAACGACAGAAGATTTTGAGTTTCATATATCCTATTTGTAACCATAATTGGAGAAATATTAGTACTATATATATATATATATATATATATATATATATATATATATAAAACAAGACTAACATCAAAGGAAATATTCTCACCATCAAACAAAATACATTGGGAAGTAGGTCGGGCTAAGGACTTATCAACACCCCTGTAAAACGAGCTCCGTACACGCTTGTAAAATTCGCTAATTGCATAGCACTTTTCTCTATTGAATTCCATTAATAATAATAATAATAATAATAATAATAATATATTTTTAACTGCAAATGTGCTGTCGCCCGGTTGCAGTGGTTACAATGCATGTGCATGAATATGAAATAAGGATCTAAGAAATTTAAGTCGGGAGGGCTACATGAGAAGCACGCAGTAGCAATTTGGAGTCTTGGGAACCATCTCAGCATTCGCTTTTAGACACAGAGAACGCGAGAAAAACCTGTGCCGAGGTGGCCGGTCGCAGGACCTTCCGGATATTGACTTCTAGCCTGCAATCCGGCAACTAAAGTATGTAATGACAGCAGTACACACACTCAAGAATAATAACCCAATACACAAAAGACCAACTGCAGTTAGTAGTACTGCACATAGGAAAAGCAACACAAAGAGAAGAAAGTACTGCACCTAGTTTCTAATATTGTTACTCCTCATGTACTGCACACCAATTTTAACATGATCTTCACTTCACTTCACCACCCATAAATACCCTTCACGGTACTCCCCGATTTACCCCTCTTCACTGCACTTCACTTCACTGTACTTCACTTCACTTTATTTTCCTACACTTTTAGATAATTTTAACACACTCATATTTCCTTCAGTTAACCACATTAGTTACTTTCCTAACCCTCTTTCTAAAAGCATTTGGTTTACAGGGGCGAGTCCCTAAAATTTCTGCTAGTAACCGGTTCCAGAGTCGGATGGTCCTATTCACAAAGGAATATTTCCCGACATCCGTCCTTTGCCTCCTGTTCCTGATTTTCCGTTCGTGATCAACCTTGCTCAGATAGTTGGGCCGTTGTAATCTGTCACCTATAGCCTTCCACGGCGTTCTCCAGAGTACGCTTTGAAGAGAGCACATATGCGTGATATCTTTCTACGCCGTGACAATATTTCCCAGTTCGATTCTTCGTATGATGTGCAAATTTAGCCGCTTTCTTTTGCACCCTGTCTAACGCGTGTATTTGTCCCTCCCTGTACGGATCCCAGCACGCAGCCCCATATTCAAGAACCAGACGTACTAGTGTCGTGTAGGCTAAACCTTTGGTACTATTATTCCCCTTTTTGAGTATGCGCATTATGAAATATAGTGCCTTCCAGACCTTTTTCACCGTGTATTTGACATGATCAGCTTAGTTTAAGTCCCTGCGCAAGATTATTCTCAAGTATTTGCAACTGGTTGCTTCTGGAATTAATTGATCCCCTAATGTACTCGCATAATTTAGGGGGTCCTTCACTCCAGCCCTCGTAAAACGAACTGCCGTACATTTACTTGGATTTATTTTCATCTCATTTTCTGCCGCCCACTCTCCCAGCCTGTCCAGATATTTCTGCAACTTTCAATGTCCTCATTATTAATAATTTTTATACACTCGTGTATTACACAATCATCAGCGAAAAGTCTAATAGTTGACACAGTGTTTCTCCAAATATCATTAGAGTAAGCTAGAAACAGAAGCGAACCTAATACGCTCCCTTGCGGTACACCACACATTAATCTAACTTCCTCTGATAATTGCCCTCCTACTCTGACTCTCTGCGTGCGACCCAAAGGAATTCCCTTACCCATGCGACTACCCTCGAATCCACGCCCGAGATCGCACTTTTCATAAGGAGCCGATCACGCGGAACTAAATCAAAAGCCTTCGAAAAATCGATTACAATAGCGCCGATTCTGTTTCCGTTATCCATAGAGTCTTCAGTGTCCTGGCAAACCGTGATTACTTGACTTTCGCACGAATATCCCGGCCTAAATCCATGTTGTCCCTTGTATAACCAATCATTCTTATCCAGATTTGTCTTAAATATGATGCTATTACGTGTTCCATTTGCTTATGAATATACTCATAAAGAACAAACTGTATTTCACATCTTCTTCCTTCCCTATTTATTTTATGTGTGGTACATACACCCATTAGCCTACTGCGTGTTCTTATGCTCCTTATCTAGCAATTCCATTCACCCAGTAGACGAAGAACCGCATCTAAAATTAAGTTCTCAGAAAGGAAATTTAACAATTTGTTTGTATCCCTCTTGTACCTTTAGTTTTAACCATAATTTTAACACGCCAAGGTCCGGGTTTAGTCCCAGACCAGTCCATGTGGGATTTATTGTCAACAAAGTGGCACTGGTGCAGGTTTTCCCTTGGTATTTTGTTTTCCCCCGTCAGGATAATTCCACGAATACAGTACTCTATAATTATTCCCTCGTCTGTCACCGACACATTACAGCCTTAGCAACTGACGGTGTCTGTAAATAAAACACACATACACACTTAATTTTAACTGTCCACTGTTACTGAGTCAGTTACACAGTACTGTACATATTCTGGTTTTTCGTTTTATGACGCTGTGTAAGCCCGTCTTAATCGCTGAACTAGTCTAAGCCGGCTCGCTTTTACAAGCGTGTACGCAGTATAATTTGAAACCCTACCATAATGGACCCACTATCCGGAAACATGTTTGATTCTTAAACTTCTAAAGACTCGTAGCGATGGCTATGACAGTCCGAGCGGAAGTCGAGGGTCTAGGCGTCCCTACACGAATTGCGTCACTTTTTCCCGTCCAGCGACAGTCCCAAGTCGCTTTGTTGGTGGCTAGCGCAGCAACGTGTGAAGCTGAAACCGACGTCAAAACTGGAAGTTAAATTGCTTGATTTCGAACCAGTAATGCTTTAATACTTCCTATAGATTATATTTATTATTTATTTATGTATTTATTTGTAACATTATCAAAATGTTACTTAAACAACATAACATTTACAGGTACATTTGGTCTGCCTGAATGCTCGGATTTCGGGCGAGTCTACTTGACTGTGCTCGTGCTTGCACGTTACATGTAACAGAAATTAATTTACTACTTGCACTGGACGAATAACAAAAAACGGCCTACAGATGACAAACTGTGTGTGGATTAGTGGAGTAGCATAATATAAAAAATGATGGTTCAAACCAGTTGTGAAAGTCGTTAAAAATAAAAATATTTTGTATTATGTCAACTTGATTAACGTCGTCTCTTAATGCTGGTACAGCAGGTTACAGTACCTTTGTAACTAGTCATATGTAATCGAGGACACGACATGTAGATTATTGGCAATGAAATGGTAGGACGCAAATAAGAGTTTGGCCGTGACACATTTAGTATCGCTGCGATTTGAAATACTCGTGTATTAAGAGTCTACCCTTTCTTTAAATCCAAGGAAGTAATATACTTCCTTGAAAAGAAATAATTTTTCAAACACTGGAGCAGAATGGCATTACTTTGAAAGTGCAATTTGAGTCGTTATTGTCCTCAATTTAGCTTTCGATAATACAACGTCTTGACAAGCTAAATAAAACCAATAACGGGAAGTTCGTGTACATACACGTAATTGAAAATTACTGAACATTAATAATTTGATTTTTTCTTGTATTTTATAGTAAAATATGCATAGCGGGTTCGGTTTCGATTCATATCGCGCCAATATTGTTGCTAGTTTATATGAAACTCAAATCAGACTACCTAAGCTTGTTTTTGAAGATGGCCATTGCTAATGAACTTTTGCATGAAATGAGTATGTATCGCGTTACTAATACATAAAACCTACACTGGAAGATTTCTTATTGCGGGCATAATATATAACGAATTAAAAATAATTGACATCTGTAGCGTGTTTCGTTTTGGTATGTATATTCATCTGCAGTTATAGATTTGTGTTCAGTATAACCACTTCAGAGTCGATGAAATACGCAAGAATCTTTAGGAAAGCGTTTTGGAAATAATTGGTTTTGGTTCTCTTACTTACCAGTACCTACAAGTATTTCTGTTACTTGATTAAACAGGAATCAGGGTTCATCTTCTGAAACTTTTGTCAGATCTTAATTACGAACAATAATCCCCATTACAGACAGGCTATATTACGGTGGAGCTGATGGGAGAGCTGATGGTGCTTTCTGTGGCTTGTGATACTAGCGGCTGTCTACAGCTTCACACGAAACTATTGCCACCCTTTTCGAATAACTACGAAATTATACGATACTATAGAATGAAATTCACGTAGCTGTACATAAAATCAGAACCTTTCTCATACCCTTTGTTTATGTCAGGCTATAGACTTTGGTTATGAGCTCTCTAGCCCTCCAGTGTTAAATATAAAGTTAAATTGAAATGAAGACATTGCAGCTTTTATGAAAGAAATTGTTTTTTTTTTCAGTCTTTATGCAAATTCTCATTCATTTTCAGCTTGTAGTTCACATAAAGAAGTTTAATCAGATAATACTTTTTATTTTTATTCGGAAGAAGCATCTTTTGATTCTGTGTTGAAGTTTTTCGTGGTCTTCCTCAGTTCATCTTCTCAACTTCCGGGATGGTACTACTTCCTTCCACGTCCTTTCCAGTTCACAGTTCACTAGTCTCATCTTCCGACACTGTATATCCTGAGCTACTGACAGCGTCATTAAAGAAATAAATAAGTAAGTGTAATAAACTTTCCATAGTTTCGGGCGACCTCGGAGTCTTCCTTAAGTATTTGATTTGTTATTTGCCCAGGTATTCTGTGAGATACAATACTTTCAATTTGATGTATCCATTTACGTGTATTTATATTACTTATAATGTTATCATTTGCGTTAAACGTGTCTAGTTAATTACTAAACCTTCTAATCTATAATTAGGTCTTTTTGAGCTTTGAGTTCTTCCTTACATGAAGCACATTCATGGAAAACTTTAGGTGCTACAGTAGCGCCAACATCAACGCGCATGCGCTCGCGTACGTACAATTTTATTTTTCCTTGAAATATAGATGCCAACATTGAGATGTGACTAAAAACAATGACAGGTCAAATCTGTGACGAAAGTGAGAATTAAAATTAAGAACTTAACGTAGAACCCAAAGAAAACCCATTGTATTCATTTAAAGTTTCAGATCGCTCTATTATTTAGCACTTTAATTTCCAACTGATGCACACAACGTTAAAAAACGTAGAGTTATTAAAACATTTTAAAATAAGTAAAACTGCTCCAACGTGTTTCGGTTTACAAG
>JGI20166J26741_11691363_pt1 | contig 10913 bp, 4 predicted proteins | sample TergutCu122P5_FD_26741 | JGI IMG/M metagenome (IMG submission 26741) | reverse complement strand
TAAGTAAAACTGCTCCAACATGTTTCGGTTTACAGGGAAACCATCATCAGGGAGCTACAGTCAGTACTTGGCTAAAAATTACACACTTGGTTAAAAGTAATTGTGCACTGTGTGAGGGTATACCCTCACACAGTGCATGATACACACACCTTACAGGTCACAATATGCAGCCATAACACTGATGACGTCCTGTACAGCCTCTACGTATTTACTTTTAACCAAGTGTGTACTTTTTAGCCAAGTACTGACTGTAGCTCCCTGATGATGGTTTCCCTGTAAACTGAAACATGTTGGAGCAGTTTTACTTATTTTAGAATCTTAGTAACTCTACATTTTTTAACGTTGTGCATGTCATTTGGCAATTAAAGTGTTGAAGTTTAAGCATCTCACAGCAGATTGTTCTACCCCCTGCCTTAAGTCTGCTGGGATTTGATCATTCCCTGGTGATTTGTGACTTTTTAGCTTTTCATTAGACAACTCAACCTCATAGGGACTTGGCTCAGGCACTAGTGGTTCTGCTTGTGTATTTCTCTCTGCCTAACATCATTAACCCCATGTTTATTCAATAGCTGAGGGAAATGGTTCCTCCACCTAGCCACAATACTGTGGAGTCTACAACCAAATCACCCTTCTCATCCTTCAGTATATTAGTTCTAGGCTGGAAGCCCTTCTTAAAGTCAACGATGCCCCTGTACAAGTCCCTAATATTTTTGATCTCACTCTAAGTGTCAAGTTCCTCAATTTTAGCTTTCAGATATCCCTTCTTTTTGTGCCTGAAATGTCTGCTAGCTTCACGTCTTACATTGTTGAGAAAGGTAGATGAATATGAAACATAAACAGGACCCACTGTGTAACTAAGGGAATGCAGTGGCAACTTCAACTTCTATATGGGTCCAGTAGTCACGTTCCATAGATACAGCATCAAGAGGCTATTCCAGTTATTGACTGTAGTACAAATAACAGCCACTGTTTTTTCATTTTGTTGGATGATTTTTATCAGAGTAGGGTGATCAGTAGACCTACAGATCGTAACTGTAGAATTTGGCTTATTACTAAATTGATCATGTAGCATTCTGAAGATTGAAGTGGCTATCATATGTAGTAAGCCCTCAGACTGTAAAGGTTGATGAAGTTAGTTGAATATTGTATTTTTGAAAAGGTAGTTAAAGAGCCTACAAACAACATAAAAATTGCTTATTTTTAAATAACTTATTGACAAAATTTTTTATGAATTTTAAATGTTCTTGTAGTAACTACATTTTGTAGCACTGTTTTTTGTTGTATTAAAATTTGTTTGTACAGGGAACATGTGGTGTCCCTGCAACAAGAAGAAACCAGTTGTGTGAGGGACTTGAAGCAATACACTGTAAGCAGGAGGGTAATCTGCAAAGCATACCTGCTAAAGATGAGCAGCTCAGGAAACGCAGGGAACAGAACAGATTTAGAATGAGAGCCCTACGAGCATCTGAATCGGAGGTAGCCCAGAGACTTAGGGAACGTAACAAGTTCAGAATGAGAACTCTTCGTGCATCAGATTCACAGGTAGCTCAAAGCCTCAGAGAACGCAACAAGTACCGAATGAGAGAAATTCGTTCTTCTGGATCTCATTTAACTTGCAGAACTGTAGAAGGCAGGCATGCAGAATCTGCTCGAGGAGCAGAATGTTTACCAAAGAATGACATAAAAGCAGACCATTGCTTAAAACAAGGGCAGTGTGTACATACTGCAGGGGTTGTTGATAACTCTTGGAAAACTGGCATTAGGGTAGATCTAATAAACATTTGCACTGAGGGGAGTAAACTTCCATGGGCATATATGGAGAAAGGTCCTCTACAGAACACACCATTCAACATTCTAGGATCTCAAGAATATGAGAAGCAGAGTGCGTGTGAAGGTTTTTTAAAAGCCGAACATTGTCATGTTGGAGTACTACACAAACCTAAATCCGTCTCCTGTGGCGTACAGGGCATTCCAGTAAATAGAAATAATTGCAAGAACAGTATATATGACAAGAACCAATTCCATGCTACTGAAAATGAAGTTAAAGGGAGTACAACACCTGAGGGGGAATATATGGAGGGTACAGTGAATAACTGTATGGAGTATGATGGTTTTGGGGTGAGAAGTCGTGAAGTAGACACACGTGGCAATAGCAATGGTCAGCAACAACATACAAGCTTCTGCACTGCTCATATGAAAAATGAAGCCGTTTCAAGTTTTGAGGGACAAAATTCAGTAAAGATGGGAGTTGAATTTCAGGGTGATGTCTTTCCATGTAAAGAAAGATGCAGTTCACATTTTGTGACATTTAATGGCGACAGTGCAGTTGAAACTAAAACACGAATAAAACGCGTTCCATCTGAAATAACAGAAATGCCTATACCTGAAATACTAGATCTCGCTGAGAGGCGGAGAGAGAAGGGGAAGCTCAGAATGAGGCTTAAGCGGCATTCTGAAACGGAGGAAGAAGCTGAGCGGAGGAGGGAACAGGGCCGATTGCGAATGAGGGTGTTACGAGCATCAGAAACTGAAGAACAGGCGGCAAGACGTAGGGAACTGAACAGATTGCGAATGAGAATAAAACGGAACTCTGCAAGACAGTGACATTCTTCAGACTTACATTATGTGTACTGCAGTCATTGTTCGTGGACATACAATAATTTTTGTGTCATCTGATTTAGAGCTTTAAATTATATTCACATATCTTTACGTTTCAGTATTGTGTTATGTAATTAGTATACAGAGAGGATTCTTGAACATATGCACAAGAATGTTTATTATATTAACTTCGCAGAAAATTGACTGCCATTTACACATTTCGGCCTGTACCATTTATCCTGAAGCCAGTTACTGCACTAAAATAAAATTCACACTATTGACTGTAATATCTGCACCATACCAAGTTTACAAATTCAAGTGAAATTAATATATTAAAAGCTTTGTATCTTTTGTAAGTTTATAATTAGGGATATACATACATTAAAGTATTTTACGATTCTTAATGCAGTGCTAACGTACAGTGAGATTAAATGTCAGCTTTGCTGATACATGGCCTTTCTGTTGTTTGTGTGCCCAGTGTGTGGGTTTCCTCCCTACTTGGTGAGCTACAGCAATAACAACGTAGAGTGAAATTTACTGATCTGCATGAAGTATGTCTTACATATCTTGTGGCACTGACTGCATATGAATGAAGCTCAGGGCCCATAGTCCTCACACTCAGCTCAACACCCTGTTTTAAAACTTGGAATATTATAAGATGTGGATTTTATGTACACAAGTACCTGTTACCTTGTGTCTTTGCATGTATATTCAGATAAAAATGGAAAACAATATGCCAACATAAGATGAAGGTCTTTACCATTAAATGAGTGGAGATAGCATTTCCAGATATGACTAGATCATATGGACAGCTGTGGTTTTGTAAAGACCACAGCTTCAGTAACTCTGTTGCACTTCTTCCAAACTTCCATTCATGTTAAAAGCAGGTGAGTTTACACTACAGCATCAAGTGTCCCATACCAATATTAAGCAAAGGGTAAGTTTGTTAGGAAAGATTACAGAAAATCCAGAATAAATTTTTGCAGGATTTGAGTTCCCTACAGAAAACACTATTCAGAATCTAGTGAACAAAGTAAGAACAACCAGAATATTAATAGGAGTTCATAACATCAACATCAAGTATTAAAAAGAAAAAGTGGGGAAACAGCAGCTCAGCTGGAAAGTTCACCTTGCAAACGTCTCAAGTGCCTTGAACAGGAAATGGTGATATAAAAACAGGCTACATGATTAAGTGGGTCACACCCCTTTGTATTTTGGCAGTTCCAGCATCCATTCTCAACCCAGAAACTGGCTATCCTAATAACTTCATGTTTTTACTCAGTCTCTTCAAACAGGCCATAACTGCTTCCTTCCAAATTTTGTACAAATCAACGGCCAGTTCTCAATGACAGACTTGATTATGAGCTGACATTTTTCAGATGAGGCTTGGTGTTATTTTTAAGGACACATACATATGAAATACAGGGCACTGGAACATTGGAAATCCGTATTTGAAACGCAGAGTTTCCATGTTGAAGTTCATGTGTGATGTTCCTGGAATGCAAAGGATGATCATGGGCCTCTGTTTCATTCAGATAGCATTAATACTAAGTAATGTATTGTGTGAAGACACAGTAACCATCACACTGCTACGTTTAACCACGGCCGACTGCGCAGCAACTCACATGGCTTTGAAAAACCATGCTCTGGCACAGACATCCTATCTGTCCTATAGTCTTTAAGGCCATATGAAATATTATTATTATATTTCTTATGTGTTATAAATTGTGGAGAATTTTATTGTTTGTGTGGTAGTGTTTCCATTTGTCATTTGGCCCATGGTGTGGAATCTCCATACATAGAACATAGACATTTTGTATAAGGAAGTTATGGTGAGCAAATACAAAGTTTTGAACTGCCTTATTATTATTCTGTAAAATTATTTTCAAAATAATTGTGCTGTCCCAAGTAGTGGATGGTATGGTGTAAGTTTTGAACTTGCACAGTTATCTTTCTGAGATCAACCTGAATTGCTAAAAAGTATGTCGTGAATTCCTGTTTGTCTCCATAAATTTCAGATACCTCAATAAATATGACCCATGATATTTTCCCTGATGCTGAATCTTCCACACTGAAACAAGACTTTACATGGTACGTGAACAATATTTTACTTTTCGTTCTCATTTATGATTGGGTAATTCAAGTGAATTGTTCAAAAAATTCTGCATTGTCCAGCTCATTATTTTCTTAATTTCTGGGGTACTCCAGTTTCCTGGGAAGGCAAAACAGCTGCATGTATCTCCGACTTCCTCAGTCTGACTTTCTGATTTGTAAACAAAGCCAATGTGGTACACAATTTTTCTTAGTATGTTTATTTCTTTTCTCTACATGTTTCAGGCAACTATGTGCCCATCATCAGGAGAAATAATTCATCTATGCGACACTTCGTATTTGTCACTCTGTGTAGACGACTGTCTGGTACACAGGGTACCAGACAGTCATCTACACAGAGTGACAAATACGAAGTGTCACATAGATACAGTTATTTCTCCTGATGATGGGCACATAGTTGTGCGAAACATGTAGAGAAAAGAAATAAACATACTAAGAAAAATTGTGCACCAAGTTGGCTTTATTTACAAGATTATACAAGGATGTACGGTCAACAAAACATAAAATTTGACTTTCTGATATTTCTCCTTATTGCTCTCATGGGACTTAATATTCTGTAAATGGCTGGCTTTTAATTTAGATTTGCAAACTTTGGTTTCCATCTCTCTCTCTGCCATCTGCTGAGGTAATCCTGGACTTAAACTTTGTGGGGTTAGTAATTTCATCTCTCCATGAAATAAACAGGGATAAAAATATGTTGTAAAACAAGGGGTCTTATCACTAAGTCACAAGGAAATGTTGATCTGTGTCATCCTGGTTTGTTCAAAGTGTTTCTTAAGAAAAAAAACTACAATGACCTCTTAATACAAGCATTAGAGAGCAAGTGTAAATGAAATGTTTGCACTTTTGTATTCTAGATACTTTATTTAAAAATTTGGAGACAAAGTTTCTACCCTTATCTGAAAGAGGAAAGCCTGAAATCCATGTCTATTAATGCAACAGGTATTGAATACTCTAGCAAAAATCTCAACAGCATGATTTGATAAGGGAATGGTTTCTGCACACTTTGTAAAATGGCCGATGAATATAAGAAGGTACCTATTCTTGTTGTAAGTAATCAGTAGGTCCAGTGACAATGATGACAGTTATAATTTTGAATAATTGTTCAGGTTCCTGTGATAGTTCCTGGGAAATGACCTAATAGTACTCTGAACACTACTGAATATGTGAAATTTGACATTCTCCCAGTGGTGTTGCTGAAGATTAAATTCTTCTAGGAGGTTCTGCCATATCTACTGGTAAATGGTTATTGACATTTCAAAGGATCATACTGCCCTCATCTTTGTGATCAAACAGTCCATGAAGAACCCTCAACAGCAAGGCACTACAGTCCTCATAACATCCCACAAGACCCAAACCTTCACTCCTGAAAGTATTGCACCAATCTGAATTAAATAATTCAACCAAAATTGATTTGAAAATGAGTCCATTCTTTTACACACTGGTAAATCATTAACACTGTGAAGAACTCTGAGATGAGGACAAGCAAAAGGGGAACAAACTCAGCATTCAAACCAGTTACATTAATTACTTTTATATAAAACACTGGCAACTGTCCATACATAAAACATACACATTCCTACTGTTCATCCAGGACCTATGAATTTCTTCACATTTACATGTATTTATTACTATTCTGTGCACAGGTCTTGCGTAACTTGGAAACTATGTTTCATGTCACGTAACTGGACAATCTGAGTGCTCTCACTGCACAACGGGAAGGCCTACTACACTTCATCAAAAAACTTCCTGCTGATATAGGCAATGAAGTGGAAGGAACAGAATTAGTATTTACCACCAATACAGATCTTGATTACACACCAGAATACTTGAGTACTACATCTCTGTATGTGTGCGTGTTTACATGAATTTGCAATCCAAGGAACAGATGTTATTTTTAACCATGTTTATGATGTAAAACTTTGATTATTCTTGTGCACTTTCCTTCACTGAACTTAGTTGCTCAGTACGTAGACGGTTTTTCATAATATGTCGCTCTAAGCTACTGTTACGAGTTAAAACCTGGCTGCACATGGGACATACGTGGTGTTTCTCACCTGAATGAAGAAACTGGTGTGCTGTGAGGTTACCCTTGTCACTGAAGGCTTTCATACATGTCCCACATTGGTATGGTTTCTCTCCAACTGTGTGTTCTCATGTGAACAATAAGATTGCCCATAGTAGTGAAGTGCTTGTTACAGACTGGACACTCATGTGGACAATCCTGTGTATGAACACGAATGTGATTTGTAAGAGTGCTCCTGCATTTAAAAGTTCTACCACACATGCTGCACTGGTGAGGTTTCTCCTCGGAGTGTAATGTAACATGACATGCTAGATTTGACTTAAATTTAAATGATTTGCCACATATTGAACACTGGTGTCTTCATTCTTCTGAATGAGAGACACAATGTGTCATCAAATTAGACTTGTTAGTAAATGATTTACCACAGATATTGCAAAGGTGAACACGGTGGTTTAAGTACAAGGTCTTATGATTACACAGATTACATTTATACTTAAAGCATTTCCCACATATTGGGCACTGGTATGGCTTGTCTTCAGAATGTTCTGCAATATGATTCATTAAATTGGACTTACTGCTAAATGATTTAACACATAAGTTGCAGGTAAGAACTCCATCCTCATCATGCATTCCCCTGTGATTACAAAGGTTTGACCTGTGTTTAAAGCATTTGCCACACACTGTACATTCATATGGTCTTTCATCTGTATGAGAAGCAAGGTGGCTTGTGAACTTTGATTTGCATCCAAATGATTTACCACACAGTGTGCAAAGATGTGGTTTGTCTTGGGAGTGCAAAGTACAGTGTCCCATTAGATTTGACTTGTATTTTGAAAGATTTTCCACATACTGTGCAGAGGTGGGATCTATCTTGCGAGTGCAATGCATGGTGAACAATCAAATTGCACTTGGTTTTGAAAGACACCACACACTGCACAATGGTGTGGACATTCCCCCATATGTACCGTTTTATGTTTCAAAAGCAGTGATTCATCTCTGAAGCAGTTTCCACACTCTGCACAATGAAATGGCATCTCTTCTAAGTGAGAAACAATGTGATGCATGTGATCAGAATTACAATTAAATATTTTGCCACATGCTGCACTGATTCTGTCTTTCTTGAGCACAGAATGCCATGTGACTTACCAGATTAGATCTATACTTATATGCCTTACCACAGCGGCAGTAAAGACATGGTCTCTCTTCTGTGTGTGCAGCAAGGTGTTGTTTTAAATTGGATTTACAACTAAAAGACTTCCCACATGTCATGCAATGGTGAGGCCATTTCTCATGTGTGCCTTTGTGCCTGAAAAGATATGATCTATGTCTGAAGGCTTTGCCACACACAACAACAATTCCCCTTGCCCTGTGAATGCAATATCAGATGACTCTTAACTCATTTTCTGTATGGAAGCCACTGCAGTAGACAGTGCAAGTATGCTGGAGTACAGATTTGTTAATGTTTGACACCTGTAAAGGACTGGGAACAATACATTTTTTAATATTTTCCTCTGCATTGGGTTCAAGTAACTTATCCTTTTTAGTTTTCTATGGCACTTCATCTGCTGCTACACAGATCATATTCTGTTGTATGCTTTCTTTTGGGTGATTCCCCGGCATATGAATTTTATATGCCGACATTTCGGAACACTCTGTCTGTTCCATCTTCATAGGCAGGTAGGTGCGTGTGGAATGAACTAGGCTGGGGACATGTTTGGGGTATTTTACGCGGAAAAGGTTTGGCTTGGAAATGGCCTCAGCTATTAGCTCAGGCCATTTCTGAGCCAAACCTTTACCATGTACAATACCCCAAACATGTCCCCAACCTAGTTCATTCTACATGCACCTACCTGCCTATGAAGATGGAACAGACAGTGTGTTCCGAAATGTTGGCATATAAAATTCAGACACCAGGGAATCACCCGAAAGAAAGCATACAACATTCAGAACACGGCAAAAGTTTGAAATCAAGATCATACTCTGTTCCATAACATCACAATGTCCTTGTTTGTAACTTGCTTCATTTGAATTAGACTAAAGAGATGTGTCATCTGCTTCATTACATAAGGGCTGAAACTATAAAATAAACTACACTGACTATCAAAGCTACATCAAGATAATGTCATGCATGATTTGAAGTCCTTAAATCACTGAATAAAATTCCATACATGTGTGACATGTCCAGTGCAGTGAATGGGAACTATCTTGGAGGTGGTTGGCGAATTTGTTTCAGCCAACTTTATATGTTGAGTCAACAAGAGGGATGTGCAAACAATTTAAAACTCAAACCGTCTACAGACTTCAAGATAGGTTGGTTGAAGTCTGAATTTTAAAATTTTCTCATAAGAATTCAAATGTAGTGCAAAAATAACTAATTATGTGTAGCCATCAATGTGTCTGTTTTCAGTTTGCTGAACAACTGCTGCAGCTAGCATAAATTTTGATGAAGGCTGCCCTCTTGTACTGTGAAAGTACTCTGTTTACATATAAACAGTGGGGCGTGAAACATGACATAATAAAATATTCATCAAACTAAAACTGAGAAAATGTTTTCATCCAAAATCAAAGTACAGTAATCACCGAAGTGTACATATTCTGTTCTGTGCCTACAAAATAACAATTTAATTCTAATCATGCCATGACAATTGAAAATTTGAATGTTTCTGACTTAAAAATAATCAGGACTATGAAGAAACATGCAAAGATCTTAAAACAGCCAACCACTGACTCCAGAGTAGAACCTGGGGCCTCACCTCCTAAATACAAGCAAGGCTTCTATACACTAAACGACAATAATATACATGCTTCATTTAGAAACCAAATGGCTCACTATAGACTTAGAGATAAAACATATACCCTAAGATATGTAAGTTAATATCAAAAAGATACAGTACCATCATTAGTTTTACTTGATATATTTGTTAACTGCAATTGGGTTGACACCCGCTGGCAGTAGTACAGTACACATTTACACACAAACAGTACACAGAACAACACAATTAACAATTCACTATACTACCAATGTAGAATACAGCCAATTGTTACTTACTTGTTTATACTTAGTTTTCAAGTGACAAGATCTGATTACTGAATGTGACCAAGTCAGAATCATCTCCACATAAGAATGGTTCTTCTTTTAACACAACCTGCAAAATACACATGGGCTATGATGATTTACCTAAGTGATGTGAATGAACTGATTACGTTCTATTCACGTTATGAAACCCAGAGTCAGAATGTGATGATGAAGACAAAATCATCAATAATCCTCCTATCAAAGCACAGACAATTCATATACAGCCTATCACCTAAGTGACTGAAAATATTATGACTCGGCAGACATGTGAATTTAAAAAATATTATTTAAAAATTGTAGTATGTAAATTTAGTGAACTACTTTCATGCAAGAATATACAAAACATTACACAGAAGTGCTTATAATAATGCCACAAGATAATACACAAAACAACAAATTATAATAGTTCTTCATTGTATTACGTGAACAACGGGGTCTTGTGCTTGCTGGCTATGTAAGTAATGCCTAAGTGTGGTGTCCGACCACTCTCACTGCAGCTTGTAGTAGTAGCAAGTGTTCAGTTTCTTAATGCACTGCTGGCACATCTGGTTTGGGAGGTTATCTCCAACATACAGCTGTAAAACAAACAAGTACGATCCAGCATATCTCAGATATTTGTATGTCTGGCCCAGGCTTCCAAGCACCCACACGAGTGAAGTTAACGCACTATATACACAAAACAAATTTAACACTGTGGTCAATGCTTGCTAAGCCTTTGATAGTGCCTAGTAAATTCATTTTTTGCCTGTTAAGTTTCAGCACATTTTCTTGTAAAATAAGAAATATGAGCACTAGTAGTGTCCTCCTAATTGCCTGCATACATGTATCTCCCACCCAAAATGAAATAAAAAATAAAATCAGTTGCAGGTTACCCAATGTTTGTGTTTTTAGTACTGTAAGAATAAAAATATAAAGATAATCAATTGAACATTATGGGGTCAAACAAACACTAGTGAGTCTTGTTAAAAAATATGCACCACTGACAAAGTAATTTATGAATACAATAATAATAATAATAATAATTTATTTATCATTCCAGAGATCCATCAGAGTGGATATAGAACTTGTCAATAGATTACAATAATCATGGTACAAAATGAG
>JGI20166J26741_11691029_pt1 | contig 10919 bp, 8 predicted proteins | sample TergutCu122P5_FD_26741 | JGI IMG/M metagenome (IMG submission 26741) | reverse complement strand
GTGGGCGAAACGGATGATGTCCTCCACCCCGGCCCGGCGGGCGGTTTGCCGCGCCCGATCCAGGGCCTTGGGATCGATGTCGGAGCCGAAAATGTTAGGCTCGGCGGGAAACTCGGCGGCCGTGGCCTCGTCCCGGGCCAGCGTCCAGACCTCCGGGGGGATGCCGACCCATTTCTCCGCGGAGAAATGGCGGCCCAGGCCGGGGGCGCGGTTTTTCGCCGTCAGCGCGGCTTCGATGACCAAGGTGCCGCTGCCGCAGAAGGGGTCGGCAAAATCCATCTGCCCCCGGTAGCGGGCCAGAGAGACCAGTCCGGCGGCCAGGGTCTCCTTGATCGGCGCGTCGCCCCCGGCGGGGCGATAGCCGCGTTTGTGCAGGCCGAGGCCGCTGCTGTCCAGATACAGCGTGGCGATGTCTTTCATAATGGAGAACTGGATTTGATAGTTCTCTCCGCTCTCCGGCAGCCAGGGCGACCGGTAACGCTCTCCCAGGCGCACCGACACCGCCTTCTTGGTGATGCGCTGACAGTCGGGGATCGAGCGCAGCGCGGAGTCCAAGCTGTGGCCCTTGACGGGAAAACATCCGTCTTTCGGGATAAAATTTTCCCAGGGCAGGGCTTTTGTGCCCTCAAAGAGCTCGTCAAATGTGGCGGCGGGAAAGCTCCCGAGCTCGACGAGCACCCGCTCCCCGCAGCGCAGGTTCAAATTGGCCTTCGCCAGCGCGCCGAAGTCCCCCTGAAACCGCACGCGGCCGTTGTCGGAGCGCACCTCTTTCATCCCCATGGCGCGCAGTTCCTCCGCCAGGGGGGCCTCCAGCCCGAAGAGACAGGGCACGCAGAACTGCAGGGCCTCAGCCATTGTCGTTTTCGTCCTTACTGTCGTTTTTTTCGTCTTTTTTTACCGGCTTTATCACGTCTTTTTTCTTCGCGGCAGGGGTGGGGGAAGCTTTGCCGGAGGCGGGTTTACGGGACATCGCCACAAGTGAGAGCACAAAGGCCGCAATGATAAAGAAGAGCGTCGCGCTAAAGACAAGCCAGAACAGCCAGAGACTCGGATAGCTGCCCAGGGCATCCGCCTTGATGATATAATCTGAGAGCACCGTGGAGGCGTCGGCGGAACCCGAAGTGAGCCCGGCGGCGCTGAGCCAACTAGAGTTGTTCCCATACCAGGTGTAGAGCAGGCCCTTAGTGTTGTCGTCCACCTTGGCCACGGTGCCGTAGATCAGGATGTCCGTGGCCGGCGCGGCCGCTCCGCTCTGATACTGGGCCTGCGTCTGCTGCATCAGACTGTTCGCGCCGTCCGCAAGCCGCATGGGCAGGCGCACGGAGACCAGCTGACTGCCCAGCTTCATCACGGCAACGGTGCTCGTCACCGTATCGGGCCGGCCCGGGTCGTAATTGTCGGCGTAGATGCCCAGGATATTGTCCATATCCAGCCGCACATAGCGCCCCTCGCCGAGGTCGCTCGCGTCGCTGACGGCCGCCTGTCCCCGCAGGAGGGGGATGAGTCCCGGCAGGGAGCCCAGGAGCAGTATAACCGCCAGGACGATGGAGACGGCGGCGAGAATCGTCAGGGTTTTGGTCTTTTTTGCCGCGGCTTTTTTGGAGACGGCGGCTTTTTTTGGCGCGGGTTTCTTATTATTTTCCATACTGCCCTCCAGAAAATTTGGAGCACTCCCTCAGTCAGCGCAAGAGCGGCGCTGGCAGCTCCCTCGAAGAGGGAGCCCGATGCCCCTGATCGGTATGACGAATAAAGCCCTTTATTCCCCCAGCATCGCGTCCAAAAGGCAGAAGGCCATGGCCGCCTCAACGACCGGCTGGGCCCTGGGGGCCAGACAGGGGTCGTGCCGGCCCGTGATGCGGATCGCCCGGTTTTCCATGGCGCCGAGATCGATGCTCTGCTGCTCCCGCGCGATGGAGGGCGTGGGCCGCAGGGCGATCCGGGCCACGATAGGCATGCCGTTGGCGAGGCCGCCGTTGATCCCGCCCGCGTGGTTGCTGCCCATGACGACGCGCCCGCCCTCCACGCGGATGGGGTCGTTGGCCTCGCTGCCCCGCATGGCGGCCAGTTGAAAGCCGGAGCCAAATTCGAGGCCCTTGACTCCCGGAATAGCGAAGAACAGCATACCGAGGCGGCTCTCCAGCCCGCCGAACATGAGCCCGCCCGTGCCCACGGGCACCCCATCCGCCACGCACTCGATCACCGCGCCGACGCTGTCCCCGGCGGCCCGGGCGTCCAGAATTTCCTTTTTCATGGCAAAGTCCAGATCGTCGCCGGTTGCCTGCCCCACCCGGACGATACGGGAGGAGATCGTGACCCGGCGGCGCTCCAGGCTCTGCCGGCAGATAGCCCCGCAGAGGACAAAGGCCGCCGTCAGCCTGCCGCTGAAGGGCCCGCCGCCCCGGTAGTCCGAAAAGCCCTTATACTTGACCTTCGCCACATAATCCGCGTGGGAGGGGCGGAGAACCTCCGCGCTGTAGGCCTTCGAATTTGCGTCCTCATTGCGGATCATGGCGCAGATGGGGGCCCCGGTGCTGAAGCCGTTTAAAACGCCGCTCATGAAATAGGGCTCGTCCCCCTCCTTGCGCGGCGTGCCGAGCTCCGTGGAGCCGGGGGCCCTGCGGGCCATCTGCTCCTTGACCTTCTCCAGGCTGATGATCTCCCCGGCGGGGAGGCCGTCCAGCACCGCCCCCACGGCCGCGCCGTGGGACTCGCCGAAGATCGTCATGCGGATGTTTTCGCCAAAAGTGTTCAAATTACACAATCCTCTTAAACTGTTTATCCAGTTCCTTCTTCGTGATCGTCACCGACACCGGCCGCCCGTGGGGACAGTATTTGATCTCCCCGGAGAGCACCCGTTTCGCAAGCTCCATAAGCTCCTCCATCTCGGAGCTTTTCCCCGCCTTGATGGCGGCTTTGCAGGCGACGCTGTAGAGCAGCTCCTCTTTGAAATCCGCCCCGCGCCCCACGCGGAGCTTCTCCAAAAGCTCCTCCAGCAGCGGAACCGCATCCGAAGGGTCGGTGTCCGCCGGAACCGCGCGCAAAACAACCGCACCCTCGCCGTAGGGCTCCAGCGCAAAGCCCAGGGCCTCCAGAGTCTCCAGGTTTTGCAGCAATAGCTCGGTCTCCGCCCCGCCGGGGGAGAAGGTCAGCGGGCCGAGCAGCGCCTGGGACATGTGGGGGCCCTTTTCGGCCCGCAGCCGGTCGAAGAGGACGCGTTCATGGGCCGCGTGCTTGTCGATGAGCACGAGGCTGTCCTGTACCTCCACAATGATGTAGGTGCCCAGCGCCTCGCCCACGAGACGCGGCGGGGATTCAATGACTGGCTCCGGTTTCCGCGCGGGGTTTGGTTCCGGCGCGGAGACAGGCTTTTCGCGCGGTATTTGAACAATGGGCGACGGCGCGTATACCGGCGCAGGTTCGTGCAGGGGTAGGGACGACCGCTCCCGATCGCCCGGATCCTTTATGATTTTTTGCCAGAATTGGTCGGCGTCCATGCGCTGAAAAAATTCCTGTTTCGGCGCCGGCGCGCCGGGGGCGCCGCGCCCTACAGTTGGCGCGGATACCGGCGCCGCCACCGGCCCGGCCTCGCGCTCCAGGGCCGCCCGCGCCGCGCCGTAAACGGCGCCCGTGACGGCGCGCTCATCGGAGAATTTGACTTCGGCCTTGGCCGGATGCACATTTACGTCCACAGCCGCGTTGGAGAGGGTGATGTACAGCACACAGGCGGGGAAGCGCCCGGTCAGCAGCGTGTTTTTATAGGCCTGTTCCAGCGCCGTCTGGAGGGCGGGGGAGCGGATCGGCCTGCCATTCACAAAGAAAAATTGCAGCCCCCGGTTCCCCCGGCCCGCCCGGGGGGAGGAGACGAAGCCGCCGACCTCTAGTCCGTCCCCCGCAAAGGAGCCCTCCAGCAGCCTCGCCGCGAAGTCCCGGCCCAGGAGGCTGTAGACGGCGGAGCGCGGCAGAGCGTCCCCCGGCGTGAAAAATTCTTCTTTGCCGTCGTGGATGAGGCGCACGGAGACCTCCGGCCGCCCCAGAGCGCTTTTGAGGGCGGCCGCGGCGCAGAACGTGCCCTCAGCCCGGTCGCTCCTTAAAAACTTCCGCCGCGCGGGGGTGTTGAAGAAGAGGTCGCGCACCGCGATGGCCGTCCCCACGGGGCAGCCGCATTTGCCCATCTCCTGAATCTCTCCGGCGCTGAGGGTCACACGGGTGCCGTAGTCCGCACCCGGCTCCCGCGTTTTCAGTTCGATCCGGGACACGGCGGAGATGGCGGCCAGCGCCTCCCCCCGGAAGCCCAGAGTGCCGATGGCCTCCAGCCCCCGCTCGTCGGCGAGTTTGCTGGTCGCGTGGCGCAAAAAGGCGACCCCGGCGTCCTCCGGGGACATGCCGCAGCCGTCGTCCGTGACGCGGATGAGGGCGGTTCCGCCGCCGCTGATTTCGACGGTGACGCTCTTGGCCCCGGCGTCGATGGAATTTTCCAAAAGCTCCTTGACGGCGGAACCGGGCCGTTCCACCACCTCGCCGGCGGCGATCAGATCCGCGAGCAGGGGGGAGAGAAGGTTAATCTTTGACATGGAATTCTCCAAACAACTACATGTTTCATTTGATTATACACTATCGTTCTTGAAACTTCCAGTAAAAAATGCTATGATGGCGGCATAAACGCGAAAACTCACAGAGAGGTCACGAAATGAGCGAAAAACGCCGGGAGATCAACCCCGCCGAGATAGAAAATCAGCGCAGGATCTGCCGCGAAATTTTTGCCCGCAACGCGCAAAAATCCACATCGCCTCTGGCCTGCGTGGACACCTACGGCTGCCAGCAGAACGAGGCCGACAGCGAGATCCTGCGCGGCTTTTTGCGGGATATGGGCTACGGCTTCACAGAGAACGAATACGAGGCCGACCTCATCCTCGTCAACACCTGCGCCGTCCGGGAACACGCGGAGATGCGCATTCTGGGCAACGTCGGCGCGCTGAACCACACCAAAAAGGCAAAACCCGGCCAGATCATCGTCCTCTGCGGCTGCATGGCCCAGCAGGCGCACATGCCCGGGCGCATCAAAAAATCTTTTCCCATCGTGGATCTGGTCTTTGGCCCCTTCGACCTCTGGCGCTTCCCGGAACTGCTTCTGGAGCGCCTGGATGGAGGCAAACGCGTCTTCGCGAAAAGCGGCGGAGAGGGCGTCCTGGCCGAGGATTTGCCCACTGCGCGCCAGAGTCCATGCAAAGCCTGGCTCTCGATCATGTACGGCTGCGACAACTTTTGCTCTTACTGCGTGGTGCCCCACGTCCGGGGCCGGGAGCGCAGCCGCGGCAAGCCGCAGATTCTGGCCGACGCCCGCGCCCTCGTGGCCGACGGCGTAAAAGACATCACCCTGCTCGGCCAAAACGTCAACTCCTATGGCAAAGATTTGGGCGCTGGCGAAACCTTCCCCGCGCTGCTGCGGGAGATCAGCGCCGTCCCCGGCGACTTTCTCATCCGCTTCATAACCAGCCACCCGAAAGACGCGGGGGAGGAACTGTTTCGCGCGATGGCGGAGAGCGAAAAGTGCGCCAGACACCTGCATCTGCCCGTCCAGGCCGGCAACGACCGGGTGCTCAGGGCCATGAACCGCGGCTATACGGCGGCGGAGTATCTGGAAAAAATCCGGCGGCTCCGGGAGCTGATGCCGGATCTGGTGCTCACCACGGACATCATCGTGGGCTTCCCCGGCGAGACGGAGGCGGAGTTTGAGGACACTTTGCGCCTCGTTGCCGAGGCGCGCTTTGACGCCATGTTCACCTTTCTCTACTCCAAGCGCCCCGGCACCCCGGCGGCAAACCTGCCCGACCCCGCCTCCCGCGCCGAGAAGCAACAGCGCTTCGACCGGCTGCTGGCGCTGGCCAACGGCATCTCCGCCGAGAAACACGCCGCGTATATCGGCAAAACCCTCCGCGTCCTGGTGGACGGGGACGGCGCGGGGCGGACAAACGGCGGAAGGCTGGTGCGGTTTACGGGTGACGCGGCGGTCGGGGAGTTCGCGGAGGTGAAGATTACGGGGAGTACCACGTGGTCGCTGGAGGGGGAGACGGTATAACCTTGTAGGGGGCGATGCCCACATCGCCCCGCGCCCTTGACCGTGTAGGGGACGCCGCCCTCGGCGTCCCGCGTTATTGATATGGTATCTTTTAATTCTAATCTCCAGGGAGGCTTTCAATATGCCCGCTGACCTCACCCCCATGAAAAAACAATACCAGGCCATCAAAGACCAGTACTCCGACTGCCTGCTGTTCTTCCGTCTGGGCGACTTCTACGAGATGTTCGATGAGGACGCGCGTCTGGCCTCTCGGGAGCTCGACCTCACCCTCACCACTCGGGATCGGGGCGTGGAGGACGAGGACGCGCGCACACCCATGTGCGGCGTGCCCTACCACAGCGCGGAGGCCTATGTGGCCCGGCTCATCGCCAAGGGCTACAAGGTCGCCATCTGCGAGCAGACGGAGGATCCCGCCCTGGCCAAGGGCTTAGTCAAACGCGACGTCATCCGCGTCATCACGCCCGGCACCGTGACGGAGGCGTCCATGCTGGAGGAGGGGAGGAGCAACTACATCTGCGCCGTCTTTTTGGACGGCTTCGGGGAGCCCGACGGCGGGACGCCCAAGGGGGCGTCCCCTACGGGCTGCGGAGGGGTCGCCTTCTGCGACGTGTCCACCGGCGAGTTCTGCGCCGCGGGCTTCGAAGAGGACGCCGCGTCGCATATCGTGAGCGAACTCTCCCGCTTCGCCCCCAGAGAGGCCCTGCTCTCCCCGGCGGCGGCGGAAAATCCGGACATCCGCGACTTTCTGGTCAAACGCCTGCGCGCAACCGTCCAGACGGTCGAAGACGGCTTCCCCGAGCCCGCCGAGGCCCTGCTGAACTATCTGAAAGAGACGCAGAAGAACGCTTTGACCCACATCGGAGCCGTAGACGACTTCTCCGCCGGGCGCTACATGGAGCTCGACCCCTCCGCGCGCAGGAGTTTGGAACTCACCGAAAACCTCCGCAGCGGGGAGAAAAAGGGCAGCCTCCTCTGGGTTCTGGACAGGACAAAGACCCCCATGGGGAGCCGGCTGCTCCGCAGTTGGGTGGAGCGGCCCCTGCTGTCGCCCGTGGCGATCCGGCGGAGGCTCGCCGCCGTGGGCGAGCTGGTGAACGGCCATGAGCGGCGGAGCGAACTGCGCCTCAAACTCCGGGAGATCGGAGACCTCCGGCGCATCGTCTCCCGGGCGGTGTACGGCACCGCCAACGGCCGCGATATCCTGGCCCTGGGCCGCTACTTCGCCGCTCTGCCGGAGCTCTTCGCCTTGCTGTCAAATGCCGAGGCCGCGCTGCTCCGCGAGGCGGCAAATGCCGACCCTCTGGCCGATCTGCGGGAGCGGATTCTGGCCACAATCTGTGACGAGCCGCCCTTCTCCGTCCGGGAGGGAGGCATCCTCCGGGAGGGGGTTTCGGCGGAGCTCGATCACCTGCGCGCCCTCCGGGATCACGGGGCGGAGAGCATCGCGGAGATCGAGCGCCGCGAGCGGGAAAAAACTGGCATCAAGAAACTGAAGGTGGGATTTAACCGGGTCTTCGGCTACTACATCGACGTCCCCCGCAGCGTGAGCGCCCAATTGCCCGAGGACTACATACGAAAGCAGACTTTAGTCTCCAACGAGCGCTATTTCACCCAGGAGCTCAAGGATTTGGAGAGCGAACTGCTCAGCGCCAAAGACCGCATCGCCGACATCGAATACGGGATTTTTGCCGCCCTGCGGGACGCGGTGGGCTCGGACGCCCCCCGGATACAGGCCGCCTCGGACGCCGTGGCGCAGATCGACGCCTTCTGTTCCCTGGCGGAGACGGCGGCGCGCAACAACTACTGTATGCCGGAAATCGATCTCAGCCGGGAGATCCGCATTGCGGAGGGGCGGCATCCCGTAGTGGAGGCCGTGCAGCGGGAGAACCTCTTTGTCCCCAACGACACGTTTATGAACGACGGCGGGGATCGCCTGCTCATCATCACCGGCCCCAACATGGCGGGCAAATCCACCTACATGCGGCAGACGGCCCTCATCGTCCTCATGGCGCAGATGGGCAGCTTTGTGCCCGCGAAGAGCGCGGTGCTGGGCATCGTGGACAGGGTGTTCACCCGCATCGGCGCCTCCGACGACCTCAGCGCCGGGCAGAGCACTTTCATGGTGGAGATGACGGAGGTGGCCCATATCCTGCGCCACGCGACTAGGCAGAGCCTCCTCATCCTGGACGAGATCGGCCGGGGCACCTCCACCTATGACGGCATGGCGGTGGCCCGGGCCGTATTGGAATATTGCGCGGACAAAAACAGGCTGGGGGCCAAGACCATGTTCGCCACCCACTACCACGAGCTCTCCGCCCTGGAGGGGGAGATCCAGGGGGTCAAAAACTACAACATCACGGCCAAAAAGCAGGGAGGCGAGCTCATCTTCCTGCGCAAAATTGTCCCCGGCGCGGCGGATGACAGCTACGGCATCGAGGTGGCGAAGCTGGCCGGCGTGCCCGAGGGCGTCATCCGCAAGGCCAACGCCTACCTGCGGGAACTGGAGCGAGGGGTTGTCAGAGGCCCCGCTCCCCGCGCGCCCGAGGAGCAGGTGAGCCTCCTCGACATGAGCGGCGAGCGGGTTTTAAACCGCCTGCGCAAGACGGATCCCAACACCCTGACGCCCATCGAGGCCCTGGGTCTGCTGTTTGAACTCAAGGCGGAGGACGAACGCTGATGAAATCCCGCGAGAGAAAAGAGTTCCGCTCCCAGGAGACCTCTGTGGGGCGCGGGGATTTGGTCAAGCGGGTCAGAAAATTTATGTTATAAAAATTCTCTGTTGACAAACAAGTCTTGATATACTATAATTATACCGTCGGTCGGTTTAATCACTGTGCGGAGGTAATCCGGATGGCTCGAAATAAAAACAGCGAAAGCACGAAAAAAGAGATTTTAGATACCGCGACTGATTTATTCATCCGAGACGGTTATGAGAATACAACGATTGAGGATATTCTGAAAAAATGGGGCGGTTCAAAGGGAAGCTTGTACTATTATTTCAAATCCAAAGAAGAAATATTAGACGCTGTTGCGCATGAGCTTGTTGAAAAAAAAGAGGAACGGATCCTTGAAATTTTATCTAAGGAAAAACGCAGCGCAATGAAATCACTTGGCCTCTTTTTAGACGCTTGCCACGATCGCCCTCAGCAGCTCTATGGGTTGGAAGTCTTTGTCTATGAAAGCAAAAATATTACTTTGTTTTATAGGATTGCAAAGTTATATATTGCAAAATGTATTCCGATTCTCGAACCGATTATATTACAGGGCATAGAGGAAGGAGTATTTCATGTAGAGCACCCCTCTGAGGTGATAGAGCTTGCGCTGACACTTGAAGAATTGGTTTTTAAGTATCCCATGTTTGATTGCAGCCGTGAAGCATACATGAAAAAAATTGCCGCTTTCCAGGTAATGGTGGAACTTGCGCTTGGGCTTGAAAAGGGCGCCTTGAACCAGTTGTCTGTTTTCATGTCTACGAATAGCAAAAATCTAAAAAATATTTGAGGAAATATTCTTATGTCTAACTGGCAGCCAAATTTATATTTGACATTTGGAAAGGAAAGAACGCAACCGTCTATTGATTTGGTAACAAAAATCGACCATAGCAATCCCAAAAGAATCATAGACATCGGCTGCGGGCCGGGGAACAGTACCAACGTCTTGAAAGCGAGATGGGAGCAGGCCGAAATCACAGGGTTAGATAGTTCGGAATCCATGATTGGCGAGGCAAAGTCAAAGTATCCCGGAATGAATTGGCTTTGCGCGGACGCCTCTGGCGACTTAACCGGGCTGGGGCTTTTTGATGTTGTCTTTTCCAACGCCGCTATACAGTGGATACCGAATCAGGAATCTCTGCTGCCAAAACTATTCGGGATGTTGAACAGGGGTGGCATTTTAGCTGTTCAAGTGCCATGCACAAAATATATGCCGATCCATACGGAGTTGGAAAAGTTGACCTCTACTGATCAATGGAAACCACACTTTTCAAACATGGCGTCCACGTATTCGGTACACACAGTTGATTTTTATTATGATCTGCTCTGCCGTTTAACGCCTGACATCGATCTATGGGAAACGAATTATTTTCATATCATGAATACGTATTCCGACATTGTAAAGTGGTATAGCGGCAGCGGATTGAGGCCGTATTTGGATTGTTTGACGGACGCTAAAATAAACGCGGAGTTTGTCAAAGAGTATGAAAATGCGCTCAAAGACACCTATCCCATTCAAGCGGACGGGAGAATCTTGTTTCCCTTTACACGGATATTTTTTATTGCCAAGAAATCTAAAATATAGTCGATGATCATATACAGTGACTGAAGGCGTCTCTTGACCTTATAATTCCTCCCCCGCTGGGCATACTGTGCGTAGCCAGTGTCCGGGGGGAATTTTTATGCCCGTTTCCAGCGATGAAATCAAAAAAGCCTTTGAAAACTGCGCCGACCTCAGCTCCCGCGCCCTCTCCGTCGGCGGGGCCGCCGGCGACTCCGGCGTCACGGCCTTTTATTTGGACGGCCTGGTGGACAGCGGAGCGATCGGCGCGGAGGTTTTTCGGCCTTTGACCGAGGGGGCGCGTTTTTCCGGTTTCCAGGGAGGGCGCGCCTGTATGGACGCCATTCTCAAAGGCGGGGTCTACGCCGCCTCCGCCCACGAGAGCGGTACCCTCGACGAGGTGGTCAGCGACATTTTAAACGGGTTCTGCGTGCTGGTCTTTGAGAAGGAAAACTCCGCCATCGCCTTCGAGACGCGCAGCGGCGTCGTGCGCGGCATCGACACGCCGAAAATCGAAAAGTCCCTCAAGGGGCCCAAAGACGCCTTTGTGGAGACTCTGCGCACCAATACC
>JGI20166J26741_11690918_pt1 | contig 10921 bp, 5 predicted proteins | sample TergutCu122P5_FD_26741 | JGI IMG/M metagenome (IMG submission 26741) | reverse complement strand
CAGGCTGTTCAGGAGTGGCTACACTGGCAACCAAAAGACTTCTTCCTGAGCGGCATCCGCAAGCTTCCGGACCGCTGGCGCAGGTGTATTGCAAACCAGGCAGATTATGTTGAAAAGTAACCATTTCAGTTTCGGAGAATAAATCAGTGTTTTTGTTCTATTTACGAATTATAATTCATATTTGCCCAAACCTCGTATATGGCTGTAAAGCATGTAAAGGAGTATGTCGTAGCGTAATTCTATCAGGACCAGAGACTGTTTTTAAGTGGCACTATTTGTGAAGTGACGTCTATTATTGTGAATTAAATATTCAAATTATGGGACACGCATATGTAAGGATATGGCAAACACGTTACGTGTGTCACCCCTTTTCGGCAAAGCAGAATAATAAACACAAAAAATTATATACTTGTAAACACATGTTTATGGCAATTCGAGCCGTAATTTCGACTACAAAAACCGGGATAACCGGAAAATGGAAGGTTAAATCTGAACGACAAATAATGGGACATTGCTTTATAGCTTTGCCATTCAAAACACAACTGAAATCAAGGTCTGGTATAGTATGACGCTATGTGTTTTCGTAGATGGATACAACTGTTTCACATGAATTTGTTGTTTCCATCTTCAGGTTAGATTAATCTGAAGAGGAAGGCGATTATTTCCCACTATAGAGTTCCCATATGCTGCACTGCACTGTATCACCTTCACCACACTTAGTACTCACGTCTGAGACAATTGCAGCTCTCGTAAGATTTACCGCTAAATTTCAAAGTCTGGCTGTCAAGAATCTTTTGTCAGAAAACCGTATTCAAATATTGTTTGACTTCTTCCTGTCAAATCACTGTAATAGGAAGCAGGTGTGCACACGTTTTCCAAAAATGTAAGAGCCACCACAAAATACTCGTACTAAGCGCCAGATGCTCAACAAGGACCAAGTTCCGTACTCAAAAATATTAAATGCCACCGAAAATAATTTAGTCGGCCGGGCGACCTGGCACCCGGTATTTGTTCATCCCTGATATAAAATGTACTTACTAAGTTAAATTGATATTCTTTTTTAACATGTGTTACAGGTGTTGGATGGTGGAATTTTTGAGGTAGGCAGGAAGGTTGTGATCATAACATTGGACTGAGAATTGGGTCCAGATTCTCAAGACAAGTAGACAGCACATATTAGAAGCCTGAAACTATAAGAATTTTATAAGATTAAGCTTTAAAAGTTTCGTCAGTAGAGTAACATGGGTAACATTTCTTCAGCCTAAACTACTTCTTGCGCGTAACATTGAAATTAAATCCTAATATTCTTTGTCTTTTTCTATTACGGATGACGACAGGTAGCCCCTTGAGAATGAAGGAAAGTATTACCTGAAATAAAATAAAATAAAGTACATTGGAAGCTGCTGACAGAAGGAAGTCTGCGTTTTGGCTGGAAAAGGAATACAGTGGGCAAACTATTTTGAATTTCTCGGGCTGTTTTTAAAAGCAATGAAACACGAACCGAAGGAAAGAGTTTTTAATGTTCCTGTAGCAGTGCGTGTCGTAGGTAGTAAGTTGACGGGTTGTGCGATGGACGTGAGCAGTCAGATGCCCGCAGAATTGAATGTTTCCATCTGAACGCAACAAATCTCTGTTATTCAGTCCTCACTGTCTGATACAGATGACGGTCTCTTTGATGGTACAGCGACCCGGATGTGAAAATATCGCTCATTTGTTTGCTGCGTTTAGATAGGACTTGTATGGAATTCTCTTCTACGACACTATAAGCACTGCAGGTTACTAGGTTAACACATGTTAAACGATTTCATTATTTGAAAAATTGGTTTTGATTTTTTCTGAAAAATATAGAGTTAATTTACTCTTTCACGACATTCTTTTAGATTGTGTGTGTCATGTGCCTGAGTTAGATGCTATCCTGGAACATGTGGCAACTAGGACTTGTACCTGGTAGTTGCATTTGACAATTTATCCCCGACATTATTTTGCGAAATTTTAAGTTGTAAATAAGAAACAGGCTGAGATATGGAAAATTAAAACAGTGTTTTTCTTCTGCAAAGCAATTCAGTTACGTTCTTACGAAAATGCCCATGGCACACCGACTTGGCAACATAGACAAAAATACGAGATAGCATCGTAGTTTTATTCAGTTTTCTCGTAAATATTATTATTATTATTATTATTATTATCATCATCATCACCATCATCATAATCATCGACATAATTATTACCGTAAATATTAGAATTATTATTATCATCGCCATAATAAAAAGACTCTTTTTGAAATCTTGTGTAATAATTAAATATTTCTTGTGTTGTATTCTTTATCATTAACTGTTATAGTAAATTCGCCTTCTGGAGGACTCGTATTCCAATATCAAACACTGACGCCATTTGTCCTGATTGAGCTGTGTCGTATGTTTTGAACGCCGTCCCCTCCAATCAAACATCCTGTTGTACGTGAAAGGATGGCATGGGCCCTTCTTCTCACGCTCCCATTTAATAATGCTATATGATACAAACTTGTGGGGTTACTGAAACTTCGTTAAATCATTAAACAGACAAACAAGTCTGGGAGGGTGCTAATTATTCTTCTGTTGTGCCAACACCTAATTTTCTTACCTGACTGTATTAATTATGTGCCTTACAGCTACAGGACTTTATTTCCACATTTCAGTAGTACAGCTGTCCATAAATAACATACACACCAATCATTCTTTGTTTAATACCCCAAATATACGTGCTGCGTATAGCAGAATCTATAGTTATGACGCCTTCCCGGGAGAGTTCTGGCTGTAGTGTCACCGATGTGCGTCAGTATGCGGGTATTTTTCTGCAGTTAGCGGAACACAACCCTGCCCATGGTACCTACAGAACAACAGCCACAACTGTGCATAGTGTTTAAACATAACCTTCAAGTAACGAGGTGTGCGACAGACATTCTGTAGAACTGCGCAAGACTCAGTTGATGGGAACTGCCATGTCCTTGATTAATATCAAATTCCCTGCAAAACCTTGTTTAGATTACAATACTAACAGAGGTGATGGAGAAGTTGCCGCGAAATCAGGCTACCCTGTCTGACGGCAGAGCTAGCTGGCATCAGTTACTGGGCTCTTAAGCACTTGCAAATACAGTCATTGTTACTGACGTTGTTATTTCAGTGCACAGTTTTCTCACTTGAGCTCTTATTTGTTATTGACACGGTTTATTTCATTGCCTTGCCTTCTGTTTGGTTTTTGTTTCCCATGTTTTGGTATGTACGTATGCAGACCCAGGTACGTGTATGTTATGTCTGTATATTAGAGTTCACTTTGCAATATCTGTTAGGCTAGTTCTGAGGTTTGCTCAACGATGTGGCTGAGGATTTCGTGCCTCTGGGCCAACACGCCACTTCAATCAAAAATCGGAACCCGACGTTGCGAAGCGGCGTAATGCCAATAGGTCCCACAAGAATTCCTCTAAATACTCGTAGTGTTGACCCTTGAAGATGAGGGTACTGCTGTGCCTCGAAAATTCGAGTTCAGATGATGAAGCTTCATATCCCAGAAGGCTGTTAGGCCGATGCAGCAACAAAGTAAATAATTAAATCGAATTTACTTTTTTTTCTGGACCAGCTCCGTGGAGCAAAGTGCTTCTTGAGAAACTGATCGTCGTTCAACCGGGCAAGTGATTCTTCTCGTTTTGTGGAACCCAGAACTTCCATTACATTTGTCACCGCAACCAACCACTGCTCGCCACACTCCTCATCACATCAACCCAGTTTGCACTACAGAATTAGTGTAATATCGACCTGTCACTTACATCTACGTTTCTCAGGATGTCTGAAGCAGGTGTAACTCTGATATTGCCTCTCACTTAGGGGAGTTATCTTTTGCTATCTCTGCCGTGACTGCCTAATATCTGGACCGACTCCGTTTAGAGGAACTTGCACGAGGTATACTTTTGGAACATTCTGTACTCAAATTCCCTGCTCGTCATGTACAGTCATCTGTCACATTCTTTCGACGGTACTGGAAAGATGGTCTTATGCAGGAGCCGAGCACTACAAGAATAAAAATAGCATTTTGGGAAGTTCAGGAGAAATTTTGTGTGCATTTAAATATTCACGCGTTTTGGGTGATGTCTTCCTGTTTGCCTTCTTGAAGTAATCGACATAAAACGAGGCAACATTTCAGAATTGGATGTTTTTTCCTAACAGCCAAAGTATTTCTTCAGATGCTACAGTAGTTCCCCTATTTTTATAATTCAGTATCAATACCGAAAAGATGAAACTCAAAAAATCTATTCACATTCTTAAGTAGGAGTCAGCCAATCATAAGAACTCTATGTACGTAGGGCTGGGCAAAAGAACACAAACGAACTCAGGCTCCTTTGTGCTTTCAGCGAGATTAGAGCCCTCAAAGTGTTGCTGCAGGCCAAAACCCTAAACATTTTACCGTTTATCTGATATTAAACTTGGGATAAAACGGAGGAACTCTATGATTAGTCTTGCTTAAACGTTCATGCATTTCATAGGAAATGTACGTTAAACGAAGAAGAAAATTTCAGTATAAAACGGGTTTGGTTGCTAAATGTAAGCCTAACTTGTTTGTTAGGCAAATCTTTTTTCCGCGTGATAACACTCGTCCTTAAATTGCAGAAACAAGGTATCACAAGGCTGTAACTATTCCACACAAATGCTAACTTCAGACTGTAACTCTTCTGGCATTGAGACGGTTTTATCTTATCTCGGAAATAAGCTGTGATATTCATGTGACGCGGAGGGTAACAAGCATTTAAATAACGCTGACGTATATTTTTAATGTGGTCTTATTTTCGCTAAGCTGCTGAATTTAGCTGAGATGGAAACTCGTTACATGTTTTTACGATCTCTTGAGACACGTATAGTGCACAGTTTTATAACAGCTTACTCTTCTCACTCTTCTCACTCATTGTGTTTACATTGGAGCAGAGTATAATGAGACGGGCTCAGAAGCCGCATAACTAGTGGCGTGTACTGTAGGTGCCCTGGTGTGAGCGCTTCTTGTTTGGCAATTAAATACAGTGATAAGTTCTTAGTGTCATTCCTGTAAGAACTGCGTGATCGAGTGAAAGAATGACTGGATGAATGGAAAGAAGAATTTGTGAGTGCTTTAATAACTTAAAAGTTTTGTAAATAATGCATGTACTTAGTGGAAAGATGGCTACTGCCGGAACAGTCCTGACCTAAGTGACAGGTGGTCCAAAACAAACAAGTTATGATGGAAGGCGTGCACGGTATTATTATTATTATTTACAGATAACGAGTGAATGAAGGAACGAGCAGATAAATGATGCACAAAAGAAGTTCGTATGCTTTGAAATATAGTAATAAATATGTAAATAAATTAGAAGTAAAAAAGTAAGCAGCAACAAAATACTGTAAAACTGAAAACGCTTAAGGCAATAAAGAAAGAAAAGAATGAAAGAAAAGAATTAATAAGTAAGCAGAACTAACCTGAAGTCACGGAACTGAGCTGTTATTTAGAAGACAAATTTTGTCAGCTGGTCACACGAACAAGAACCTGGGAACCGCAAATTCTTTGAAAGACATACATTGTATAGCTCACTAAAGAAGTTATTACAGTAGCTAAAGAAGTAAATGAAGTAAATAAATGAAGAGATAATGAGAGAAATTATTGATAACTCACAGGCAGGTAAAAAGTAAATAAACAAACAATTAAATAAATAAAATAAGCAAAACATCATTAATTAAATGTACTAATTCATAAGGAGTAAACAGTAATTAAACACGCCCATAAAATGCCATGTAAATAAAATACTGAACAAATAATTGACATGTCTAGCTGACCACGGAAAAATTTTTTAGGAGACTTCAGTGCAAAAATGGGGCAAGAAATATTTTCACACTCACATTCTTCAGTGAGAATTTGCAACAGTAATCTTGATCAGATTAGAGTAATAAATTTTGAAAGAACAAAACTAATTTGCAAGAGTCTAATTTGCACATGTCATAAAATTTATGAACAGTTTGTTTATGTAGGTGACGTTTAATGATAACATACTCTCTGCGCATTACAGATCGTTTCTTGTCCGCCACTAAATGTGACTTCTGTCTCAACAGGCTAGATATTTCCTGTAGAGTAACAGAATCTGAGTAGATCTTCATACACAAAACTGCAAACTCTGTTAAAATTAATGTAAAGATGCAATAATTTATTACCTAACTCAGGTGTGCACAAGTTTTCTAAAAACCTAGGGACCACATTACAATTTTAAGCGCCGTGATACAAGTTCCTTACTGTGGATATGCAAACATACTCGTAAAGCGACTCCGTAGGCACTTAATTCGCCACTGCGACCCGGGACCCGGAATTTGTGCACCCCTGAAGTAAACTTCATCTAGAAAAGGCACTAAATTAGGTAGTCAACAAAATATTCGCCTTGTATGGAAACCCAATATTCATTACTTTATTTACAAGGAAGAGCCACTTTACGCAGCCCAAACTCAAACCCACACTGACACATATTGTCTTTATGCCGAAGATGCATTTTAATGTTAATGTCCTTTGGGCCATTTGTTTCCCAAAGTGGCATCTTTCGTGAAAGCTTCTCGACTAATATTGTGTAATAATTTCTCTTACACAGCGCACGCTCTTTCGCTACATTATTCTTACTCGCCGTGTTCTCCTGTTTCATCGCATTAATAATGTGTGTCGAAGTGTATAAATTATAAAAACTCTTGTTGTGTATCCTTATTCATCCATTTTTTCTCCATTATAGTGATGTATTTATAATTTACGCCTGTAATTCCGGTAATGTTCGCACCTTTACAGAACGAGCGACTCTAAATTGTAGTTTTGCGGAAGGTGTGTGGTGTCGCACAGAAGCTGCATGAGGTGTTCGCTAGCGTGTGGGTCGATGTGTTCTTGTGCGATATAACAGGAGGTACTGAAGGATACTTTGTGAATAAGTACAGCAGATTATCTCATTCCGTAGTCGGCAAAATGACTGAGCTACTGGCTGGTCAAACAGGGAATCATGCATTGATGCCAGGCAGTGAAAAGTGATTATCTAAATGTGCAGAACTTTTCCGGAATCCACGATGCTGGCTACTGAGAGGGTACAGCGGACGAGAAGCTGAATGCTCATCCCCATTTAGTGTCTAGGTTATAATTGAATTTAATTATTTCCACACCCTCCATAACTTTCACAGCGTACACAGGGCAGATTGACCGTTAATGTGTTTTGAAGTTGCAGCAATTTTCTTTTTTGTGGAAATCAGAAGAGACAGTTTTAAGTTGAGAAGGTGGATGTATCTTTTAGCACACTTTATTTTCTTTAGAAAAATATAGAATTTTGATATCGTTGTGTGTGTGTGTGTGTGTGTGTTGTGGGAGTCCTTTCAAAGTGAGCGCGAGTTGAGACATACGCAGAAAATTGTTGTTCCATAAGTGGCTACCCACTCAGGGAATGCTTGCTCTCTTGGGTGCAGAATTTTATGTCCTCCAGTTTGCTATACAAAAAATATAAAAATTAAGGCATACAGAATAATAATTCTGCCTGTTGTTTTGTATGAGTGTAAAACTTGGTCGCTGACACTGAGGGAGGAACGTAGGCAGGGGTGTTTGAGAATATGGTGCTAAGGAGAATATTTGGGCCTAAGAGGGACGAGGTAACAGAGGAGTGGAGAAGACTACATAATGAGGAGCTTAATGATCTGTACTGCTCACCCAATATTGTTCGGGTGATCAAATCGAGAAGAATTAGATGGTAATTTCCTTTGAATCATCCGGAACCATTTACCCATGACCCACTGTCACATCCTAGAATTCTTTGTGTTTATGCATCATTATTAGAGGGACTAAAGTAACAGACAGGTTAAAATTCAGATATTCCAGATGGAAGTATCTTGAAAGATATTTGTTTCTTACATTTCTCTGCACCTACAAAAATATTTTAAGGAAGCCTTTTGTTGTATTTCTTTGGATCCTTCGCGGTAGCTCCATTAGCGAACTATATTCTGCAGACGGAATTTCCGAATTTACATTGCTAAAGTTTTCGTGGTCACTGTACATTGTCAAGAAGGTACTGAGTTCGGCATGCAGTAGCTGTAGTACATTTGTGTTTTGTTACTGGGAGAACTGTAAGAAATTTCCACTTCATGAGTGGAGTTATTCCTGTTCGTGATGGATGAGTTGTCTATACGGATAGAAACGAAGTGTGTTTTGGAGAGTACTGGCACCTCTGTTTGTAACTTAAAAAACAGAGACAGTAGTTCCTCAGGGACTGCAGAACTTTTGTCTATTACAACACAATATTGTACGTGGAAGGGTGAACGTAATGTTCTAAAACCACATTCAGAGTACTTCCGTAATTATTGATAAAATATTTAGAAGTGGCGTGGGGTCATTTAAATAGTGGAAGACATTGACGAAGGCATGAAGCAGTTTTAATATTTTTCTTAATAAAATATATTGGATAATCATGTTATTTTTTAATATTGGATTCAGCTAGATGAATGTGTTTGTTAAATTTAACCTAAATTTTTTCTTTCCTTTGAAATCTAGTCTTTACTTCATGAAATACAATGGTGCATCATGCCAAACTCAAGAGCGAATATGGAAAGCAGAGAATTTTATGAAGTGACTGTTCTAAGGTTTGATTTTGAATCGTCCAGTCAAAAGTTATTCTTCTTTTGTTTCCAGTGAATGTGGAAGCATCTGGTAATTTTCAGGCACTTCGATGTAGCTGGATTTAGCATAGTACAAGCCGGTATTACGAGTTAATTAAGATCTAAATTTGCGTTAGTCTTGCATGAGAAATGAAGTCATGTCCTAACATTTTATTCTAGAAGTTCTCCGATAGAAAATTAGAACATCTCTGATACCTCTAATACCATTTGTTGGGGCACTGACTCCTTTTCGCCTATCGAAAATCTGTAATTTACGACTACCAAGGATCATTTGATTATTATTAAGGCGATAGATTGGCAGCGCAAGTAGCACACATGGAGAAGAAAATAAATGCGTAGAACATTTTCGTAGCAAAAACTGAAGTAAAGAGACAATTTGGAAGAACAAGACACGGGGATAATATCAAAATAGATCGTAAAGAGATGGGATAGATGGGTGTGGACTAGGTTGATTTGGATCAGGAAAGAGACAAGTGGCGAGCTCATGTGAACAAGATAATAAACTTCCGGGCTACCTAAAATGCGGGGAATTCCTGGAGAATGTGAATATTGGTTTCTTAAGAAGAACTCTTTTCTATGAAATTAATTAAGCGGAACTTTATTGGAATCTGGACTAAGCTTTGGGTTAGAAGACCAAAGAAATCTAGTTCCTTTCCGCCGGGTGAAGTCGACTTTTCTCCTAACCATAAGGATTACCACTGGGACCCAAAAAGTGGGTACCGGGACTCTTTTTTCGGGGCCAAAATGCACGGCAAATGAGTGGAGCAATATCTGCATGCCCTGTATTGCTTAAGGACGTGCGCAGGGTCAAGTACACTTCGCCGTCTTACCTATATATATTAAATTGGAATGTAAGTTTGCAATGCTTAAACATATTCTGCACAGTAGTTCCTGCAGTATAGGAATACAACTATAAAAGCTGAAAGGCGAGAGAGAGAGAGAGAAAGAGACAAATTTTAAAGTGGAGTCTTATTAAGTCAAGCCATTATAGGAAAGGGGGCCTCATTTCACAAGCCAACACTGGTATAATTTCTAAAAGGGTGCTTTCCGTTTAGAAGAGAGGGTAGTGGTATGAGGGTGAGAAGTGTACATTCTCCCTCACAAGAAAAATATTCTTTACCCATTCAAGGGCGGAGTAGTAAAGAAACTTTTAATGTCTCAACACTTCAACAAGATTGGCGAAGGTTTTGTTTTATTTTGTCTTCGTAACACCCTTCTTGGGTAAAGGCAGTTAAAAATCAATGCTTCCAGAGCCCGAGAAGTGGTTAGGATGAACATGCATTCAGTGTAAGAAACTTCAGTATTTCTCTTTATGAATTACTTAAAAAAAAAGACATTTTACTTCTATAAAAGAAAGACAGATCCTTGCTTGCAGACCTTGTAGTGCTAAAATCGGTGTTCATAAAACATTAAGGTATTTCATTCAAACAAGGCTGCAATACTGCAATCATAGAATTTTTAAAAATACTTGTTTTTGGGGGGGGGGGGGCATCAGACTTCAATAACGAGAATTTTTAGGTTTAAAATTTTTGTTACCAAGCTGTGGTGAGATATTCTGAAAAAAATGTGTGCGCTCTGACGCACTTGTAAAAGGTTACTGACTATGTAATTAATATTACTAGCCACAATTCATATAAATTAATCATTTACAGTCCAGTTGTGAATGTAGTTACTACTGCTAGATCACTAATAAATCCAGCACTTTGCCCCACACAACGTGTTTGCGTGTTCCGTCAACAGCCTTAATCTGCTGAGCTTGAGATAAGAGTAGTTCTCTCTAAGTTATGAGTTGCATTGCTGTAGAGTTTCTTTGAATGCGAGGCTTACAAGAGTTATTAATCATTTTAAATGTTTATCTAAGTATGAGGAAACTACCATCATCTGCAGCGAGATGAAATTAAGCTGAAAGTCACATGTGCTCATCATCTTGGGTCTCTGAATATCAGTATTTTACAGAAATACGTAGGTAAGTCAATAAGTAAGTTACAAATCCAAGTTGCGACCTACATTTTTGAATTAAGTGCGGGAAACTGTCACCGCTAGATGGCAGCACTCTCAAGTTTTATTGTGACGATCAACGATCGGTATGCACATGACTGTAAAGACGGAGTAGCCGTTACAAGATGGAGGCGCCCCTGAATACGTGTAGCACGATAGAACAGCGTGGCGTTGTGCGGTTTTTGTGGGCAAAAGATATGGCAGCAAAGGATATCCACAAAGAAATGCTGCCCATGTACGGTGAACATTGC
>JGI20166J26741_11690696_pt1 | contig 10922 bp, 5 predicted proteins | sample TergutCu122P5_FD_26741 | JGI IMG/M metagenome (IMG submission 26741) | reverse complement strand
TTTATTTGGCCATTATCTCAATAACCGTTCAACTTGGGACATAGGTGTTTTGGGTTATATCGGTATAGTTTAACATAAGGAATACCCTCCCGAAGTTTGGCCCGTTCCTCCTGTGACACCCTGTATACATCACAGCAAAGAGTATAGAAATTTAAATTTTGGAAATATTTCAATAAAATCTTCTTAGGCTTACAGCCATGTCAAGTTATTCAAATCAACACACATTTATAAGAGACTAACTCCATATCCATCAGTGGGGCTCCAACAGTGGAGATGGTTAACCGAATCTGTGAAATATACCATATCAAGATACAAAGAGTTGAGATTTATTCACTGTAAGAATGATGAATATTTCTAGAAAAATAACATCTTGATAATGGTGTCATGCTTCCATACCACCCATGTGAATGTGAAACCTACAGAAATTAATTCCATTTGTATGTACTCACTGTGCATGTCAGGAGGAATGTATGGAGACATGGCTTGGTTCATGTCCCAACTGCTCATGGTAGGAAGAGTCATGCTGCCTGGAGACATTGCCTTGCTGAGACGTTTAGCTCCACATGAATCACTGTCCTCCTCCGTCTAAACCAATCAAATCACTAATTACTCTTTTCTGAACCACATAAAATGCTAGTAAATATATCAAATAATTTCAAGGTTCCGAAGTTTAATATGCTTTAACATGTCATGTGCAGTTGATCATTTGAATTTATTCTGTCCCACTACAATAAAAACCTCAGCTACACATTAGTTGTTACATACAATATGAACATTACACCACCATATTAACAACCACATTATATTTGTTAGCATTTGACATCATCAGTACGCAAATAAACATGGAAAGGGATCCAAATACTTAAATATTAAGTAATGAAGAACATTAAGTAAGAAATAATAACTGAAGAAAAGTGCTATCATTAGACAAACAAAGCTAATTTCAGGTGAATTTAATTTTCCCCCCAAAGGCATCTCTACTTTGTCACAGTCGTGGTGCTTGTGTGGTCACATGATCCTACGAGCTATGCTGGTAGTATTAATGCTACTGGTAAGGCCTCACATGCCAGGCAGGTCAAACGTGATGACCCAGACAAAAAGGGGTTGGGATTTGGGGCATGAGGCTAACAAATTTAACTCCATTAAAAAAAACCTCATTACTGAGAAGCCTAATGGATGCCAGATGGATAATATTGGTCATATGGGAGAAAAAGATTAAAAGATGGAAATGAAGGCAGTGGAGAGGGAATAAATGGCGACTGTATTAAAGAAGGCCAAGGCTCTTGGATGGCTGTACACCCAAGGAGGGAAGGAGGGTAGGAGTGTGCGAGTGCATGAATGCATGAGTGCGTGAGTGAGTAAGATAAGTCAGTTAAGTGAGTACGTAAAAACTGAATATTTAACAGATTTGCCCCACAACATTCAACATGTGTTTGTTAATGTGAAACAATATATTATCATACCAAACCATAATGCCAATTATTCCGTTAGCAATAACCACTGAAGATTTCTAGTTGAATCAACAACAGTTGGATGGTTTACCCAAATGTAAGACAACCCCCTCTGACCATCTTCAACTTTGTGTACAATTATAAGCTACCACCCACTTTTCAGATGATGAAATGGAAAATAATTCCCATCTTACATTTGGGTAAACACAATAATCATAAAATCCACTTTTCATGTGTTTTCTTTCCTAAAAGAATTAGCAAGCTTGTGAGATCACTGTGCTGTGTGACATGCATCTCCAACTCAGCTTTTGAAATAGATAACCTATTTTATAAAGCTGGTGCGAACCTTATACCACTGAACATCAAACCAACTCTATACTTCTTTAATTTCTTACAGATAACATGGCAGATGCATGAATATGTGAGGCAGAAAATACATCAGAAGCACTGACTCTGGGGTCCTAAAATAATGATGCACTGTAACGGATCTTAAGGACACACAAAATTTTTGAAAAGGCAACTTTTTGTAGAATATAATATAAGAACATAGCAGCCAAATGAAAATTTAGTATGGCTTTTGATGTGATGGTGATACCTGACAAACCATTTTGAGCCAGACAAGTGAAATGTAATACAGAAATTGACCAAAAACATACCTACACTTTATGAATTAAAAATTATTTGTGATGGAAATCCTTGAATTTATAACCGGAATATTTAACAACACACTTCTTCACACAAATTTAATGAAATAATGGCACTAACTGTCACAGACCTGTTGGACTAGATATCAATGTAACAGCAAATCAGGCTAGTTCCACTTGTTGCTCCTTGTTTTTAGCAGCTAATTACCTTGATCCCCTGTAAGCTCTTGGCAGGTTTCCAATTGGCAGAGGAATCAATTGTGACTTCTTCAACTTCCGAGCTGTTGAGTGTGTTTAGAATACCCCACATGTACTGGTCAATCTCCAGGGCTTCTAGCTGTGCAGGTTTGCTACAAAAAATAAAATACAGATTGCTGTAATATACTCATGTCTGACATATGATTAAGCTTCAATGTACAGTAGAATCCTATTACGCTGAAAATAAGCCCATAACAAAATATGAGGCACTATCAATACAAAAGGAGATTAATAATATCTCTGATATAAACTTCTAAGGATGACCATCATAAGACATTACCGCATGCACGTGTCCATACATACTGCATTTATCCAAATGTAAGCCAAGAATTTTTTCATAATTCATCATCCGAAAAACTAGGCGCCACCTTATAATCACACACAAGTTAAACATGTTCTGTACCAGTATGCTAAAAAACTTGTGACTGTGAAAGGTTAGTCTTCTTACATGAAGGGTTGCCCTATATTTGAGTATACACAGTATGTAAGAAAATTCCAGCAGTAAACAACAGTATTATGTGCTGGTACGATTATTCTTAAAACCAAGAGTAATAACATACAAACACTCACTTGCACACTGGACATCTCCAAGAACCTCGTTCACAGTTGAGTTGTAGGTAAGATTCCAGATCGAAGGACTGAATATGTTTACAATCTTGGCCTCTTGCAGGGAGGGTAATCCTCTTGAAAGTAATGGGACACTTCAGTGATACCTGGACAAATCATCAAAAGCGCAAATTATAGAGATGACCATTTTGACTGTATTAATTACTCAGGTGTATTTTTAATCTACTTACACTTCATTTCATGCTGAGGAATAGACTGTAAGATATCAAAATACAAACAGATTTTAACTAACCATATATGAATGTGTAAATCATCCCTTACTCAAACAAAATAAAACACTTTCTTCTCTTCATTTCTTAACATTTTTAGTGTGTTGTTAACACACCGCATCCTGATGCAAACTGTGGCAATTACCTCATTCCTATTTCAGCACAGAAACAGATAGGGATTAAAAAAGGAATATCATGTAATTCATCTATACTGCTCCACATGCAGCATACACACACAAATGCTGCTCACTAATCAGAATGCTCAGCAGTAAAACATGTACAATGGTGACAAATAAATTACCTCATCAGTTACCTCATCAATAGGGAAAAGTGGTGTAGCAATGTAGCACCTTGTCCTGCTTTGCAGCACCCAACGAAATCTAAAGTGACTACGATTTTTACTAATACAATACCACTGAATTTAGTTGTAATGCAGAAACAAGCACTGTTCTACTGCACAAAGCTACACATTCTCAGTATTTTAAAAATGCAAATGTCCAACCACAACATAATTAGCTGACACACAAGTTGAACACTTTCCACTAGTAAGTCAGTGCAGTTGCTTGTATTATTCTCATATTCAGGTTTCTGGTTGTAGTATTGAGAGAGTTACAAAATATTCTGTATTGCCTGGCCATTTCACAATCTTTTGGTCTTGATATTCTGAGAAAAACTACTGCAAACAAAGCTAGTTAAGTACAGTACATTATCTTGTTTCATTTCACAGCACCTAGATGTTGTATCCCCATTGCTTTAGAATATGAATGAGGAAATTACAAGCTAACCATGAAGATATTAGTTCAATGGGTGAAAATATACAAGCTACAAAAAAAGCACAGTAATTTTACCAATTCATCTATAAGTAAATAATGAGAAAACGAAGTATATGTTCAAGTCTTATGAGCAGAACTGAGGATAAAACTCTAACAAAAAGATACCAGTTAAATCCTTTGAAAATGTGGCAAAGTTCAAATATCTCAAAACTACAGTAACAAATCAAGACTGCATCCATAAGAATTACAAGCAGATTAAATTCAAGGAATGCCTGTTACCATTTGGTCCAGAATCTTTTGCTTTCTCATTTTCTTCTAAGAAATTAAATAAATATTAAATGATGAACAACATGAATTTTGCCCATTGTTTTAGATGTGTGTGAAACTTGGTCTCTATCTATCTGCGTTTGAACAAGACAGACAAAGTGGCAGGATATTGGGAAGAACTGCATAATAAGGGACTTCATTATTAATACTCCTAAACAAATATTATTCAAGTTAAGCATGACATACACACTGTATGTGGCACACATGGAGGAGAAGAGAAATACATAGAGAGTATCAACAGGGAAACAAGACAGAGAATACCTGAAAGACCTAGGAATAGATGGGATTATAAGGCTTATAAGGATCTGAAATGATCAGGATGGGAAGGTATGGACTGGATTCACGTGGGTCAGGGTAGCAGCAAAGCAGTAAGTAAGTAAATAAGTAAGTACATAAATTATTATTTACATAAGTTAGTTATTTAGACACTGCAGGTCAGTAAGTAACAAACACCATCACAACTAAGAATGTTTATAATTTGCACAATTACAACCCACAAAATGCTGACTGAAATTGTGGAAACTGAACCATAATGCACGGCACGGAATGGACTACAACTCCATGGAGAAGAGTCTTTCTTGAGAAGCTAACAGGTTCTCAGCTAGTCAAGAAACTTCCCACATGTTATAGAACCTGAAGGTTCATTACCATATTCACAAAAGCCTGCCACCTGTCTGTATTCTGAGCCACATCAATCCAGTCCATGCCCCCCCTCCAATCCCACCCCCCAAAAAAAATCCATTTTAATATTATCCTCCCATATGCCTGGGTCTGCCAATTGGTCTTACTACTAAAAGCTTCTGTGTTTTCTTTATAGCATGTGCCTGTCCACATCATCAGCATAAACTAGAAGCTGGTGCATACCACTTCATTTCAAGCCCTTCCAGTTTACAGATACAAATTCCTCAGAGAAATATACCCTTAACTATTTTCTGTCAAAGACTACAGTATAACCAATATCTACACACACCCTAAATTACCCTTCAATATAAGATGGCTATTGTAAAAGAAGATCGCATTAAATACAAACAACTTATAGTGCTGTAATTCTTCTTACTATACCTGGACATTATGTATCACCTCACGATGGCCCATTTTGGCCAAAACTGCTGTAAGAAGAGCTTTCTCATATATATGTAATAAACATTCTTAGCAATGACTAAAGGCAAATTTTTTCTACATCATCATTCATCACAATCATATGAAATTTAAAAAAAAAAAGCGATGAACTGCCTATTTGTTGCACCTTCCCTAATGATCAAAGTAATTAGCACAAACGGGAATATGAACACATGTTTTTATATTTTTTAATGATATAATCTTACATTCTTTTAAAGCATGTCCGTATTCCATATAGAAAGTGTAAAACTAAGTTCTTTCAATGAGGTCCGAGTACATGTTTCACAATGGCAAGCTCAGAAATGCCAAACAGAGCCTGATTCTTGTATTTAAAGCTCCTTTCTTCCTCCTTCTACAACAACATTAAAAACCAATAACTGGTATTTGCTTCGACGGTTACACTAGGCCACTAACTAAGCTATATTGACCACACACTCAAAATAAGTGATAATAGCGGCTATGGGTGGATATGAAGAGAAGCTACCTTGAGCGCTGTTTGCTCGACACCATCCCTGTCCGTTCCCATGCTGCTACCTGAAGAGGCCGTGTTACTGAAATTGCGCTTAATCTTGCCAATGCAATGGTCAGCTCCAAGTAAGCGCTTCCTCAGGAGACCTTGTAAAACGCTTCTCACACTTGGTCGATGTACCACTTGCAACACAAACAGGTGCGACTATGGAAAAAGAATAAAGCACAGTTATATTTGGGTAAGGTTTATTGTCTGTAATTCCATATCTTTTGGGGACATATGCAAAAAATCCATAAAAACCACCAAATGTGAAGTATGATTAATTTAACCAAACAAAACATGTCGGTGGAGCTGATAAAGACAACGAATTCATAGCTGCATTACTGTTTAGGAGCACCAAAGAAATAACAGCACATAGTTTTTTGGCTCCTGAAGATGGAAATTCCAATTTTCTCTACAAATGTTTTAAAAATTAACAAGGAAAGACAAAGTAAACAGAACTTATAACATCAGGTAGTAGTATCAATGGGTCGTGGAGACACAACTAGTTTACAACTGTAAACATCTACCTTAAAAGACAGCAAAGAAACATCACCTCGTTGGAAGGGAATCTCTTGACATGTGTTCTTACAAACATAAAGCAATAGTTAACCTGGGGTGCAAAGACACTTTCTCAGGTTGTGAGACATACCAAATTTTTTAAAATTTTAATGTGAATTTAAAATGCTGAGGTTTAACCTTCTAGAGGTGGATTTAAATGCCAACTACATCCCTTGATGGCCTGAGTTTTTCTGACTTAGTGTGGACAATTAAAACTGCTACGAAGTAAACACATAAAAGACCAGCCTACAGCATGCTAAGCCATTCACCAGTAAAATTTACAGACCAGCATATGGTGTTGTAGAAAAATAAAGGTTAAAAAACTGTCTCACTGTGACTTTCGGTGTGGGTCCAGGAAAAAGTTTTGAGAAATAAATGGCCACAGTAAAATATTACAAACCACTGCTCTAAAGGAATGAGGCAGGTGAAAACATATTGGTGCATGCACACACACGCGGAAGCGTGCGTGTGCATTGCAAACACACACACACACACACACACACACACAAAATCCTAAAAACTTGGCACACTATATCTATACCTTGCTTTACAAATGTGATTTGTTCTACAGACACCACCACATAGGTGAATGATGGTGAACATGAAGATACTGACGATGTAAATGGAATTTGGAATCAAGATATCATAAATAAAATTAAACATAATAATCTTTATCTAAAATCATAAGTAATATGTTCAAATTGTACTTACACAGCAACAAGCTGAAACAGTAATCTGGATGGTGTTGCGACCAGGTTGGCACACATCCTTCAGATAAAGGGGTTTATGTGATGTTTTGTTTTCCCCACGATCGATACTGAGTGGTGTTGCATTCACAGATACTTGAACACTTGCTGGCCAATTTGTGTTCATCTGTCGATCTTCGTGATGGAAACACTTCAATTGGAGTTCAAGGTCGGACCTGTCAACACAAGTTTGTATATGAAAGCTCCTGACAGAAATACAGATATCCAAAGCTGCATCATTTAGACAGTAGTAATTTTACAGTTCTGTAGGGCATACAATCCATCACCGTCATGGCAATATTTCATGGGTAAGAGCAACAGAATGACATCATGCCATGACTGGCTGGATGGCTGAATGGAGGCACTGGTGTTCGGCAGGAAAGTGGTTCTAATTCCTGCTGCATTTGAACAACATATGTCATACAGCAACAGGCATATTCTGGGATGCCTTTCTTGCAGCTTCCCAGTCACTTAGGTATGGCAAATTGTGTAGAGTTCTGCAGTATCAATATGTTCAATTACACACAAAATGGTAGCCACATTAATTTTTAACCCTATGGTGTTAAACATTATATACTTGTAATGCACAGTGTGTTGCTCAAAATACCAAATGTTCCACAATTGTGGCTGCTCTACAGCAGCCAAATTCTGGGCTGCTGCATATCACACCAAGCATTCAATGCAGGTGCCAAACATTAATAAATGAAGTTCCATTTTCTTTACATTTTCACAGAGGAGAGTGGAGCACCCTTCATAAGCAATGTCAAAAGCACATGTTTCAAAACATAAGGACTCATTCCTGATTCAACCATTTTCAAAGTCTTAACACGGACACTACATGAAAGATGTGGTCTTGACTGAAATTTTTGACACTGCCCATCATCTCAAGCTAACAAACTAACAAACGTTTTGGAGGATGCAGCTCCTCCATCTACATGTGTTCTCTCAGCTACAAAACTGTGATGGGGTGCAGTATAACACAGCATATATGGGCTTATACCGCCCATGACAAGTGATCAATAAATAAGTGAAACCTATCCTTGTGGCAAGCACTTTCAAGTGAAACTCTCCATGCATATCTACCACCTCTTCCAACGCAGCCCTCTACCTCAAAATTTTCTACTAACCCTCCAATTATCATACAAATTTTCAGACTCCTGAACTTAGTGCTAGTATTGGCACCAATGAAAAGTTGGAAACACATGGATTTCAGGATTACAGCAAGAAGGGAAACCATAATATTATAACTTTCCTACTGAAGTGAAGGAAATCAAAATATTTACTCAAGACACAATTGTACGTACACACAGACATCAAAAATAACATAGACAGATCATTCTAAAAGAGAATTCCCTCCTTCATAGTGTGCCCTGAAAGTAAAATTGCTTAAAAATTTGTTTACAAGGAGTTCCCAAATAACAAAGGTAAGAATTTCCATCCCTGTTCAAGAGTTTTTCTTTTAGAACAGGAGGGTGCAGTGTTTTGTGTGTATTTTCCATACAAGATTATTTCCTTCTATGATCCAATGTTCACTTCCATGTGGTATGGCAAATTGTGAGGTGCAGTACTGAATGATCAATGTGTCACAAGCGCTGCATGCTGTGAAGCTTGTGAAGCAGTGTACACATACCTCCACATAAGTGTCTGGTGAACGGTGGGTTTGAGCGTGAAGACATGGTTGCTAACTGCCAAATTATGTTCTAGGCGGAACGGAGGTAAGAGTATCCCATCTCGCACAGGAAACGTCAGGCGTAATTCATCATCTTCTGCAAACCAGACAGGGTCAAATGCACATTACACCCACCACTGAACTCTTGTCACAGTAATTCCAAGGGCAATTTGTAAGAGGCTAGACTGGCAATGCATAATGTGAACTAATTTCAAAGAAGGAAAGTTATCTACAGAACCAAATACATAGAGTGATAACTTTCTACAGTAATGTGCACATGAAGTCTCACAATTCCTGCAGTTGGAGTGGGAATACCGGTACTTTGTGTATGAATTAAATTAGTAACACTAAAATATAACATCCTGAACTAGTTTTGCAATACACAAGTTGTGAAATGGTTACTATATTCAACCAAAATATGCAGAAACAAATTACTAATGATTATTTACAATCTTATCTTGAAAGCTGATTCACCTACTCAACAACAAAAACCTTTTAAGTTGTAAAAAATCCTTGTACTCACTTTGTATGGGTAATGGTGGTTTGAGCTCAGCAAAGTTGGGTTTTACATCAGGGTTGGGACTGATATAAGGTGGCATACTGCTGGCTGGGGTAAGAGGTGGGGTGGGATTACCAGGAATGGGACTGTGCTGATAGCTGATGTTGTTCCTCATGGAGTTCACATCTTGCTGGAACTGACTGCCTGGAGTGCCATATTGGGCTGCTCCAGCTGCATTTCCATACTGGGGGGTGCCGCCAGTTTGGTGGTGGGGAGGGAATTGTGCAGATCCTGTTCCCATTGATCCTGTAGGCAATCCACCAGTTCCAAAATACTGGTGACCTGTCTGTCCACTGGCAGTGTAAGGTGGTGTTGTTTGCCGCATTCCAACTGTATTCCCTCGCATTCCTGTAGCAGGACCAAATGTTCCTGATGGACCCATCGCTTGCTGCGGAGAATATTGTGTCTGGAAACCTGGCCTCCCATTGCCATACCCAGCTGGATACTGCACCTACAAATGTTCAAAGTAATTTAAATCTCATACTGAACAAATCAACATTCACAAGTATTAAAGTGCACTAACACTGGTACATTCTTCAATCCATACTATTACAGTGAATTTCAAAGTAAGTTGTTGCTTTTGGTCACCGTTGCCAACTTTTAATGGAAATGACACAGATTCCTTACTGAACTCAGCCTACTGTCAATCTGAAACTTTTAACCTGGCCTCTTGTGAACACATCAATATATAATTAAGGTCCATAACAGGTAAGGAATTGCTTGAGTAGCTTAGCAACTGTTAGTTTCTTAAGAACTTTGCTTCACAGATAAAGTTCTACTTAACTTCACATCTGATGTTTGACTTCAGATCTGATACAAGGGAAAGAGGATACCGTGGTACTAACACACTACTGGTAGCCAAATTATATCTTGGATAAACTGTATTAATACTGAAAAATGTGATGCTTTGCTACCTTGATTGCATGTGCCATTATAATAGTACAACACAATGCCAATAGCTTTTTGATCACCCAAATTTTAAATTTAAAAAACTATACATAACAACAACATACTGTCTTCACGTGCGCTGTTAAGCACAATGCACTACTATTTTGTTAGCTAATACTGTAGGATCTTGTTACTTTGTAAACTAAAATTGTAAAACAATTACTGTGAATTAGCTGTGTGCGCTGTTTCCTTTCATGTCTCTAGCATCAGCTATGGTAACACATTTACATATTGAATTTCATTGCAGCCATGAAATATTTAGAAACATATCACAGTATAAACACAACGGCAGTTCAAAAATCTATATTACAGACTACCATCAACTATTTAGTAATGATTCTGTGACATCCCTCACAGTAAAAGATGCTCTAGAAATAACAATGAAGAGAATTTGCAAAATATACTTCCTTTTCTTCCTTTAATAATACAAACCCTACTCACTGCCCTATGACTAGGCAATTCAAGGTTTATTTTAAAAGATTTCCAGTTTTCATAATTTTTTGATACCACTGTGTGTGTGTGT
>JGI20166J26741_11690585_pt1 | contig 10922 bp, 1 predicted proteins | sample TergutCu122P5_FD_26741 | JGI IMG/M metagenome (IMG submission 26741) | reverse complement strand
CGAGTTCGGCGCCGAGCGCGGGGAGGGCGATGGTGGTGGCGCCGGTCGTGTCGGCGAGGTTGGCGATGTCGCCGCGGATGTAGAGGCGGGCGGTGCCAGTGGTGTCGAGCCAGTTGCCGCCGCCGGCCCAGAAGTTGCTGGTGGCGCCGTTCCAGGTGATGACGGCGCTGGTGGCGCGGGGGGTGTAGAGGAGCCGGAGGGTGAGGTTGTCGTCAGTGAGGCCGAGGGTGAATCCGTCGTAGAGGCCGGTGACGTTGGAGAGGGCGCCGAAGGCGGCGGGGGTAAAGGGGTTGGTGGCGCCGATGTTGTTGGAGTTGAGGGTGAGGAGGTTGTAGGTGCCGCTGACGGAGGAGTCGAGGCCGTCGATGCCGGTGAGGCGGATGGTCTGGCTCCAGTTGGCGATGACGGGGGCGCCGGAGGAGAGGGTGAGGAGGGCGGTGGCGCTGGGTTGGGCGTGGGCGAGGTCGAAGGCGAGGATGGCGGCGGGGTCGAGTGTGAGGGTGGGGGCGGTGAGGGTGCTGGCGCCGCGCCCGCCGGCGCCGAGGGCGGCCCCGGGGCCGACGGTGAGGGTGCTGGCGCCGCCGAGGGTGAGGGTGGTGGCGGCGGAGGTGGTGAAGGTGCCGCCGGGGCCGGTGGAGGTTTCGCCGGCGCCGTAGAGGTGGAGGGTGCCCTCGGTGATGTTGAGCTTGACGTTGGCGCTGCCGCCGCCGAGGGAGTTTGCGCCGCCGAGGTTCCATGTGCCGGGGCCGGTTTTGTTGAAGGCGGGGGTGATGGCGCCGGAGGGGGTCATGGGGTCGAGCTGGTCGAGGGAGGCGCCGGCGGCGGTGTTGATGTTGATGGCGCCGGTGGCGACGCCGTTGAAGTAGAAGGCGTTGGAGGAGCCGCTGGCGCCGGTGGCGGCGTTGGCGCCGGCTTTGTTGCCGGCGATTTGGGTGATGTTGTTGGGGGAGACGTTGAAGGTGATGGCGAGGGAGTCGTTGCCGTTGCTCCAGAAGAGGCCGCCGTTGGCGGCGGCGGTGTTGTTGACGAAGGTGGCGTCGTTGAAGGTGACGTTGAAGGCGGCGTTGGTGTTCATCGCGAAGACGCCGCCGTTGCCGGCGGTGGTGTTGCCGGTGAAGGTGGCGCTGGTGAAGGTGGCGTTGAGGGTGGAGCCGTTGGAGTTGATGTAGAAGGCGCCGCCTTGGCTGACGGCGGAGTTGTTTTGGAAGAGGACGTTGGTGAAGGTGGCGTTGAGGATGGCGGTGCTGCTGTTGATGAAGAAGGCGCCGCCGCTGGCGCCGGAGGTGTTGTTGAGGAAGGAGACGTTGGTGAAGGCGCCGGAGTAGATGGCGGTGGTGTTCATGAAGAAGGCGCCGCCGTTGCCGGTGGCCTTGTTGCCGTTGAGGGTGACGTTGGTCAGGGAGATGCTGGCGGAGCTGACCATGCCGATGGCGCCGCCGGTGGCGGGGCTGGTGTTGTTGAGGAAGGTGGCGTTGGTGATGGAGGCGTAGGCGTTGCCGGCGAGGTCGAGGGCGCCGCCGCGGGTGCCGTTGGAGTTTCCTTCGAAGAGGAAGTCGCCGCCGGCGGAGCCGTCGAGGATGAGGCGGGCGCCGGTGGCGAGGGAGATGGCGCCGCCCTGGCCTTGGTTGGTCGCGGTGCTGGGCGCCTGGTTGTTGCTGAAGATGTAGTGGGAGCCGGCGGCGGCGGTGAGGGTGAGGCTGGCGGTGCCGCCGACGGTGATGGCGCCGCCGTTGGCGGTGGCGTTGTTGTTGCTGTCGAAGGTGAGGGTGTGGCCGGGTTCGAGGGCGAGGGTGGCGACGCGGGTGGCGGCGATGGCGAGTCGGTTGGTGCCGGTGCCGGCGCCGGCGAAGGTCATGTCACCGGCGATGATGAGGGCGCCGGTGCCGGAGATGTTGAGGAGGCTGAGGGGGGCGCCGAGTTGGGCGTTGCTGGCGACGCGGAGGGCGCCGGTGTTGATTTCGATGCCTTGGGCGAAGTTGTTCGCGGGGCAGGTCTGGCCGGTGAGGTCGAGGGTGCCGGTGAAGGCGACCGTGGCGGTGGTGGTGGCGGCGGTCGCGTTTTTGCCGAGGACGAGTTTGCCGGTGGCGGCGGGGAAGGCGGTGGAGTCGGCGAAGCCGCCCACGCCGGTCGCGGTGACGAGGGCGCCGGGGCCGGTGATTGCGTAGCTGGTGTTGCCGCTCACATAGATGGCCGAGGCGGTCGCGGTGGCGGCGATGGCGATGGGGCCGGGGGCGGTGCCGTCGAGGTTCACGATGTCGCCTTGGAGGAAGTTTTTGCTGGCGGTGGAGCCGGAGGGGAGCCAGTTGGCGGCGCCGAGCCAGGCGGCGGTGCCGGTGGCATTGGTCCAGGTGAGGACGTTGTTGGTGATGTCGGGGAGGGTGAGGATGGTCAGCCAGAGGTTGTTGGCGTCGGTGGTGAGCAGGTAGTTGGTGCCGAGGCCGAGGGGGGTGTCTTTCCAACTCACGTTGAAGAGGCTGGTGCTCAGGCCGGTGATGCCGGCGGTGTCGTTGATGAGCGAATAGGAGCCGGAGAGCAGCGTGTTGACGCCGAGGTTGATGATGCTCGCGCCGGTGGTGTCTTGCGTGATGGCGCCGGCGACGAGGAGGGTGTTCGTGGGCGCAAGGGTGTTGTAGTTGAGGATGCTGCCGGCGGCGAGGGAAAGGGCTGAAACGCTGAGGGACTGGAGGAGCGGGTCGGTGGAGGCGGCGGCGCCGATTTGGAGGGTCGCGCCGTTGGCGAGGGTGACGGCGCCGGCGGTGCCGGAGCCGCCGAAGGTGGCGGCGTTGGCGACCTTGATGCTGCCGCCGAGCGCGGCGGAGGCGGCGGGCACGCCACTGTTGAGGAGGAGCGCGCCGGCGGCGACGGTGGTCGTGCCGGTGAACGCGCCGCTGTTGGCGGTGAGGGTGAGCGCGCCGGTGTTTTGTTTGACGAGCATGCCCGTGCCGGCGATGGGGGCGGCGTAGGTGGCGGCGCTTGATTGGTCAAAGGTGAGGGAGCCGGGCGCGGCGATGGTGATGCCGGCGCCGGCGCCGACGGCGAGGGTCTGGTCGTTGCCGACGAGGGCGCCGGAGTTGATCACGATGCCGTTCGTGAAGGTGTTCGTGGTGTTGGAGAGGGTGAGCGTGCCGGTGTAGGCGACGGTGTTGAGCGTGCCGGCGTCGGCGCTGGCTTTTGCGCCGAGGACGAGTTGTCCAGTCGCGGCGGCGGAGCCGGTGTAGGCGCCGCCGGCGGGGTTGGTGACGATGGCGGCGCCGGTGATGGCGTAGTTGCCGCTGCCGCTCACGGCCATGCCGGCGATGCTCACGGCGCTGTCGACGTTGATGGTGGAGGTTACGGTGGTCGCGGGGGTCGCGGGGGTGTCGGCGAGGTTGATGATGTCGCCTTTGGCGTAGGTGGCGCTGGTGGCGAGGTTGGAGGTGAGCGCCCAGTTGGGGCCGGCGAGGCTGCCCCAGGTGTTGCCGTTGGCGCCGGTCCAGGTGAGGACGTTGTTGGCGAGGGCGATGGCGCCGTAGTAGAGTTGGAGGAGGGAGGCGTTGGTGGAGGAGATTTGGAGGTGGTAGAGGCTGGTGTCGGGGGCGCCGATCAGGGTCATGAGGTCGATGTTGCCAAAGGTCGCGTTGGTGAGGGTGATGAGGTTGAAGGTGTCGCCGGTGATGAGGCTGGCGGGCAGGGGGACGTTGCTTACGTTGATGTATTGGCTCCAACTGTTGTTGATGAGGCCGCCCGCCGCAGTGGCGCTGAGGGTGAGCAGGGAGCCGGCGGTGTTGGGCGCCACGCCGAGGAGGTCGAATGCGATGGTGGAACTGGCGGCAAGGTTAATGAAGGGCGCGGTGAGGGTGTTGCGGCCTCCGACACTGAGCGTGGCGGCGCGGGCGAGGGTGAAGGTGCCGGTGCCCGCGAGGGTGAGTGTGGCCGGCGCGGTGGTGGTGAAGCTGCCGCCGGGGCCGGTGGAGGTTCCGCCGGCGCCGTAGAGGCGGAAAGTGCCGGCGGTGATGTTGACGTTGACGGCGGAAGTGGCGTTGCCGAGGGTGTTCGTGCCGCCGAGGCTCCACACGCCCGCGCCGGTTTTGGTGAAGGAGAGCGCGACGGCGCCGTTGGTGACCATCGGGTCGAGTATGTCGAGGGAGGCGCCGACGGCGGTGTTCACGGTGATGTTGGCGGTGCTCGTGGAGTTGAAATAAAAGCTGCTGGCGGTGCCGGTGGCGCCGGCCTTGTTGCCGGCGATTTGGGAGGTGCTGCCGGCGCTGACGTTGTAGGTGAGGTTCAGGACGGAATTGCTGTTGAGGTAGAGAACGGCGCCGTTGGTGTTCGCGATGTTGTTGACGAGGGAGACGTCGGTGAAGCTGGCGTTGAAGGTGGCGGCGTTGTTCATGAAGATGGCGCCGCCGTTGGTGTTCGCGGTGTTGCTGGAAATGAGGACGTCGTTGAACACGAGGCTGCTGTTGTTGTTGGTCATGTAGATGGCGCCGCCGGTGGCGGCCGCGCTGTTGGAGCTGACGAGGGCGTGGGTCAATGAGAGTGTGCCGCCGTTCTGGATGGCGATGGCGCCGCCGCTGGTGGCGGTATTGGCCATGAAGGTGGCGCTGGTTACGGTGGCGTTGGCGTTGGTGTTGAGGTAGAGCGCGCCGCCGTATTGGCCGGCGGAGTTGGCGGTGAAGAGCACGTTGGTGAGCTTGAGGGTGGAGGAAACGGTGGCGCCGGCGGCGGCGGCGACGCCGGCGATGGCGCCACCGTTGCCGGTGGCGCCGGTGGCTTTGTTGCCGGTGAAGGTGGCGTGGTCGATGGTGATGAGGCCGGTGTTTGCGTCGATGGCGCCGCCGCGACTGTTGGCGGCGTTGTTCTGGAAGGTGAAGTCGCCGCCGCCGGCGCCGTCGAGGGTGAGGGTCGCGAGGGTGCCGGAGAGGGCGATGGCGCCGCCTTGGGAGGACGCGGTGTTGTTGTCGAACACGTAATGCGCGCCGGTGCCGGCCATGAGCGTGAGCGTCGCGCCGCCGGCGAGCGAGATGGCGCCGGCGGTGCCGGCGCTGTTGTTGCCGTTGGCCATGGTCAGGGTTTTGCCGGCTTCAAGCATGACGGTGGCGTTGGAGGTGCTGGAGAGCGCGAGGCGGTTGGCGGTGCCGCTGGCGCCGTCGAAGGACATGTCGCCCGCCGCGATGAGGGTGGCGGTGCCGGTGATGGCGAGGTTGCCGAGCGTCGTGCCGAGTTGGTTGAGGTTCGCCACGCGCAACGCGCCGGAGGCGATTTCGATGCCTTGGGTGAAGGCGTTCGAGCCTGTGCCGGTCATGCCGGTGAGGTCGAGGGTGCCGGTGAAGGCGGCGGGGGTGATGGTTTTGGAGTCGTCGGCGTTGGCGCCGAGCACGAGTTTGCCGGTGGCGGCGGCGCCGGTCTGGATGTCGCCCACGCCGGTCGCGGTGACGAGCGCGCCCGCGGCGCCGGCGATGGCGTAGCTGGCGGTGCCGTTGACGTAGATGGCGGAGGCGGTCGCGCTGTCGGTGAGGTTGATGGCGACGGCGGGGGCGGTGATGCCGGTCGTGCCGCCGCTGGAGAGGTTGATGATGTCGCCTTGCGCGAAGGCTTTGCTGCCGCTGTTGCCGGCGAAGGTCCAGTTCCAGTTGGTCGAGGTGAGCCAGAGGTTGTCGCCGGCGGCGCCCGACCAGGTGAGGACGTTGTTGTTGGGTTGCTGCGTCATCAGGATGTTGAGCCAGAGCCAGCCGCTGGCGTCGGTGGTCAGGGTGTAGTAGCTGGCGTTCATGAGGCTGCCGTTGTAATTCACGCCAAAGAGGGTGGCGTTGGCGGCGCCTCCGGCCCAGCCGCCGGCGGCGTCGATGAGCGCGTAGGAGCCGGTGGTCAGCGCGTCGACGTTGAAAAAGCTCGTGCCGGTTTGCGTGATGAGGCCGCTGACGTAGAGCTGGTTGGTGATGCCCGCGGTGAAGAAATCAAGGGTGGAGTTTGCGCCGAGCGTGAGGTTGCCGAGGATGGAGAGGGTGATGGCGGGTGTGGCGGGCGTCTGGTTTGGGTCGCCGATTTGCAGGGCGCCGCCCGCGAGGTTGAGGGTGTTGGTGGCGCCGCCGCCGGTGGCGGTGCCGGAGCCGCCAAAGGTGGCGCCGGCGCGCACGGTGATGTCGCCGCCGAGCTTGGCGGCGTTGACGAGGAGGAGTTTGCCGGCGGTGATGTTGGCCGCGCCGGTGTAGCCGCTGTTGTCGGCGGCGAGGGTGAGGTCGCCGGGGCCGGTTTTGACGAGGGCGCCGGCGCCGGTGATGGGCGCGGCGTAGGTGCCGGTGGTGGTTTGCGAGAAGGTGAGCGAGCCGGTGGCGCGGATGGCGATGCCGGGGCCGGGCGTGCCGGCGGCGTCTGTGGTGCCGAGGTTGGCGGCGGCGCCGACGAGCGCGCCGGAGTTGATGACGATGCCGCCGGCGAAGTTGTTCGTGGCGGTGCTCGCGAAGGTGAGGGTGCCGGAGTAGGCGGTGGCGGCGGTTTGGCTGACGCTGGAGGCGTCGGGCGCGGCGCTGGCGCCGAGGATGAGTTTTCCGGTGGCGGCGAGGCGGGTGGCGGGGTCGAATGCGCCGGCGGTGGCGCTGGCGAGGATGGGATTCGTGCCGGTGATGGTGTAGCTCGCGGTGCCGCTTGCATACATGCCGGCGATGGTCGCGCCGCCGGCGGTGTCGACGTTGAGGGTCGTCGTCGCGGGGAGAGCGGGGTTGCCGATGGCGGCGCCGTCGGCGAGGTTGATGATGTCGCCTCTTTTGAAGAGGGTGCCGGTGGCCGCGACGCCGGCGTTGGAGCGGAACCAGTTGGCGCTGGACCAGTTGTTGTTGCCGGCGACGCCGGCCCAGGTGAGCACGTAGTTGTTGGTATCGCCGACATAGATGAGCAGCAGGCTCAGGCCGTCGGCGGAGTATCCGAGGTTGTAGAGGTCGTAGCCGGCGAGGGCGGGGTTGTTGAGGAGGCCGCCGAACGAGGCCGCGTTGAAGAGATTGCCGGTGGTGCCGGTGCCGGCGAGCGTGATGAGGTTGAATGTCGCGCTGTTGGTCAGCGATGTGTCAAGCCCCGTGAGGCTCAGCGTCTGCGCCCAACTGTTGATGTTGAAGGTGGTGGCGTTGAGGGTGAGCATGGGCGCGTTGCCCGGCAGGATGCCGGTCAGGTCGAACGCGAGGATTGCGCCGGTGTTGAGATTGAGGGTGGTGGTCTGAATGGTGTTGCCGCCGCCGGGGGAGAGGGCGGCGTTGGGGGCGAGCGTGAAGGTGGCGCCGCCGCTGGAGGTGAGGTTGATTCTGCCCGCGGTGGCGGTGGCGGTGTTGACGACGCCGTTGACGAAGGTGGCGGTGGAGGTTTCGCCGGCGCGGTAGAGGTGGAGGGTGCCGGTGTTGACGGTGAAGGTGATGTTGGCCGTGCCGCCTAGGCCGCTCGTGCCGCCGAGATTCCATGTGCCGGTGCCGGACTTGGTGATGGTGAGCGCGGTGGTGCCGCTGGCACCCATCGGGTCGAGCATGTCGAGCGAGCCGCCAGCGTCGGTGTTCACGGCAAGGGCGGCGGTGGGGGTTCCGTTGAAATAGATGCCGCTGGCAGCGCTTGCGGTGCCGGCCTTGTTGCCGGCCATCTGCGAGACGCGGCCGGCGCTGACGTTGTAGTTGAGGGTGATATTCGAGCCGGCGCCGTTGTTAAAGAGGATGGCGCCGCCGTTGGTGCCCTTGGCGATGTTGTTGACAAACGAGACATCGGTGAGGTTGAGGACGGGCGCGGCGGTGTTGAGCATGATGGCGCCGCCCTGGTTGACCGAGACGTTGCTGTCGAAGAGCGTGTCGATAAACGTGGTGGTGGAGCTATTGGTGAGGACTACCGCGCCGCCGTGGTTGTTGGTGTTGCCGGTGCTGTTGTTCCAGTTGTTGGAGAAGACCGCGTGGTCGATTGTCACGACGGCGAAACTGCCGGTCACGCCGAGCGCGCCGCCGCGCGCGGTGATGCCGGAGGCGCCGGTCGTGGTGTTGGAGTCGAACAGGAAGAGGCCGCCGGCGGAGCCGGTGAGCGTGAGCCTGGCGCCGGAGCCGCTGACGATAATCGCGGCGCCGTCGATGGCGCCGTTGCCGTTGTTGCCGGTGAACTTCATGGTGGCGCTGTTTTCGAGCACAAAGGTGCCCGACTGGCCGGCCGCGAGCGTGAGGCGGTTGGAGGTGCCGCTGCCCGCGCCGCTGCTGTCGAAAACGATGTTGGCGCCGGCCGCGCCGATGATCTTGCCGGTGCCACTAAAGGTGAGTTTGGAGAGTGTGGAAATCTGGTTGGCGTTGGAGATGCGCAGCGCGCCGGAGCGGATGTTGACGGCGGCGAAGGTGTTCGGTCCCGTGAGCTTGGCGAAGTCAAGCGTGCCGGAAAATGTGGATGCGGTCAGAGCAGTGGGGGAGCTGGCGAACCACCCGAGGCCGAGCGTGCCGGTGGCGGCGGTGATGCCCGTGCCGATGAGGTTGTAGTTCTGGCTGCCACTCACGAACAAACCTCCGAGGGTCGCGCCGGCGCCGGTGTTGACGGTGTTGAGGGTGAAGGCGCGCGTGCCGGTGAGGTTGAGGGTGTCGTTCGACGCGTAGGGAACATCGGTGCCCAGGGCGAACGTGGCGCTGTCGACCACGGTGGTGGTGACGTTATCCGGGATGGTGACGACGCCTGCGAGAAGCGGCGCGGCGCAGGCCAGAAGGGCAGAGGACAGAAGGCAGAGGACGGAGGCTTGGGAGCGACGGGAGTGCATGGCGGTTTTGGAAGAGACAGGATTTTTCATGGTCTAAAATAAGAGGGCATGCGGGAGGTGGGAGGAGCGAATCAGGGAGCAGGACGAAGGAAATGGCGGACAGGATTCAGTGGTTTGCGTGATTAAAGACAAAAACGAAAACAACGCATCTATTTTGTTTGAGACACGCATTATCACGAATTGGCACGAATAAAGACACCGGGCGGGATGGGTTTTTCTTATTCCTGCCAATTCGCGATAATTCGTATCTCAAAATAGTTCAAAAAACAGGATGGATTTCAGGCAAATCAGACAAACCGCATGTTCATCGCGCGGGCGAAGCGGCGCAGCAGCGCCTCGTGATGGCCGCGGAAAATAATCGGGTGGTGCGGCATTCCCTCGTGGACGAGGTTGTCGAACCACTCCACCGGATCCGTTTTGGTCATCTCAACGAGCGAGTTGGTCGCTTGCAGATGGCGGAGCGGCTTGATGGTTTTTCCTTCGCGGGCCGTGACGAGGTATTTGCCGTCGCAACGCCAGAAGCGGGCAATCGTGACCGGCATGTCCTCAATCAGCGAGGCTTCGAGGATGGCGGGTTTGCGGATGTTGTAATGCTTCGCAAAGCGCGGGCCGCCGGGTTTGCCGACAGGCGGGCACAGTGACATGGGCGCGGCACCCACATGCCAGGTCGTGATGGTCTTGTGATCGTGCTCCAACCAGTCGGTGATGTAGGCTGGCCCCATGCCGAGGTGGAAGCCGGCCAGCGTCGCGAGCGCGCCATCGGCGTCGCCTTCGCATGCCACCGCGCGGCCTTCGTCGAGCAGGCGGGACATGCCGACATACGGCCACTGGCCGAAGCGCTCGGCCATTTCCGGCCAGCAGCGCACGGTGAGCGCGTCGAGGTTCTCGGTTTCAAAATAGGCGCGCATGGCGAGGTAGAGGCGCGAGGCCATTGGCAGGTCGGCGTCGGATGTCTCGGGGGCGAAGGGGATGCCGAGTTTCTTGAAGCGGGCAACGTCCTCGGCGACGGCGGCGTCGGGGATGCCGCGCACCATGTTCTCGAACTCCATGAGGCTGTAGAAATGCGTTTGCATGCCGGTGGCGCGGAACGTGGTGAAGGCGTCCCCCGCCATCGCGAAAAATCCCGGGGCCTGCCCGCTGATGGTGCCCATGCGCGCATGGCGCAGGCGGCGCACGGTCAGGGCGATGGCGATTGCCTCGGTGAGCTGGCGTTGCGTGTCGGCGACATCGGGGTCGCCATAGACAATTTCAAAAGAGCGCCCGATTTGGCGGAACACGGAGCCCCAGTTGTGCGCGCCCACGAGCGAGCACGAGCTGATCATGTCGCCGGTCTGCTTTTCGGGCGTGGCCCAGATTACGATGGGGTCGTTCCACGCCTGCGCGACGGCCTGCGAGAGGCGTCCGTCGCCCATCGTGCATTGCAGCACCACGAGCGCGTCGATGTGCTCCTTGTCAAACACCGCCAGCGCGCCGCGCAGCGTCGGCTCGTCCACGACTTTTTCAGTCGGCTCGACAATGCGCCACGGTTGTTTCCCGAGCATGGCTTGCACGCGCTTTTCCATCGCGGCGCCCCAATCCATGTCAAAGCCGGGACGCTTGCGTCCCAGGAAAATTACGCCGACGGCGGGTTTCTTGCTGCATTTTTGGTCGTTCATATAGGGAAGATAGTAAGGCGGTTTGGAGGGAGAAAAAAGGGAATCGGGCTATTTTGTTTGATTTCGAATTAATTGAGGGCGGGTTTTTGTTTCAAGTCAAGCGGTAATTGGAGCGGCGGCATCCTGCCGCCACTCCTTGCGCAAGCGTGCCTTCACGCGGCTTTACTTCGCGTGTTCAAGCAGCGAACGCTTTATGGCGATGTAAACCGGATCGTCGTAGTCGACCGTCTGGGGCCACACGCCGCCGAAATATTTCATCTGCTTGCCGCTCAGGTCGCGCTTGCCCGAGGTAATATCCCAGAAGTTGATCGACACGGTTCCCTTGCCGACTTTCTCAAGGGCGGTGTCGACAACGGCTTTAATGGTCGCGGCCTGCGCCTTGCGGTCGTTCAGCCAGGTTTTTTCACTGGGGCACCTGACGTCGAGTTCCGTGATGTGAAATTCAAGGTTGTTGGCGTAACACCAGTCGATGAGCTTGCTGATGCCTTTCTTGTTGGCGGGATTTTTTTCCCAACCGAGATCGACGTGCGCCT
>JGI20166J26741_11690363_pt1 | contig 10926 bp, 10 predicted proteins | sample TergutCu122P5_FD_26741 | JGI IMG/M metagenome (IMG submission 26741) | reverse complement strand
TTCATAAACCTGTGTACCGAAAAACGACGTAAAAGTAAAAAGTTGCAGTTGAATCTTTAAGTTAGTGGATATGGAGCAGAGCCCCCGCCCTACAATTATTTGTGGTTTACGGCGGGAGCAGAGCCCCCGCCCTACGATTATTTACCGCTGTAATAGGCAAATAGGCAAATTCACGGAATTTAGCTGACCTGTTCGCGTCCGCTTTTCGGCCCGTTAGTCGTTTTTCATGTCTGCGGAGCAACGTCCCCGCCGGCCGATCTTCCGCTCAGAAACCGCAGTATCGTTTCGTACCCTTCCTCGGCCGTCGAAGCGGCCTCGACGGCCCTTTCCATCGGGCACACGCCGGTTCCGGCCCTGTCGCGGATGAATGGCGTCATCTGCCCGTATGAGAACGGGACGCCGTTTTCCGCGAGGACTCGCGCCGCCGGCTCGCTCATGACGAGGCCGTGGCAGGCGGCGACGCCGTTTCGGACCAACACGCAGGCCGCGGCCTTGCCGATCACCTTGTCCGCCACATATAAGCCGCGAAGGCCGTCCGGGTTCCCGGAAATCCTGTCCATCAAAGGTTTAACGCCGTTTTCCCGGGATTTGAAAGCCGGCTCGCCGTCTCCGGCGTATCCGACGCAGGAGGCGTCCCCGGCCAAAAGCTCGTCGACCGCCTTTTTCAGAGGATCTGACACTGCGTTTGTCAATCGAAAACCTCCTTGCGCATAGAATGCTTTTGTGGTAAAATAATACAGTTAATACATAGAGAGAGATTTTATACTCAGATTTTATACTCATAAAAACGGGGGATCCGCAATGTTGAAAGACAACCTGTTCAAGAAATTCTTTGCCGCGGCGGTGGTGCTTTGCTTTTGTTTTTCCTCGACGCTCAGCATAGCGATAACCGCGTCCCCGCCGCCTGACGCCCAGGCGACGCCGCAGCAGGCCGCGCCCGCGCCTCAGGCGTCCACGTTCGCCGGGAATTTATATCTGGACAATATCGACTTATCCAGCCTTACATATTTCGGCGCCAACGCCAGGTTCGGCCAGATCACCGCGCCGGTCGCGCGAGGGTTTCTGGTCAGCCTCAGCGCCGGCGGCCAAAAATACGAGATACGCGCGGCCGACGTGGGGTTCCGGTCCAATTCGCCGGAGCAGCTGAATCAGCTCTGGGCCTACAGCCGGACAAATGCGGAAGGGCCGGGCGAGAGGCTCTTTACGACTTACTTCTGCGACAACACGAAAGCCCAAAACGCCGTTGACAGGATAGTGAAAGAAGCCTGCCCGGACAGCGTCCCGGCGTTCGCGCGGCAAAGCGAGCCCGTTTTCGATTTCGAAAGCCGGGAATTCACCGCCGCCGGGCCGGCGCCCGAGGAATATTTCGACCCCGAAACCGTCCGCGGTCTGCTCACGGACGGCCTCGCCCGCGCAGTGGCATATGCCAACGAACACCGCGCCGCGCCCGTCATAGAACTCACGGCCAAGCCGGTCAAGGTGACGCCCGCCGCGACGGACGTCTCCGGATACGGGCTGCTGGCCTCCTATTCGACCAGGACCACGAACGTCGCAAACAGGAACACCAACATCTCCCTCGCGTGCGCGGCCGTGTCGGGCGCCACGCTGGCCCCGGGCGACACCTTCTCGTTTCTGGGCGCGGTCGGCGAGACCACGGAGGAGAAGGGCTACAAGGTGGCCGGCATCCTCGTGGACGGCAAGCCGGACGAGGGCATCGGCGGGGGCATCTGCCAGGTCTCGAGCACGCTGTACAACGCCGTGCTCGACGCGGGGCTGAAAGTCGTCGAGAGGCACCCGCACTCCGCCCCCGTGGGCTATGTCCCGAAGGACCGGGACGCCACGGTCAGCCTGCCGAGGACGGATTTCAGGTTCCGGAACGACACGGACAGCAGCGTTTACATAGTCATGGACTACGACAACAGGACGGTGACCGCCTCGCTGTACGGGAAGCTGCCGTGAAATCACATATGCTACGATACGACCGAGTTGTCCACGATATAGTCTATGACCTTTTGATCCAGGACGACCAGTTTCAGATACGGCAGGCCGTACTGCTGCTCGTATGAGGAGTAGTCGCCCGACCCGACGTATTTGGTGAAGTAGTTCGTCAGGTCCGCGTCGCTGACCGAGTATTTCAGGTCCTCCGCGATAGCCTGGCAGATGAGATAATACTTGGCGCCGTTCTCGTTGGTGGTTTTGTTGGCCTCGATGAGCTGGTCCACGCTTGTGTAACCGAAATTGCCGCTGAGGAACTCCTCAAGCGTCACGCCGTTGTAGGCCGCGTAATTCTGATAATAGGCTATCATGGAGTTGACCTTGTAGTTGATCAGCGTGTCGGGCACGGATTTGACGGTCACGTTGTCCGCAAAATACTGCTGGATATATTGCTGTATGGCTTCCTTCTGCAGCTCCGCGCGCATCCCGTCCTTCATCTGCGCGACGGTCGTCCAGCCGTACCGCGACGCCAGGTTCGTGTTCACGAACTCGTCGGTCAGTTCGGGCTTGACCTTGTCGGCGATATAATTTATCTTCGTGACGAACAGGGCGTCCTTTCCCGCCAGATCGGTCTGCTGATAGTCGGCCGGGAAGGTGACGTTCACGTTTACCGTCTCGCCCGGCTTGTGGCCGATGAGCTGCTGAAGGAAGTCGTCGATATAGCTCGTGACCCCTATGGTGACTTCCGTGCCCTGGCCCTGGGTGGAACCGCCCTGGAACTCGACGCCGTCTATGCTCCCGACGTAGTCGATGTTCACGGTGTCGCCGTCCGCGACCGCGCGGTCGGTGATCTGATTGCTGGTCGAATAGCTGTCCAACATGCTGTTTATCTGGGATTGGAGCTGATCGTCGGTGACCGTGCGCACGTCGTTGGAGATCACCATCCCCTTATACGCGAACATGTCGACGTAATCCAGCGCCCTGACGCCCGCCCAGAAGCCGTTCTCGTCGATGCCCTCGCTGTAGGAGAACGGGGTGGCGGTCGGCGCCGCGGCGTCCGTTGGCGCCGCGCCGTCAGTAGCCAAGCTGTCGGCAGTCGAAATGGTGGCAGTCGGCGTCGGGGTGTTCGTCGACGTCGGGGGCGTGGACGCCGCCGCATTATTCTTGGGCTGGGTGGCGGCGGGCGCGCCGCTTTTGGAGCCGCAGCCCGCCAGCGCAAACAGCGGCGCGGCCGTTACAAGCAAAACACACAGGCAAATCCTCAGGTTTTTCATTCACAGTCCTCTTTCCTTTAGTTTATGGACCAAATCCACGTAAAACTCGCACACGTCAAACCCATCGACGTTCTTTCGCGTCAAATCTACCGGAGTGCGAAAACATTAGCCTCCTCTGTCGCCGATTCGCCGCAGAAGCGTTCGTCGAATCGGCTCGTCGTCGGCAAATGTTTTCAGCATCCGGTATATATCATATCGGCGTGGGATATGCCCTGTTTTCCCTTCGGCGAGAGCACTCCGAGGAAATTTCCCCATTCCATCGAGCTTACGGCCACGAGGCCGTCGTTGTCCCCCTCCGCCGGGGCGATGATGCCGTAGCCCAGGCTCAGCGGGAACGCCGCGCCCGACCGGGACGTCATCCTCGACCCCACGCTCTGGTAATAGACCCCGGGCGCGTCCGGCATCTCCCTGTTGAGCGAGGCGCACGCGGCCTCGGTCAGGCCGGACAGCCCGCCGAGGAAATCCGCCGAGTCGTCCCCCAGGAAGCTAAAAAGCGTCTCATATTTCCGCCCGACGGACGCCAGGGCCTTTTTCGGCATTTTCTCAATGATCCGTCCGACGTAGCCGCAGCCCCTGTGGGGAGTGTTGACGGTGGTCAGCGAGGCGACCAGCTTGTCCGCCCCGAGGCGGCTTATTGCCCAGCGGCTGTCCAGGCCGCCCTTGGAATGCGCGATGACGTTGACCTTTTCGCAGCCGGTCTCCTTAACGACGCCGCGTATGCACTCCGCCAGCTCCGCGCCGCATTCCGCGACGGAGGCCGACGACTTCTGGTTTCCGTAAAAACACGCCGCGCCGTTTTGCTCCAGCTCCTTTGGGATGCGCCCCCAATAGTTGAATTTGTTCCAGTCGCGGAAGAATATTCCGTGTACCAGCAAAATCGGGTATTTCGTCCCGCATACGGCCTCATGCGCCCGGCTTTGGTTGAGTTTCGCCCTGCCGGCGGCAAATTTGTATTCCTTGACCGCGTCGGCGCAGAGCTTTTTCAGCAGGTAAATATTATAACCCGGCAGCCACCACAGGAACACGAACAGGACCCGCGCGGAGATCCCGGCCTGCGCGGACGTGGCGAAGATGCGGATGAAGCCGTTCAGGACCAAAACCATCAGCAACAGCAGGCACAAAACGCCGTTTGTCGCCAGTATCCACCCGGACGCGCCGCCCGCGACCGCGCGGTTGGCGGAGGGGAACAGGAGCGACAGATACAGCGCGGCCTCCGCCAGGAGGCAGACCGCCGCGCACAGTATGCATTCCCGGCCTCCCATCAGAATCCGGAGCCTTTTTTGCCCGAAGTCCAGTTTCGCGCTTACCGGACGGATGTTGAACCAAACGAAAAAGGCGCAGAGGATCGCAGCCAAGACGACGCCAAGGGCCGGGTGGAGGCGGAGGCGGTCGGAGAGAAAGACAATGTTGAGAAAGACCGCCAACAGGACGCAAACCCAGATACGTCGCAAAATATTATATCTCATCCGCCGTTTATTCCCCTCTCCCCGTCGCCTCTATCGGCCTGAACACCTCGGCCTTCCCGTACTCCTCCTCGGCCTGCCTGGCGCTTTCGGCGGCCATTTCGTAAAACCTTATCTGGGAGCGGTTGTGGTCCTTGCCGCGCCTGTCGACGCGCTCGTAGCCGCCGTCGGGCAGGAGCTGGCGGAGCTTCTCGGTGTCGGAGAAGCTGATGTCCAGTATGTCCAGGAGCCGCTCCTTCAAAGCGGCGTCCTCTATCGGGAAGGCGATCTCCACGCGCCTGTCGAGGTTTCGCGGCATCAGGTCCGCGCTGGAGAGGAAGATTTTCGGCGTGCCGGCGTTCTCGAAGTAATAAATGCGGCTGTGCTCCAAAAACCTGTCCACGATACTGACGACGGTGATGTTCTCGCTGACGCCCTCGACGCCGGGCCGCAGGCAGCATATGCCGCGTACCAGGAGCTTGACGCTCACGCCGGCCGCGGAGGCTTTGTACAGCGCGTCGATTATGTCCACGTCCACGAGGGAGTTCAGTTTCGCCAGAATGCAGGCGTCCTTGCCCTCCAGGGCGTTTTTCGTCTCCGTCCCGATATAGTACAGGAACGTCTCCCGGAGCGAAGTGGGCGCCACGGAAATTTTGTTCCAGCTCGTGATGACCGAGTAGCCGGTCAGGACGTTGAAAAGGGACGAGACGTCCTGCCCGAAAGTCTCCTTGCAGGTGAAATAGCCTATGTCGGTGTATATGCGGGCGGTGTTGTCGTTGTAGTTGCCGGTGCTCAGGTGGAGATAGCGCCGGATGCCGTCGTCCTCCCGCCGAACCACCAGGCACATCTTGCAGTGTATTTTCAGGCCGACGAGGCCGTAGACCACGTGGCAGCCGGATTTTTCGAGTTTTTTCGCCCAGTTGATGTTGTTCTCCTCGTCGAAGCGGGCCTTCAGCTCCACCAGAACCGTGACCTGCTTGCCGTTTTCCGCCGCCTGGATCAGGGCGCTGACGATCGGCGAGTCGCCGGAGACGCGGTACAGGGTCTGCTTGATCGCCAGAGTCTTCGGGTCGGCGGCGGCCTGACGGACGAAGTTCGTCACGCAGTCGAAGGACTCGTAGGGATGGTGGACGAGGACGTCTTTTTCGCGGATGACGCCGAACATGTCCTCCCTGTGCAGGAAATCCGGGCAGGGCTGGGGTGGGAGCGGCGCGTCGCGAAGGTCGTCCGCGCCGGCGAGGCCGGAGAAGCCCATCCAGACCGTGTGATCCATCGGGCCGGTGATCTCGTAGATGTCGTCCTCGTCCAGGTCCAGAGCCTTTTCCAAAAAGCGGCGCGACGACTTGGCCATTTTTTTCTCGATCTCGAGCTTGACCGGGTCGCCCCATTTCCTGCGCTTGATCGAGCGCTCGATCTCGTCCAGTATGTCCTGGGAATCCTCCTCGTCGATGGACAGGTCGGAATTCCTGACGACCCGGAAAAGCGCCGTTTTCAGGACTTTATAGCCGTGGAAAAGCTCTTTGACATGCTGCTCGACAAGTTCCTCCAGGAACATGAACAGCCTCTGGCCGGGTTCGGAGGGCAGCGGGATTATCCTCGGGATTACGGTGGGAATCTGCATGACCGCGAAGTATGTCTCGTCGTCGCCGTGCCGCTCCAGTTCAGTGATGATGTGAAGGGCGCCGTTGTTCAGCAGCGGGAAAGGCCGGCTTTGGTCTATGGCCATCGGCGTGAGGATGGGGTAGACCGTGCTCCTGAAATAGCGGGTGACGTTCTCCCCCTGACCCGGGTTAAGCTCGCCCCAGGGCAGGAACCTGATGTTTTCCTTGGCCAAAGCGGGCAAAATGGAGCGGGTGAGGCAGCTGCATTGCCTGGCGGTCATGTCCCGCGCCTTGAGGCTTATCTCGCGGAGCTGGTGCTTGACGGTCATGCCGGCGGGGTCTTTGTAATTCGGGTTCTTCCCCTCCATGGCCCAGAGGCTCGAGACGCGCACCATGAAAAACTCGTCCAGGTTCGACGCGGTTATGGCCAGGAATTTGAGCCGTTCCAGCAGGGGGTTGGATTTGTCGACGGCCTCCTCCAGCACGCGCTCGTTGAATTCCAGCCAGCTCAGTTCGCGGTTGATGTAATGGTTGGGGTTCAAGGAAGACACCTTCTTTTATCGCTTATTCGTCATGTTCCCTCAGTCTTTTTGCGTAATCAGCCAGACAACGGTTCATGATCACTTCCGGTTTAACGCCGTTTTGCTCCGCGACTTCCAAAAACACCTGGTAATCCTCGTGCTTTACGGCGACTTCGACCTTTCTGTTCAGCTTCTCGAAATACGGGTTTTTAACGCCTCTTTTGAAGTCCTCGGCTGTGTATTCAGCTTTCATAACTAAAACCTCCTGAAATATATAGCTTAATTTCACTTGTTGTAGCTTTTCTTGCGGATATGAGCCTGACTATATCATCACGATTACCTCGATAACAATGACAAACGGTTAGTTCGCGAAACAGCATATCTTCCCCTATCAATATAAATCTTTCTTCGTATTCCGAATGTATTTCGTCATAAATCAAAACGGCGTTTTCATCGTCAAATACAGTTTTTGCCTCTTGAAATGATATACCATGTTTGATTATGTTAATCTCATTCTTTTTTTCGTCCCATTCAAATTTCAATGCGCAATCCACCTTTATATAACAGGTTTATGGTTTGTTAATATTAATTTAATCCAGCCTCCCCCCTGGCATACGAGCCGAAAAGCGCGACCCTTTCCGCGCCGTATGAACGGGCAACCGGGGCGACCAAAGACGCTATTTCGCCGATTGTGTAAATACCTCCCATAAACTTACATCACCTTCTTCTTCCGAATCGACGCCTTTATCCCGAACACTTCCTCGAAAAACACGGCCCGCTCGTTGAAGGCCCAGTTTTCCAGATCCGTGTTCTTGTCCGTGGTCATCGTCAGGATCAGCTCCGTTTCCGTGAGCTTCGCGTCCAGGCCATCTAGCTTCTGGGTGTGGCTGCGGTCGAGGGAGTCGGAAATACGGAGTATGGCGGAGAGCTTGGAGACGAGCACGCGGTCGAAAGAGCCGAGCTTACGGTAGTTCTCGTCCTCCAAGGTCGGCGTCAGGCGCGAGTGGTAGCCGCAGATCAGCGCGACTATCTCGCTTTCGCGCTGGTTCAGGCCGACTATGTCGGAGCCGCGGGCGATATAATAGGAGTGCTGATAGTGGTTTCTCAGGTTGACGAACTTCCCGATGTCGTGCAGGACGGCCGCGACCTGCAAAAGCAGCTTTTCCCGCGCGCCCATGCCGTGTATCTTCTTCATCTTGTCGAAGATTGTGAGCGCGAAGTCCTCGACCTTTCTGGAATGCCCCTCGATGACGCCGTACTTTTTCGCCAGAGCCCTGGCGGACAGCACCGTGTTTTTGTTGAATTCCTTGTTTATCGCGGCGAACTCGTCCGGGAAGAGCATTTCGTACACGATCGCGTCGGAGAGCAATATCTGCGGGGAGATTATCACGTCCGTCTGCGTGAAGCGCAGCAGGTTGCTGTATATGCACATGGCCGGCAGCAGCACCTCGGCCTTTTCCATCGGCAGGCGGTATTCCGCCGATATCCTGTCGGTCGTCTTGTTTTTCAGGTCGCCGTACAGGGCGGTGAACTTCTCCTTGGTTATCGCGTAAAAGACGCCGTTTTTCTCCGCCTGGGCCAGCTCGGCCACCATGGCGATCTCGTTGCCCGAGACGATGAAGTTCTTGATATGCCTGGGCAGCTCGCCCTCCAAAATGTCGGTGAAGCTGTTCAGGTATTCCTCCAGAACCACGTAGAATTCCCCGGAATACTCCTGTATGTCCTCGAACATCTCGCTTATGCGCAGCGAGCCGATCTTGACGTTCTGCAAAAACGGTATCCTGCCGTTTTCCAGGACGGACATGCCGATGTTCCCGGAGCCGATGTACACCATCATGGCGGACTGTTTAAGCTCCTCGTCTATCATGCTGGACACCAGCTTGTAGATGTAGAGTTTTTCGTCCATGTCGTCGATGACGCGGATGTCGAGGCCCGTCTTGATCTTGATCTGGTCCAGAATATACTCCGAATTCACGGCCTCGCGCACGGCCGTGGTCGCTATCACGCGCACGTCCTCCGTGCCGACGCCGTATTCCTCCGTGGCCGCGAGGAAGTTTTTGATGATCGCGCAGGTCTTTTCCACCTTCTCGAAGCTGATCTTGCCGGTGTCGAAGGTGTCCCTCCCGAGGCTCAGCGGGTAGGTCAGGTTCTCGATGTATTTGAATTTGCCGCGCGCGTTCTCCGCGATCTTAAGGCGAAGCTCGTTGGAGCCGATGTCGATTACGGCGGCCGTCCGGGGGCGGTCCTTCGGGGAGGATTTTTCCCGCCGGGGGGTCTTGGCGGCCTTGGCTTCTTTGGCGGCGCCGGTGTCTTTGGCCGACCTGGCGCGATCCTTGGATTTTTCTTTTTTGGGCATAATCTCTCTCCCGTCTGGAAACGAATGAATCATGAATCTCCGCCCGCGTCAATTTCCGAAAAGCCTCTTCTCGAGAGCCTTGATCCGAAGCACGTTCGAGGCCTCGTCCCAGCTAAGTACGGAAAAATCGCCGGGATAGGACGGATCGGGCACATACCAGCTCTTCGCCGTGAAGTATTCCCTGTAGACCTTCCTCTTGAACATATAGCCGTGCCTGGCGAATATCTCGTTTCTCGCGAATCGGAGCAAGTCCGGGTTTATGCTGTTTATTTCCTCCTGGCTGAGATAGACCGTGCCGCTGTCGGGCACGACATAGCTGCCCGGGTCGGTCGGCAGAGCGCTCGGCAGCATCTGGCCGGAGGCGGCGCCGGAAGGCGGCGGTTGGGCAGCCGGAGATGTGCCCGTTGATTTTGAGGATGGCGAAGATGCCGCGGCCAAATTACCGGAGACGCCCGTATCAGGGCCGGGGGAGGGCGAGGCTTCGCCCGTACCGGCGGCGGGAGAGGCTTCGCCGGCGCTTCCTGTGTTCGCGTTGGCCGAGGCCGCGCCCGTTTTGTCGGTGTCGGGGTTGGATGAGGCTTCGCCCGTACCGGTATTATCCGGGTTTGCCGTGGCCGTTCCGCCTGTGTCGGCGATTTTCGGCTGTGCCGTGGACGCGCTGTTTTCGCTCGGGGACGAAGCCGGCGCCGGTGAGCTCGCGGAGCCGCTTTCGGTTTCCGGCGAAGGCTGCGGTGTTTGCGGTCGAGAACTCTGCCCGGGCGAGGCCGCGGACTCTGCGGTCACGCCATTCCCCTGCGACGACGCAAAGAATTTGTCCTTGGCGGACTGCAACTCCAAAAAAACGAAGAGAGCGGCCAGGACAACAAACAGCGTCTTTCCGACGATCGGCAGTTTTTGTTTCTTATTGTTCATAGCGGCAATATGCTCCACTTCGGCAAGACATAAATTGTCATATCATTGTTTTCGGCCATAGCCTTGACCGCGGCGGACTCGCCGGTGTCAAGAGGAGGGGCTGAAGTATTGGCTGTCACGGCGGATCCATTCAGGTCCAAGTCAGAGATGCCCGCGCAGGTTTTTTTGTTTCTGTCCAAAGCTGCAACGGCGGCGGCTTCGGCGGTTTTGTCCGCGTCAAAAGTAGCTCTGGGTATTTCCGCGCCGGTTTTCACGGCTGCATCGACAGTTCCGGTTGACAGATCCATGTCAGAGCTGTCTGCACCGTCTTTTTTGTTTTTGTCGATAGAGGAAATGACGGCGGCTTTGGCAGTATCGGCGGCATCGCTCACGCCGATAAACGCGCTGTCTTTTTCGCTTTTGTTCATAGTGGAAATGATGGTTACTTCTGCGATGTTGTCTGCGTCTTTAATTGCGCCGGGTATTGCGCCGCCGGTTTTTGCGGATGTTTCGACGGTTCCGGATATATCTGAGCGGAGGCTGTCATTGCCGCCCATTACGCCTTTGTCCACATATGAAATGACGGCGGCCTTGGTGGTATCGGCGGCATCGCTTGCGCCGATAAACGCGCCGGGTATTTTGTCGCTGGTTTTTGCGGATGTTTCGACGGTTCCGGATATATCTGGGCTGAGGCTTCTCTTGCCGTCTGTTATGCCTTTGTCCACAGCGGAAATGGCGGCGGCTTTGGCGACTTTACCAGCGTCGCCTTTTTCCACAGAGGAAATTACGGCGGCTTTGGCGGTATCGGCGGCATCGCTTGCGCCGATAAACGCGCCGGGTATTTTGTCGCTGGTTTTTGCGGATGTTTCGACGGTTATGGACATATCTGAGCGGAGGCTGTCCTTG